>Ga0214921_10008062_pt1 | contig 13808 bp, 14 predicted proteins | sample LL1505_MetaG_FD_177992 | JGI IMG/M metagenome (GOLD analysis project Ga0214921, IMG submission 177992) | Freshwater microbial communities from Lake Lanier, Atlanta, Georgia, United States - LL-1505 | ecosystem: Environmental > Aquatic > Freshwater > Lake | place: USA: Georgia | collected... | reverse complement strand
AACATGCGTTAAGGTGCAAAAAGTGGCAACTTCTGGCAATTTAAGGAGCCTCTAACAAGGAACCCATTTTACTCTATAACCTCTTGATTAAGAGGTGGTGGGCAGAACTGGATTCGAACCAGTGAAGGCGTAAGCCAGCGGATTTACAGTCCGCCCCGTTTGGCCACTTCGGTATCTACCCTGATTTTTCCTGCGGCAAGCTTACCTTGTGGGGGAAGCTTGATCGCGAGGGGCGAGCACAATGGATTTAATTGTGATTTTGGGCAAGGGAAAATCGTTGCTATTTGTTGGAGCCTTGCTGATTTCTTCCAAGACGTCGAGGCCTTCGAGAACGGTGCCGAATACAGTGTACTGTCCGTTGAGCTTGGGTAGGGGCGCTAGACACACGTAGAATTGGCTTCCATTGGAATTTTTTGCGGGGTTGATTTTGTCGGGGAGGCGCGACATGGCGACGGCACCCTTGTCGTGTTTGAGACAAATTTCTGCAGGCAGCGTGTAACCGGGTCCACCAGTGCCTGTGGTATCGGTTTGTCCGCGGCGCGAGGCTGGGTCTCCGGTTTGCACGAACGAGCCAGGGAAGACGCGGAAGAAGCGCTGGCCGTTATAGAATTTTTTTTGGATAAGTTTTTTGAAATTCTCAACGGTGTACGGCGCGGAGTCGTCGTGAAGGCCGATGGTGACTTGGCGAGTTTGCTTTTCTTTAGGGAATTGGATTTGCAAGACGGCGACATCGGAGCCGAGTGTGGCAGCGTGTGCAGTGGCTCCTAAGAGGAGGGCGGCGAGGGTGAGGGCGATAAGGGATTTCATAGGATCGGGAATGCGCGGCGCTCGAGTTCCCCTAGGAATTGGCCTTGCTCGTTGCAGACTCCAAATCGCTCGAGGTCTTCGAACTGGCGGTTGAGATAACCGAGGGCGGCGGTTTGTGCGATGTCAAAATACGGCGCTGCACTAGTAATGTGGCCCGCGATCATCTCGGGTTGGCCGAGAGGATACAAGCGGGCAGGAAGCGGGAGGGGCGAGGCGAGCTTACCTAAAAAGCCGTGCAAGCATTTGTTGACGCGGCCCACACTTTTCAGGCGTGAGACAGTTTCCTGACCGACATAGCAACCTTTGTCGAAGTCGACAGCCGTGAGTTCAAGGCGGGCTTCCTGGGGGAGGGTGTCCTCGGTGATTTCAAATCCCCAAGCAGGGAAGCCGTGGAGGATACGGAGGAGGGAGAGGTGCTCAGGTTGAACGATACAAAAATTTTCAGGCCGTTGGGCGGAATCAAAGCCAAGTGTGCCAGTGCGGTTGATTTTGAGCACGCCTGGGAGCGCCTCCACCCCAATGATGTGGTAGAGAGGGATTGGCATGGGCAGAGGTTCCAAGCAAGCGTCGTCGGAGATCAGGTAGCGCTCGAGGCGGGCATGGACGGATTCGGCCAGCGTTTCGTCGCACTCAATCAGGAAGTTTTGCTCCTCTCTCCATATGTGAACCAAAGCGCAGAGCTTTCCTTTAGCGGTGAGAAGACACGCGGGACGAGCGGTGTATGGCGTGAGGCGCGTGATGTCGATGCTGACTTGTCCGTTCAGATAGCGCGCAGCGTCCGGGCCATTGATTTGAAAACGAGAGCGTCCTTGGACCTCGAAAAAACCGACAGCAAGAGCGGAGCTCATTTTCTCCTGCGAAAAAGGCCCCAGAAGTTTTTAAATCCATCGCCAGCTGGCGAGTCTACCTCAGGCGTAGTAACCGCAGTGGGGCTTGGCGTGGAGGGTTCGGGCAAGGTGTGGCCTTGACCGGGAAAGTCGTAAAAACGCGAAATGACCGAGAAGTCGGCGTCACCCCATCCGCGTTGCAAGGCGGCCATGGCGAGGCCGGCAAAGGCACCCGCTGCAGGAAGCTCGATGTCTTTTTCCTCTGCCATGGCAAGGCCGATCTGGACGTCCTTGAACATGTTTTTGAGCGAGAAACGGGGCTCGAAATCGGCTCCTAGCATGCAAGGGGTCTTGAGATCAATGACGCCCGAGCGAGCGGCGTTGTTTTCCAGTGCGAGGGGGAGTTTGTGAAGTTCCACGCCGTAGCGATCGAGGAGGGCAAAGGCTTCGGTGAGAGAAGCGACGGCGTTTGCAGAAATGAGGTTGGTGGCGACTTTGACGACCGAGGCTTGGCCGATACCTCCAATCTGAAGGATTTGCTTGGAAGAGGCTCCAAGCTGTGAGCGAACGCGCTCGAGGACATGCGGGTCGCCGCCGATGTAATAAACAAGCTGGCCAGCAGCCGCTGCGTCTCGGCTGCCAGTGAAGGGAGCATCGAGAAATGAGGCGTGTTTTTCGGCGATAATTTCAGCAGCGACAAGAGTGTCGGTTGGCGAAACAGTAGCGTGATTGAGGATGACATGCTCGGCCGTAAGAGCTGGAAGCATGGCACGGAGTACGGCGTGGAGGGCATCACCATTAGAAACAAAAATCTGAATGTATCGTGCTGCCTCCGCGATTTCAGCAGGTGAGCTAAGGAAGTTCGGCTCTGGCCGCACCGTGCGGTTCCAGAGCCAGACTTGATGGCCTGCATGCCGCAGACAGGCGGCGACTCGACTCCCTATGAGACCGAGCCCGATGACGCCCGCTGCGGGTTTTCCCGATACTTCCTCCATTCGGGCACTAGCTAGCCGCCGGGAGGAAAGTCTCTACTTTAGCGGACTCCTTGAGCTTGTTCAGCACAGCTTGCACGGCTTCACGTTGGCTGGAGCTTTTGAGGTAAGAGACGACTTGTTCCTTGACCTGATCAAATGGCACGGTACCGGCTTCCTTCTTGTCCGTGACCTTGATAATATGCCAACCGAACTGGGTTTTTACCGGCTTGCTGATGTCTCCGAGTTTCTGGGTAAATGCGACTTCAGCGAATTCAGGAACCATGCGGTCTTTGGGGAAAAATCCCAGGTCTCCACCGGACTCGGCGGCACCGGGCTCTTCGGAGAGTTCCTTTGCCAGCTTGGTGAAGTCTTCACCTGCAGCAGCGCGCTCGGCCGCTTTAAGAGCAGCATCTTCCTTCTGCTTCACCACCTCAGGCGTGGCGTCCGCGTCAACCATGAACAAGATATGGCTGGCTTTGACGGTTTCAGGTTGCTCGAATTCTTTGATATTCGAATCATAGAAAGCTTTGGCCTTCTCGTCTGTGATTTCCGGGGTGTTCACCTGGGATTTCATCCAGCGGCTTTGTTGAAGACCGGTGCGGATATTTTCCTTGAGCTTTTCGGGTGTCATCCCAGCTTGGGCTATCTGCTCTTGGAAGGCTTTGTCATCAGGAAATTGGCCTTTGATTTTTGCCAACTCTGCGTCGACATCGGCGTCGGTAACCTTTTCGTTGGAGGATGCCTCGGCAACCAGCTTGTCCATGATCAGGTCTTGGAGAAGCTGCGTGTAGCCTCCGAGTTGTTGTTGGGCGTTGAGACTTTCAATTTTTGCACCCGAGGCTTGGAGAGCGGCATTAAAGAGGTCTTGAAGTTGTTGCTTGGTGATGTTTTGCCCGTTCACTGTGGCAACGATCTCGGGGAGGTCGATCGGTTTGTTGTCAGCAGCCGGGGGTGTTTCGGGTTGGGTGGAGAGGGAGGCCTCCACGCCTGCTTCCTTGAGCTTGGTGAGCACGGCTTGAGCGGAAGCATCTGCTGTGGCAGGGGTCGCATTGGCTTGCGGCTTGGACTCAGCAGGCGTCGCGGCGGCTGGTGGCTTGGAGTCGGGGGATGCCGGGGGTTTGCATGAGGGAAGAGCCAAAAGGCCTGCTGCCAGTAAGGGGACAATCTTCGCTTGAGTAGAATGAGAACGTGTCATTGGATTAAATAGAGAATCCCTACATCGCATGATCAGCAGGTGATTGCTAGGGGAAATTGTGGATTGCAGGGAAAGCCCGCGTTTTAAAGTCGCATCCCAGCCTGACTTTACCTCGCTGGACCATACGGAGTGAGGATTTAGCGTTGAGCTCTTCCGGCAGATACGGCATGGTCTGGGGCTGATATGAAGACCACAGCCCTTTCCCTCGCGCTATTGTGCGCCTCCAACCTCATTGGCCTGAGCCAAAGCCCACTTGCGCCACTTGCACCAGACGGTTTTGTGACTCTGGAGCAGATCGTAAACGACTTCGCAAACTCGGAAACCCAAGCTTTGCAAAAATACAACGGGATGCGCATCTGCGTTTACGGTCGGGTGGGAAGTGTGACGCAGTCTGATGACGAGGAAGGCGATCCACTCACAGCTTATCTGCAACTCCCGAACCGAACCACGCCCGATGTGAAGGCAGTTTTCTCGGCGGATTTTATCCCCTCATCGATTGTTAGGGTGGCAGACGACGAAACAAAAGCCACGGTGTATCATTCCGACTGGAACGGCAACCTCTCGAGCGCCACATCCTTCATCGTTAAAGGAGAAAACATAGGCGTGCGGGGAACGTTCGACAACTTTGTTGCGGGCGACATCGTTCTGAAAAACAGCTTCAAACTCGACCCCGAAGCCTTGCAAAAAAAGCTCGCCGAGCACGGCCTGCAGACTGAGTAACTTGAGCGACTTCGTTTATCCAAAAACCTACGACGTCATTGTCATAGGGGCTGGTCACGCAGGCATCGAGGCGGCAATGGCCTCCGCTCGGCTCGGTTGCGAAACGCTTCTGCTGACACAGAATGCAGATACGATCGGGCAGATGTCTTGCAACCCTGCAATTGGAGGGCTGGCCAAAGGACATATGGTGCGGGAGATCGACGCCTTGGGCGGCGCGATGGCACTGAATACCGACGCGACCGGCATCCAATTCCGCATGCTTAATGCCACGAAAGGCCCGAGTGTGCGTGCCCCCCGAGCGCAGTGTGATAAAAAAGCCTATCAATTCCGAATGAAGGCGCTCCTCGAACGCCAGCAGCGGTTGGACATCAAGCAAGCCAATGTGACCCAGCTCATCGTGGGTCCAAACGGCGTTGAGGGTGTGGAGACAAATTTCGGCGTGCGTTTCAATGGGGGTGCGGTGGTGGTTACGACCGGTACTTTCATGCGAGGCCTGCTTCATGTCGGCTTAAGAAACCAGTCCGGCGGGCGCCTCGGTGATGCTGTATCCACATTCAGCGACTGCCTGCGCGAACTTGGGTTCGAAGTTGCGCGTTTCAAGACCGGCACGCCTTGCCGCCTCCTTGCGAAAAGCTTGGATTTTTCCCAATGCGAGCCACAACATGGCGATGAGCCGCCGCCCTTATTCAGCTATCTGGCCGATACTCTGGAGCGCGGAGAAGACGACCTCCACACACTCAACGAATGGCGCGACGGCGGATTTCATGCCCGCCAAATTTGCTGCTGGATCACGTACACCAACGAAACCACACACGAAATCATCCGCTCCAATCTCGATAAATCCCCCCTCTACTCGGGCGTGATCGAGGGCGTCGGGCCACGCTACTGCCCAAGCATCGAGGACAAAGTCGTCAAATTTTCCGAAAAGGGCCAGCACCAGCTTTTTCTCGAGCCGGAGGGCCGCCACACTGATGAAATCTACGTGAACGGAGTTTCAACGAGCCTTCCGTTTGAAGTTCAATACCAATTTATCCGCAGCGTGCGAGGCCTCGAGAATGCGGAGATTCTACGCCCCGGCTACGCGGTGGAGTACGATTACTGCCCACCCACTCAATTGCACACGACGCTCGAAACCAAACGCCTGCCTGGCCTTTATTTTGCGGGCCAGATCAATGGCACTTCAGGCTATGAGGAAGCCGCCGCGCAAGGGCTAGTAGCCGGAGCCAATGCCGCACTCAAGCATTTGAAACGACCACCCCTCACGATCGCCCGGCACGAGGCCTACATCGGCGTGATGCTGGATGATCTCGTCACACGTGGCACGCCGGAACCGTACCGCATGTTCACCAGCCGCGCGGAGTACCGCCTCCTGCTCCGACAAGACAATGCCGACCTACGCCTTACAGGAAAGGGAATCGAATGCGGGCTCGTGGAAGGCGAACGGGCCTCGCGCTTCGAGCAAAAACAACGCCAACTTGCTTCGCTCATGTCGCGCCTGAGTGAATTCAAGATAGAGACAGTTCCACTCGAGCGCTGGTTAAAGCGGCCTGAGAACACTTGGTCGAATGTGCCCGATGAAATCCGCTCGCAGTTCCCTCAGCCGGTCTGGGAACAAGTTGAGACTGATTTGAAATACGCAGGCTACATAACACGCCAAGAAGAACAGATCGCCCGCACCGCGCGCCATGAGGGTAAGGAAATTCCCTCGTGGGTGGATTTCGCAAAAATCAACGGCCTCCGCACCGAAGCCGTACAGCAACTCACCAGCATACGACCAGAAACACTAGGCCAAGCCGCGCGCCTCAGCGGCGTGACACCCGCGGACATTGCCCTGCTCGGAGTGTGGATAACGCGAGGCTCAGAAAAACCTGCCACTCTATGAACACATCCAACCGCATTGATAAAAAGTTTGAAACCCTACGTGCCGCAGGGCAGTGCGGATTCATCGCTTACATTACAGCAGGCGATCCAGATTTGGAATCCACCCCGGCCCTTGTGAGGACGATGGAAGAAGCAGGTGTGGACATCATTGAATTGGGCATTCCCTTTTCGGATCCGCTGGCTGATGGAGCAACGATCCAAGCCGCTTCGGCACGAGCGCTGGAGGCAGGAGCCACTGTCGCCGGGGTACTCGATGCCGTGCGTGAAATCCGCCGCAACTCAGAGATTCCGATTGTCTTCTTCACCTACCTGAATCCTATTTACGTATATGGATTCGATCAGTTCCACGCAGATGCAGCGAATGCCGGAGCGGATGGTCTCTTGATTCTCGACCTGCCGCCCGACGAGGCAAAGCGCAATGCCGAACTGATGAAATCCCACGGTCTGCTCTCGATCCGTCTGATCGCGCCGACGACCCCGCCCGAGCGCATGGAGCTCATCGCGAAGTCAGCGGAAGGTTTTATTTACTACGTTTCCCGCGAGGGAGTCACAGGAGAGCAGAGCAGTCTCTCTACGGACATTTCTGCCAAGGTGGCCGAAATTAAAAAGCACACCAGCCTCCCTGTTGCCGTGGGATTTGGGATTTCCACACCGGCGCAAGCCTCGGAAGTTGCAAAAGAGTCCGACGCCGTTGTTGTCGGAAGCGCCATCGTTCGTCGGATTGGCGAACACGGAAAATCCAAAATACTCACCAACAAAATCGCGGAATTTGTGGCGCCCCTTGCTGCCGCTGTAAAACGCGCCTCAGCTTCTTGAACCTGAAATCCCAAGCAAAAGCCTGCCGGCAGGAGTCATCGCGAGGATTGACCGAATAAGGGTTCCATGTTTTAATGGGAGTTCAATTCTGGTGAGGTGGCTGAGTGGTCGAAAGCAGCGCTTTGCTAAAGCGCCGTAGTCCAAAAGGCTACCGAGGGTTCGAATCCCTCCCTCACCGCCAGTCTTTGTCAAGAAACCCAGCCAAATCGGCGTGGGATATTGAACCCTGAGCAGGGTGAATTTCCAAAAGAATCGGTAGGGATTGCTCCAGGATTTCACGCGTGGCGCGGGTGGCGGCATCCGATGGAGCAGTGAGGTGATTAAGAATGATGCCCGGGCAGTGCAATCCTCGCGCACGAATGCTCTCGAGCGTGAGCAGGGTGTGATTCAAGCAGCCGAGTCGGTTGGATACGACGGGCACAATAGGCAGAGCGAGGCGCGCGGCAAGGTCGGCCAGGGTTTTCTCGGGAGTGATCGGAACGAGCCAGCCACCCGCGCCCTCGACAAGGAGGGAGGGATATTTTTGCGACAGGTCGCGAAACCACGTCTCAAGGGCATCCAAAGAAAGGATGCGGTTTTCGAGGTTGGCGGCGACAAGCGGGGCTGCGGGGGCTTGAAGCCAAACGGGATTTGTTTCGTCATTGGTTAAAACGAATCCCGAAGCCGCTCGCAAAATTTCGACATCCTCCCGTTCCCCGCAACAGAGCGGCTTGAGAGCGAGCGTGCCGAGACCGGCTGCACGAAGGGCACGCGTGAGAAGTGCAGCGACAAAGGTTTTCCCGACGCCGGTATCTGTACCGGTGAGAAAGAGGTTCATTTGGAGCCGTGCGGTTGAGTGGCTGTGAGCTCGAGAAAAACGCTTTCGAGCGAACGCTGCGGTTGACGCGAGCTGAGGAGGTTGGAGCCAGATTTTTGAACGAGTTGCTCGATCTGCAGACGGGTCTCGGGGGACAGGTTTTCGATGATGAACTCGGTCTGGTTTTTAACGGAAACAAGATCTTCGAGGGCCCCTTCGCGAATCATTTCCCCTCGGGCCATGATGCCCACTCGGTCGCAGATTTCCTGAACTTGTTCAAGGAGGTGCGAGGTGAGCAGGACCGTCTTACCACGTTTTTTAAGGTCAAGAATCAGATCCCGTATCTGGTGCGATCCGGCGGGATCAACGCCGGCCGTAGGCTCGTCGAGAACAATGAGGCGCGGGTCTTGAACGAGCGCTTGTGCGAGGCCAATGCGTTGCAGCATGCCTTTGGAAAAACCGCCAATGCGGCGATCACGCGCCTCTTCAAGACCGACGAGAACTAAGAGCTCATTAATCCGTTTGTTGAGCGTAGCACCCTGTAATCCACAAACATTGCCATAGAAGCGCAGGGTCTCCGCTGCGGTGAGAAATTTGTAGAAATAGGGATTTTCAGGAAGGAAGCCCACTGCGGCACGGCTGTGATAATCGCGACTGTCATTGCCAAAAATCATAGCCCGACCTTGATTGGGAGTGACGAGGCCAAGGAGGATTTTGAGTGTGGTGCTCTTCCCGCTGCCGTTAGGGCCGAGGAGTCCATAAACCTCGCCCGGACGGACCTCGAAGCTGAGATTGCGAACCGCTGTGACGCGTTGACGACGCAGCGGGACGGGAAAGATTTTGGTCAGGTTTTCAATGCGGACGGCAGGTGATGTCATGGCACGATGGCGAACCCACGCAGGGATTCGGGACGGGGAATGGTTTGTGGAGATTCAAGGGAAATATGGCTGGCAAGATGGCTCGTGCGGATACCTTCGAGGAAGGCATCAACTTCGTCAGCTTCGCCGCTAGCGATCAACTCCACACGGCCGTCGGGCAGGTTTTCGACCGTGCCGGAAACATCGTATTCGCGGGCAAGATTTTTTACGGTATAACGAAAACCCACGCCTTGAACACGGCCTTCGTAATGGACACAGAGGGTTTTCATGGGCGGCGGCAGGGATTGACCACCGAGGACACAGAAGGCACGGAGAGGAGGGTGATCACGTTGCTGGCGGAATTTGTTTTCGGGAGCCGACGATTTTCATTTCCGGATCTGGCCTTCGCCGCGGATGAGGTATTTGTAGGTGGTGAGTTCTTCGAGTCCCATGGGACCCCGGGCGTGGAGCTTGTCCGTGCTGATGCCGATCTCGGCACCGAAGCCGAACTCTCCGCCGTCGGTGAAACGCGTGGAAGCATTCCAGTAAACGGTCGCAGAATCAACGGCCGCAAGGAAGGCTTCGGCGGTCGAAGGATTGCGCGTAATGATCGCATCGCTGTGGTGCGAGCCGAATGTCTCGATGTGATTGATCGCGGCGGCGAGGTCATCCACGATGCGAACGGAAAGAATGAGGTCGAGCCACTCGGTGCGCCAGGTGGAGTCATCCGCTTCGCGGAGGGCCTTGTAACCGAGTTGGGAGAGGATTTCGAAAGCTTTCGGATCGGCCACGATTTCAACCCCAGCGGCATTCAATGCGGATGTCGCGAGTTGAAGGAACTCTGAGGCGATGTCACGGTGGACGAGCAGAGTTTCGAGGGCGTTGCACACGCCGGGGCGTTGGCATTTGGCATTGATCGCTATGTCGAGGGCCATTTGCAGATCGGCTTCCCGGTCTACATACACATGACAGATGCCATCGTAGTGCTTGATCACAGGCATGCGGGCGGCGTTGACAACGGCCTCGATGAGAGAATGGCCACCGCGAGGAATGATGACGTCCATGAACTGGTCCATAGCGGCCATGATTTTCACGGCTTCGCGGTCTTTTGTCGGAATGAGCTGCACAGAGAAATCAGGCAAACCTGCTTCGAATCCTCCCGATTGAAGGGCTTTGGCAATGGCTAGGTTGGAGGCAAGCGCTTCAGATCCGCCGCGCAAGATGACCGCGTTCCCGGTTTTCAGACAAAGTACAGCCGCGTCTGCAGTGACGTTTGGGCGAGACTCGTAAATGATACCGATCACGCCAATCGGCGTGCGGACTTTTTGAATATGAATTCCATTAGGCCGGCTCCAGTCCCGGAGAACCTCGCCAACTGGATCATCGAGTCCAGCCACTTGGCGGATGCCATCGGCCATGGCAGCAATGCGATCGGGCGAGAGACGCAATCGGTCAATAGCAGCTTTGTTGAGGCCGTTTTGTTCGGCAGCAGCTGTATCCTCCGCATTGGCGGCGAGAATTTCCGGCAAACGAACAATGAGTTCATCCGCCATGGCGATGAGAATTTTATTTTTTTGGGTGGCCGTAAGGCGTGCGAGGGCGCGTGAAGCGTCGCGCGCGCGGCGTCCAATGGTGTGAATTTCCTGTTCGAGTGTCATGAGGCTAGAAAAGGCGTGTAATCTAGGCCGTGGGTATCGGCAACGACTTTGCAAGTGACGCCGCCTTGGTAAATGCTTAATCCCTCACGAAGTCCCGCCACGCGCTCGAAAGCCTCCGCGAGAGGAAAGTCTGCAAGCGCTTCAATATAGCGGTAAGTCACGTTGGTAAGCGCCTGGGTAGCCGTGCGGGCATAAGCGCCAGGCATGTTTGCGACGCAGTAGTGCACGACCCCTTCCTCAACAAAAGTCGGATTGTCATGCGTGGTTGGGCGTGATGTTTCGAGGCAACCGCCTTGGTCGATGGCGATATCCACCACCACGCTATCCGGCTTCATGAGACGAAGCATGTCACGGGTCAAGAGTTTTGGAGCCTTTGCGCCGGGGACCAGGACAGCTCCGATGAGAAGATCCACCGTGGGCAAGAGATCGAGCAGACTGGACTCGCTGGAGTAAAGGGTGTGAGCCGTGCTCATCGTAATATCCAGAAAACGCATCCGCTCCAGATCGACCTCGAGGATGGTCACGTCTGCTCCCACGCCTGTTCCCATGCGGGCCGCATTGACGCCCGCAGTGCCTCCACCGATGACGACAATTTTTCCGGGCAGGACTCCAGGCACGCCACCAAGAAGAACGCCTTTACCGCCTGTGTGCTTGGCGAGGAAATATCCGCCGACCAGCACAGACATCCGACCAGCTATTTCACTCATCGGCTCGAGAAGTGGGAGGCGATTGTTGACCCTCACGGTTTCATACGCGATGCAGGTGGCGCCGGTTTTCATGAGGGCTTCGGTAAGGGGACGGCTGGCAGCCAAGTGCAGGTAAGTGAAGAGAATCTGGCCCTGGCGGAGAAGCGGGTACTCCTCTGGCAAGAGCTCCTTCACTTTTACCACCATGTCGGCGCGATGAAAAACCTCGGCATGGCTGGAGACGATTTCAAGGCCGGCCTCGCGGTAGTTGTCATCACCAAATCCAACGCCTGCTCCTGCCTGAGACTCAACGATCACTTGATGGCCGTGTTTGAGCAGTTGATAGGCAGCTGAGGGCAAGAGCGCCACGCGATGCTCTTGGGCTTTAATTTCCTTTGGGACTCCGATGATCATTTACCAAATATGAGCCCAAAGGTTTTTTTGCGAAAGTGGTTTCTCGCTTGATTGGAAACGAGGGGAGTGGTGTCTATTGTGGATCGCGTGAGGCCCATTTCTTTCATCGCAGCAATAATCTTCGCCGCATCATGCGGCTATCTGGTCGCGCAGACCAATACCGAGAATGAATTGGAGGCGAGTTCCACGGAACACATGCGGGAGGAACTTGGGGTGAATCCTGTGACCTCGCCTTCGATTGCATCGTTGCTCAAAGATCTCGAAAATTTTCGCCCAGTGCCTCTCCGGACCATCGAGACAGCAAACCGTGAGGCAAGTTTCAGCAACCGTCTCCAGACCGCGCTGCACTTCGGTTCGCTGGTAGCAGACGGTTTCATGCTCACGATCGCCGAGCGTCCACAGGATGTACAAGACATCGGTCGCGAGCTCATTCGGCAATCTCGCTCGCTTGGGGTCGGCAGCCGACTCGCCAAGCGGAGTAAAAGCCTCCTCGAACTCAGCGACAAAGGCGACTGGCTTGGCATGCGCGGGGAATTGGTAAAAACCCAAGCAGATGTCGAGGAGTCCATGATGGAGCTTCACGACGAAGAGATGGCCCACATGGTTAGCTTAGGCGGGTGGCTTCGAGGTTTTCAACTCGGAGCGGTGAGCACCGACGAGCGCTACTCGCCGGCGAAGGCCGACACTCTGAACCGCGTAGATGTGATTGATTATTTTTTGGATCGCTTGGAAACCTTGAACCCCCGCCTGAAAGCCACCGAGATGGTCACGGAATTTACAGGCCGCATCAAAAAAATCCGCTTGGTTTTAGTCGAGACCCAAGGAGCCACTCCGACTCCCGAGCAGGTTGCAAAACTGCGCAAGCTCGCCGATGAAGCCGAGCAAATCGCCACCACCAAAGTAGGCGGCGACGGCCAACTGCTGCGCTGAGGGCATGCCAGAGCGTAGTTTTTAAGCTTTGAGGTGTTCATTGCGATAGGAATTAAAGGGTGAGAAGTCTGGCAGCCGGTCGTTTGATTTCCGGCATGCCATTCCGTGATCGTCATCAGTGACACCAATATCTATTAGGTTTTGAAGTTTAGCGCGCCGTTTTAACTTGTAGCGGCGTCTCTATGAGCGCCGGAGTCGTTAACCATCGGCGGTCATAGACCGCCGCTACAGTAGAGTCCAAATGCATTCAGCTTTTGGTATGACAACTTCGTGCTCTCCTGGCTGTCCGAGATTGGAGAGGTGGATTTGCTCCGCAGGCTTTATGGCAGGGTGACCATTACGGAAACAATCCGTAGAGAAGCTGTTCATGCGAGCGCTCCTGAAGCTTTGAGGCTTCTGTTTCTGAGGCCTCCGCCATAACGCTCGCGTGGCGACACCTCGCCCGAGCCACGCGAACTGCTCGCAGATGAGTTCAAACAAGGCTCCATTTTTTGTCTGACTGCATGACAAACGACCATTATTTGAGAGGGTGATTGTCGAGCCATAGAAGGTCTCGCGAGGGACCTTTGCTAACACAAATTTTGAGCCACGGCAGTGCTGTCGGGGCCTTACCGACCCAATCCTGAGGCGTGACTCATAGGCGGCGAGATAACCGCAGTTTTTTTCTCCTCCCCCAGCGGATGTCCGACCGAGGTTGTTAGGGTTGCCGAGAAATGCTCACACAAATCCAACACACCATCGAGTCGGCACTGAAACGCAAACTACCGCAGAACAAATCCAAAAGCCGCTTTTCATGGCAGAGCGAGTTTCTTTTCATTCAGGAAAAGTCGAAGCCCACATTTTCAATCATTCGACCACTCGCACACACCCGCTCGATTGATCCTGCGGACATTCGTCCGAAAGGAAACTGACCCCCCTGTCCACAGCCCACGAAATGAAGAACACAAATCAGAAAGACAAACCAATGAAAATCCAAGCCCACCTCGACCATTCCACGATCCTCGCCAACCAGGGATGCCCCGTGCATCTTGCCCTCGAACTCACAGCCCCCTTCGCTGAAGCCGGAGAACGCCGCCCGATGGCCTTCTGCGCCATTCTGGACCGCAGCGGCTCCATGGCTGGACGCCCGTTGGCCCATGCCAAGGCGGCCTGCGAAGGCATCATTCGAAATCTTCGCGCCTCCGACCAATTCGCACTCGTCCCCTTTGATGACACCGCCGAGGTTGTGCTGCCGATGGCGACGGTCC
>Ga0214921_10008061_pt1 | contig 13811 bp, 16 predicted proteins | sample LL1505_MetaG_FD_177992 | JGI IMG/M metagenome (GOLD analysis project Ga0214921, IMG submission 177992) | Freshwater microbial communities from Lake Lanier, Atlanta, Georgia, United States - LL-1505 | ecosystem: Environmental > Aquatic > Freshwater > Lake | place: USA: Georgia | collected... | reverse complement strand
CACTTTTCACACATGTGAATTTCTTGCCACTTGCCGTGATTGTTTGCCCAGCTTTTTTACATGCACTTCCCGCCTTGGGAGCTGAAGCGGCTTGAGCCGACGTAGCCAAAAGCACGATCGAGAGAATGATTGGAAGCGCTCGCATGGGCTTTCGCATTCCACGACCCTAACTAGAGCCGTCTGGCCAGACAACAGCAGCCACGGTCAAACCCTGCCGGCTAATGTGATGAATTACGCAACACTAATGTTGCGTAAATACAGAAGGTGCCCTAGAGTCTTTCGGTAGATACCTAACCGAGAGAAGATGCCCATGTTCAAGAGATCCACCCTGATTGCCGTTGTTCTAGCCCTTTTTGCCACCATCCTTTCTGGATGCTCTTCAAATAACGAGCAAGCAACAGATGTCACCGAGTTAACGGTGTATTCAGGACGTTCCGAGGAATACATCGCCCCTTTCTTTACAGAATGGGAAAAGCAATCAGGTATCAAACTCAACATCCGTTACGGAGATTCAGCAGAGCTAGCTGCGCAAATTCTGGAAGAAGGCAGCAACTCACCAGCCGATCTATTTTTGGCACAGGATGCAGGTTCATTAGGTGCAGTATCGGCCGCAGGTTTGTTTATTGAACTTGGACAAGATGTTGCCCCAGAAATTCCTGCACAGTTCATTGCAGCAAATCGCACATGGGTTGGAGTCACAGGTCGCGCTCGCGTTCTTGCGTATTCCCCAGCACGCATCAAGGTACTTCCTACATCTTTTGCAGATTTAACAAATCCACAGTACAAAAACAAAGTTGGAATCGCACCAACTAATGCTTCATTCCAAGCATTTATCACCGCACTTATTGAAAACAAAGGCGAAGCTTTTACGAAGAAGTGGCTTGCAGATATGAAGGCAAATGGCGCAAAGATCTATGCAAAGAACAGCTTGATCGTTGAAGCCATCGATAAGGGCGAGATTGATTTAGGTCTTGTTAATCACTATTACATTTGGGAAACCAGCGAGTCTCTGGGACGTCCAGTAAAGGCTGAGGTTTCTTACTTTGCCCCTGGCGACTTTGGAAACTTAATCAACGTTTCTGGCGCAGGAATCTTTACATCAAGTAAGAAGCAAGCTGCTGCAGCGCAATTAATCAATTACTTAACCTCTGCGGCAACACAAGCAAAATTCGTTATAGATACGCACGAATACGCACTTGTTTCAGGAGCACCCGCACCTGTCGGAGTTCCAGCTCTTGATCAAATTGGTGCGCCAACAGTTGATCTGAACAGCTTGGTAGATATCAAGCGAACACAAGATCTGCTTATTGAGGTTGGCTTGCTGTAAAAAATGCCAACAACTTTCCCCGAAAGCACCAAGGTTGCACTGTCGCAAAGTGCGCGTAATCAGCGCGCTGTACGCGGTGTGCTCAGTGGTGCTGTCGGGATAGTTGCTGCTGTAGCCCTGATTCCAATTGGTTATTTACTAGTTCGAGCCAGTCAAAAACCTTTAGGTGAAATTGCCCAACTGTTGCTTCGTCCAAAGACTTTGGAAGTTTTGGCCACAACGTCAGCACTTGTTGTAGGTGTTGTCGTAACAACCGTTGTTTTCGGCGTTGCCATGGCAACGGGGCTTCACTTTGTGCGCCTGCCATTTCGTCGCTTGTTGATCATTCCCGCGGTTCTGCCCCTAGCTATTCCTTCATACGTTTTTACCTATACCTGGATCGCATTGGTTCCAGAATTTTCTGGTTTCTTTGCCGCAGGCTTTATCTTGTCGATTACAACTTTGCCGTATGTCATTTTGGCAACCTTGTCAGGGCTGCGCACCGTTGATTCATCACAGATAGAAGTTGCTCGTTCATTGGGATTAACCCCAGTACAAACATTTAGACGAGTTGTTTTTCCTCAAGTAAAGGGCCACATCAGCGCCGGAGCATTGCTGGCAGCCCTATACACAATCAGTGATTTCGGTGCGGTTTCACTATTAAACGTGGAAACGCTGACTGTCACGATTCAGAATATGTACAAGGCTTCCTATGATCGCAGCGCAGCGGCGGTTATCTCATTTGTCCTGATCGCTTTTTCAACCATCGTGGTTTTAGCCGATGAAAAGATCAAACGCCAGACCCCGGATTCCAGCGTTGTAAAGGTGTATTCAACAAAGAATTCCTTGATCAATAACTCCTGGATGCGTTTTGCGGTCATTGCAACTATTGGCATCTATGCCTTTAACGCCGTGGTTATCCCCTTCTATGTCTTGATCTCTAGATTCTTAGGCAACCAGGTTGCAATCAACTGGGGCGATTTATTAGCAGCATCGATTTCAACAATTTCTGTCGCAGCACTTGGTGCAATAATTGCACTTGTCCTGTCCGCTCCCCTAGGCATCGTTCTATCTGGTGGCTCAACCCGCGTTGGTCGCATCGCACAACGCATCATCACTGTGGGTCACGGATTACCTGGTGTTGTTGTTGGCTTAGCGGTGGTTTCAATTGGTTCAAAGCTTGGCGCTTTGTATCAAACAACATTTTTGTTGGCCTTTGCCTATGCCCTGTTATTCCTTGCAAAATCAGTAGCCAGCATGAGCTCTTCTTTGTCACGTGTTCCAACAAGTGTGAAAGATGTTGCATCAACTCTTGGTATGAATCAGTGGAATGTCATCAAAAAGGTTGTGGCACCTATTGCAGCACCCGGCATTGGTCTTGGCACAGTGTTGGTATTTCTAACGGCAATGAAGGAACTGCCAGCCACCTTGATGCTTCGCCCAACCGGCTTTGACACCTTGGCCACACAGATCTGGTCTGCAGCATCTATCAATCGATTTAACGAGGCCGCACCCTATGCATTAATCTTGGTTCTTATCGCGGCGCTACCAACCTTTTTGTTGAGCCGACCAGACAAAGAAGATCGAACATTTATCCAAGAAACAATTAATGGAATTCAAAGTGGAGGGGGTGAAAAGTGAGTTCACTTGAGATTTCCCACCTAAAAGTTTCCCTTGGCCAAAAGCTAATTCTGAACGATCTTTCTTTCTCTTTGGCTGAAGGTCAGATCGCAGCACTTCTTGGACCATCTGGTTGTGGCAAGACAACTCTGCTGCGCAGTATCGCCGGCTTGATCCAGCCATCTGATGGAACGATTCGTTTTGGTAAACAGCTTGTTTCCTTGTCATCTCTTGTGATGCCTTCACATAAGCGCAAGATCGGTTATGTTCCCCAAGAAGGTGCGTTATTTCCTCACCTGTCCGTGGCCGACAACATTGCTTTTGGTTTAGATCGCTCAGTTTTTACTAAAGATCAGATTCGTCAGACCACCAAGGAAATGTTGAACTTGATTGGTCTGCAAGGTTTTGAAAACCGCATGCCTAATCAACTATCGGGCGGGCAACAAACTCGTGTGGCACTTGCTCGCGCTCTTGCTATTAAGCCGGCAATTGTTTTATTAGATGAACCTTTTTCTGCTCTAGATGCTGCATTGCGAGGTGACCTGCGCGCCGATGTAATTGAATTGCTACGAAAGAGCAACGCCACTGCGATCTTGGTTACCCATGATCGTGAAGAAGCCTTGGTTTCTGCAGACGTTGTAGCCCTGATGCGAGAAGGCCAAATTATTCAGCAAGGAACTCCAGAAGCTGTGTACTCAACACCGATTTCACCTGCCATGGCAATTAGCACCGGCGACGCGCTAGTTCTAGATGCTTCAAAGATGGCTGATGGAACTACTTCTTATCTATTTAGTCCAACAACAAAAAGTACTTTGGTTGAATCCGGCCACATCGTTATTCGCCCCGAAGAAATCAAACTTGATCGTAATCTGTCGGGCGCGCAATCTGTTGGACGCATTTCAAAGATTGATTACTATGGCCATGATGCAATGGTTACCGTTGATTGTGCTGGCCAGGTGCTCAAAGTTCGTATCCCTGGGCCATTTGATTACGCAGTTGGTGAAGAAGTAGGCCTTGAGCACGCAGGACCTGTTCGTTACTTTGCCAGCAATTAAGGCTTGATGTAAATCTTTCCATCGCTTTCAAATACTTCATAGCGAGTAAGCGGCAATCGTGCCGGTCCTGATTGTGCAGCTCCATCAAACGGCGAGAAAATACTCATGTGACAGTTACAAATTAGTTCGGTCTTTTCAGCAACAACTTTGCAGCCGGCATGTGTACAGATAATGCTGACGGCGTACATCTTTCCGCCAAGTCGAGAAAATGAAAATGATGGATACTGATTCTTGGCGGTGTTTACTTCAATGATTTTTACTTGACCTTCTCTAATGTCTGAAGAGTTAGCCACAAAAATTCCATTGATTGATGGTGCTGGCGTAGGGGTTGGCGTTGCCGTCTGCGTTGGTGTTGGTGTTGGCGAAGGCGTTGCTGACGGTGTTGATGTTGCCGATGCACTCGGTGTTGCCGATGCACTCGGTGTTGCCGATGCACTCGGTGTTGCCGATGCACTGGGCTTAGCACTTGCACTGGCTACAGCAACCTTTGCGCCTTGCTTCCACACTAACTTTCCTCTTGATTTAACAACTGTGTAAACATATCCGCGCCACACAATCTTTTGACCAACCTTTGCCGCCTTGATAGTTGGCCCCGCAGCCTGTGCCAAGAATGGAAAGAAGGTGCTCAAGGCAGCGACCAGTCCCCCGGCTAAAAAGAGACGACGCTGGCGATCTGGACCGTGGGCTGCGCTTTTCATGGACAGAATTTAGGACACTTCGGGCAATGCAGCCACTGGAAACGACAGAGTTCACTTTGATATAACGCAGCATTCACTTTCTTTATCCGTGTGAGAAACCTTGGTCGCGCATTCTTCGGTCATGGATAACAACAATCTGATTAGCCTGCTGATTCATCATCAATCCTCAGTCGACCATCACACCCAGCTTGAATTTGAAGAACGAGGCCGCTTCTCCCAATCTCGTCGTGATGTTGAGAACCATGAAATCGAACTACAAGCACAGATTGCAGAAAGAGCTGCATCCATATAAACACCAGAGTTCTCCATTCGAGGGAATGAGAAACAAGTAACCCCCAAGGAAGTCACGCCTTGGGGGTTTACTATTTGCCTATGCCTAAAGATGGATCACGCGAAGCACACTTTCCAGCCATCGAAAAAAAGTATGGCGAAAAGATGGCCTACTGGTTCAAGGTCATGACAAAGCTTGAAGGCAAAAAGTATCCAGAACAGATTGCCCACTTAAAAGAGAACTACGGTTTTTCTCAAGCCCATGCCAATGCACTGGTCATGTATAGCCGCGGCTCTGAAGGTTCAAAGCGATTTACAACTGTGACCGAGTACTACAAATCAATTCCGGCGCCACAAGCAAAGACAATTAAAGCGATCTACAAAGCAATCACCACCAAGTATCCGCAATTGGAACTAGTTATTGCCTGGAACCAGCCAATGGTCAAGTTAGATAAGCACTACATCTTTGGCGCATCGGCATCGAGCAAGCATGTGTTGATCGCACCGTGGGACCAGGATGTTTTGCACGAGTTTGCACCTAAGTTCAAAGAAGGCAATGCGTTGAAGAAAACCATTCAGTTGCCGATCGACTGGGAAGTTGATGCCAAGTTGCTGCAGGCCATGATTAAAGCCAGCCTGGCCAAGCTCAAGTAAGAAAAAGTGTCGCTCAACCTCTAGCCGTTTCCCAATACCCAGATGTACCCTTGGTTATGGCTAAAAAAGAAGATCCTCCGTACACACGAGTTGAAAAATCAATCCTGCCTCTTAGATATGTAGATCTCATTGAAGATGTGTTTCACGGCATTTTGGCGCTTTCTCTTCTAGGTATCGCAATCGGTGCCTTTTATTCAAGTATTCAGCGCATAATTGAAACGGATCCCTTTTTTCCTAACGGAATGATTCAAGGAATTAATGACATTTTGTTTATCGTCATCATTCTAGAAATCCTGCGCACCGTTATTTCACGATTTACAGATGGTGTGTATCAGCTAGATAAGTTTTTGATTATCGGCGTTATTGCAGCGGTTCGACACATTTTGACTGTTGGTGCTTCACTTACTCTTCAAACTGGCAAAAGTGATACGGCCTTTGAAAGAGCGGTAATCGAATTAGGGCTTAACGCACTGATTGTGATCGCCTTGGTCTTTGCAATCTTTATGTCCAAGTCGGCACACCGAGCCAGGTAAGAGGCTAGGACTCGAAGTCCCCGCCCCTTCCCGTCAACTTCTTTTTACTTTTACTTGGTCGCTCGTAGGCAATCAGCAACGCTGAAATGATCATTACAAAGACACCTACAACGATGAACTTATCCATTTGTTTAGCCTAGAACTGCCATTACAACTAGTGCAAAGACGCCAATACCTAGACCAACGATTGCGATTGCTGACAGTGATAGCAGGTGACGTGAATCGGCAATCTTCTTTGATAGCTCTGAAGGCTTATCTAGACGCTTCAGATCAGTTAACAATACTTCGGCTTCACGGATAGTTGCGTACTGCGTGATGATTGCAAGGATTCCAGTTGCTGCTGCAACACCGATTGCTAAGTACTTTGCGCCATCACTTGCTGTATCAAACTTGCCAAATGCCGCTAATACGAAAATAGCGATCAACATGAAGTTTGGTGCCTGCTGAGCCTTAATAATCTGCGAACGCTTTGTGTTCCAAAGCTCTAATAGTTCATCTTCTTTCATGGTTTCTCTCCCCAACCTAGGAGCCCAAAATGGGACTCGGTGACAAGGGTAAGGCGCGAAGGTTAATTCTGCATGGCCAATCGAAAACGACTCGCCTACGATTGGCTTATGTCCCGCACAGCAAAGACGAAAAATGGCTTTGAGCCAAAGATTTGCGTGCGCTGCAATCTGCCCTTTGAATGGCGCAAAAAATGGGCCAAGAACTGGACTGAAGTCAAGTACTGCAGCGACCGATGCCGCGAGAACAAATGAAGCGGATTATCTATATCCCCTTTGATCATCTTCATCGCAAGTACGGTGCACTAAAAGATGCTGATCCCAAAACTGATCTGATTGCCTTTGTTGAAAGTGCCCGTATGACGACGGGGCGCGATTGGCACAAAGAGCGTTTGTTCTTTTTGATCTCTAGCGCGCGCCACTTTGCAGCAACCCTTGAAGAAGAAGGCTTTACCGTCGAATACGTAAAGGCTGCGACAACAATTGATGGCTTAAAGTCAATCACCAAGAAACACAAGATCACAGAAATCATCTGCGCCGAACCATCATCCTTTAGACAGTACGAACAGTTAAAGGAATATGGTGTCAGCTTTGTAGAAAACGATTTCTTCTTGACTCCTCGCCCATTATTTAACCAATGGGCATCAGAACAAAAGACATATTTAATGGAAAACTTTTACCGTAAACAGCGCACCCGATTAAATGTCTTGATGGAAGGTAAAGATCCAGTCGGTGGAGCGTGGAATTTTGATAAAGACAACCGTTTACCACCGCCTAAGAAGTACGAAGGCCCGCCATACCTAGAACACAAGCGTGATGACATCGACGCACAAGTTGCCAAAGAGTTAGGCCACACAGCAACCACTACTTGGGCCACCACTCGCAAGGGCGCTCTAGCCCAGATGAAAAACTTCTTTGACAACCACTTTGCTGAATTTGGTCCACTAGAAGATGCGATGACAACTGATAACTGGGCGCTACACCACAGTTTGCTATCGCCCTACATCAACAACAATCTGATCCATCCATCAGAAGTTATCCACGCAGCAATGAAGGCTTTCAAGACCGGCAAAGTCCCAATTGAATCCGCCGAAGGCTTTATCCGACAATTAATCGGTTGGCGCGAATACGTCAACGGTATGTACTGGTTCTTAGGTCCTGATTACCGGGATAACAATCAGTTAAAGGCAACCAGAAAACTGTTGCCATTATTTTCAGACCCAAACGCAACCCAAATGAACTGCATCAAGCAAACTGTTACCGATATCAATGATCGTGCCTGGGTTCACCACATCCCCCGCTTAATGTTGTTATCTAACCTGGCATTAATCACTGGCACTAACCCGCAAGCATTTCTGGATTGGATGCGCGAAGTCTTTATCGATGCATCTGAATGGGTAATGGTTCCCAACGTTATTGGCATGGGCGTGCACGCAGATGGCGGAAAAATGATGACTAAGCCATATGCAGCCGGCGGTGCTTACATTTCACGAATGTCTAATTACTGCAAAGGGTGTCAGTACAACCCCAAGCTGCGCACTGGCGAGACAGCTTGTCCCTTCACAACCTTGTATTGGGATTTCTTAGATCGACACAAGGAAACTTTTGCCAAGAATCACCGCATGAGCCAACAAGTATTTGGCCTTAACCGTTTATCTGACTTACCCGAATTACGTGAGCGTGCGCAAGAGGTTTTGAAGGGCCTTGAGAAAGGTAAGATTTAAAGCATGAGCGCACTCTTTGATCCATTAACTATCGGCAATGTTGAATTCCCCAACCGCATTTGGGTTTCACCGATGTGCCAATACATGGCCAAAGATGGCTTTGTCGGCCAGTGGCACGATGTTCACTTGGGCTCTTTTGCAACAGGTGGCACCGGATTAATCATGGTTGAAGCAACTGGTGTTGTTCCAGAAGGTCGTATTTCAATTGGTTGCCCATCTATCGAAGATCAAGAGCATGCAGCAGCCTTTGCACCGATTATTGATTTCGCCCATCAACACAATGTGAAGATGGGAATCCAATTAGCCCACGCAGGTCGCAAAGCCGGAACCGCGTTGCCTTGGGCAGATCATAAGATGGCCACACCAGAAGAAGGCGGCTGGCAAGCAGTTTCCTCATCACCAATTGCTTTTGAAGGTTACCCAGAACCGCGCGCATTAACCGTTGAAGAAATCCAACAATTGACTCAAGATTTCGCAGCTGCAGCAAAGCGCGCAGTAGAGGTTGGCTTTGATGTCATCGAATTACATGGCGCACACGGTTATCTGTTTCATCAGTTCTATTCACCATTGGCAAACACGCGCACAGATCAATACGGCGGATCATTTGAAAACCGCACACGTTTCTTGATCGAAACAGTGGATGCAGTAAAGGCTGCAATACCTGCCGGCACGCCACTATTTGTTCGCATCTCAGCAACTGACTGGGTTGATGATGGCTGGAACCTGATTGATTCAGTTGAATTATGCACACAGCTAAAGGCCCACGGTGTTGACCTTGTAGATGTTTCTACGGGCGGAAATGTTCACAACGCACCGATTAAGGCAACCCCAGGTTTTCAAGTTCCATTTGCCACCGCAATCCGCACAGAAACCGGAATCATGACAACGGCAGTTGGCTTAATTACCGAGCCAGAGCAAGCCGATCACATTATTCAATCAGGTGAAGCAGATGCGGTTTTCATGGCACGCGAATTCCTGCGCAATCCACGTTTTCCTTTATATGCCGCAGAAAAGCTGGGCGTCAAAGTTCAGTGGCCCCTACCAATCGAGCGCGGCAAAAAGCTCTAACTCAATCTGCTAGGCGTATAGAAAAGTCCAAGAACCCATTTGCTCAAACACCTTGTAAAACAAGGCCAAGCAATTACCATTGCAACATGAGCATCACCGCTGATCGCGCCTTTGACACACCGCGCCCTGAAAATTATCCAGCGATTCCTCAACCAATTGCTCGCAAGAACTGGACAAAGCAATCAAATCTTCCAGGACCTAATCCCCTGTTATCAGATTGGCTCACACTTACGTTTATCCGCGACACCCCAAACTTTCTGGCATCGATGCAGAGAAAATATGGAAACCATTGCGCATTTTTTCTCTCTCGCAAACTGTTTATCGGAGTCTTTTCAGCAGAAGCCGTTCATCAAGTAACCGTTGCCCAGCAACACAACTTTGTTAAAGGTGTTGGTTTTGCTCGTATGCGTAAAGTTCTAGGTGAAGGCTTACTTACCAATGAAGAGCCAATTCACTTAAACCATCGCCGCTTGATGCAACCACCATTTCATCACGGCAACTTAGATTCCTATGTAGCGATCATGCACAAACTAGTTGTCGAACATATCTCTAAGTGGAAGGGTAAGGATTCAGTCGAACTTGCCCCAGAGATGATGGCTCTTACCCTGGAGATCGTCAGTCAATGTCTGTTTGGTTTGGATTCATCTAAATACACCGCACAAATTGCCCATTCCATGGAAATCGCAATTGATCGCATTGAACGCACCATGCTGCCGGGCCTTGAAAGATTTGATAAATCAGCCATTTCTTACTTTGTTGCATTTGAAGAGGCAGCAAACAAATTGGCAGATATTGCAGAGGAAATCATTCAATCCCGTATCGCCAGCAATACCACCCACACCAATGACCTGCTGGGAATCCTTTTACAAATGCGTGAGCACATTTCGATGGAACATATCCGCGACGAAGTATTAACTTTGATTCTTAGCGGCCATGAAACCACCGCAAATGTTTTAACCTGGGCCTTTGCCTACATGAGCAACAACCCAGAGGCAGCCCGCCAGCTGGCACAGGAAGCAGATGCTGCAGATTGGATCACAAACAAAACAGTTCCAACCTTTGCCGAGCTCGAAGTAAGTTCAAAGTTTGCCTCGGCGATACTAAGTGAAACTTTGCGCTTGGCACCACCTGTTTGGGTCTCACCAAGAATTGCGTTAGTGGACACAACAATTGATGGAATACATATCCCGGCCGGTGCGCATGTATTAATCAGCCAATATGTGACTCAACGTTTACCGCAGTACTTCAATAATCCGCAGATTTGGGATCCAAAGCGTTGGCAAGATCCAGCATTTGAATCATCTCTGCCCCGTGGTGCTTACTTCCCGTTTTTAGCCGGCTCTCGCAAGTGCCTTGGTGAATCCTTTGCTTTGGCAGAGTCCCGTTTGATTTTGTTACTTGTTGCAAAAAGCTTCACGGTGTCAGCAAAAATTCCTAAGGCCCAACCCCGAACTACGTATCGAGCAAAGGGCGCTGTACCTGCTGCAATTAAAGAGCGCGTCTAGCCAACATTAACTTGAGTAACTAAGCCCTTCATTACAGTGACGGTGACTCGATCACTTCGCAAATCAAAGGTTCCTGCAAACATTTCATCATCGCGTTGACCTAAGCGATAAGTCCAATCAAGATTAATCGCACACTCTTCAGCAGCCATTTCAGTCATGCCAATCAAAGTATTTGCACGAACCTGCGTGATTCCTGGTTTTGGTGCAGCTTTAACTGCCACGCCTTTGTTCCAAACAAGTTTTGTGCCTGATTTAACGCATGTGAACTTTTTACCTGCAGCTGTCACACTTGCGCCAGCTTTTGTGCACTTTGCTCCAGCTTTCGGAGTTGCAGCTTGAAGCGGTGTGACTAGTGAAAGCAAGAGAACTACTGTGATTGCCAGTAGTCCCTTGCGCCGCATCGTTGAATCCTTACAAAGTATTGAGTATGCCGATTGCTGCTGTTGTACCAGCTGCGATAAAGAAGATTGCAAGAGGCACCCAGCCAAAGATTCGGTAGGCAGTGATCTTGTCGTCCTTTAGACCTGTTTCGTTTTCTCTGCTCATAATTGAAGTTTACCGATTCTCTTTGATCTTGAGTTACTTCTGCTTCAGGTGTTCGGCAGCGTCGGCAAAGCCTTCAGCTTCAAGCTTTGCGATTAGGTCAGCCTTTACAGCCTTAACAACGTTATGAGTGCCGTTGCAATTCTTCTCTGGATCTGTTGTGTATCCGCATGAACATGCGCCCATTGTTGTTCTCCTTGTTAGTTGTTGGGGTAAGCGTAGTTAATTCTGCAGATTCCTGCCTGTTACGGCATGACCAATCCGCCATCGACTGGCACAGTAATTCCGGTGACGTAACTAGATGCATCACTAACTAACCAGATCAATGTTGCAGCCAGCTCTTCTGGATCGCCCAAGCGGCCGGCGGGTGTGAACATCTTGATCATGTTGACCATGTCTTTAGGAAGTTCATCGCTCATTTCAGATGGAAAAAATCCTGGGGCAAGTGCGTTAACGCGAATGTTTTTGCGGCCCGTCCATTGTGCGGCAAGGTCGCGAGTTAATCCGATGACTCCAGCTTTACTTGATGCATATGCAGCTTGTGGCAAACCTTGAGGCTTTAGACCAAGGACGCTGGAGATATTAACGATCGCTCCCCCGCCTTTGTTTGCTTTAGCAAACTCTTGTGCCATCCAATAAGAACCCATCAAATTTGTTTCAATGACTGATCTGTATTGATCAGGAGTTTCATGTGTTGCAGGAACCGCGGTTCCAACACCTGCGTTGTTAACAAGAATGTCGACTCGGCCATACTTTTCAATTGCAAGTGCGATTAGCGCTGCGCAATCTTCTGGTTTGGTGACATCGGTTTTACGCCCCACCCATGTGCGACCTGCAGCCGTTACTAATGCGCCAGTGTCAGCAAGACGTTCTTCGCGACGAGCACCCAAAACTAGATCGGCACCTGCTTCGGCTAAGGCTTTAGAAAAAGCCACACCTAAACCTGATGATGCTCCGGTTACAACAGCTACTTTTCCATCAAGTTTGAAGCGGTCAAGAATGCTCATCAGTTTTCTCCTCTTTTTGTTGCACTACGGGTAGATTACAGACATGGAGTTCAAACTCAGCCCAAAGGCTGCCGAATACAGTGCGCGCCTTCAGAAATTTATGGATGAAAAGGTAATTCCGGCCGAGGCTGTGTTTCACCACCAACGTGCAGAACTGATTGCTGCAGGCAAGCCACATGATTTGCCCGCAATTGTTGAAACCCTAAAGGCTGATGCAAAGGCGCAAGGTTTGTGGAACTTATTTCTGCCACATAGCCACGATCCGCATCACGGTTTAACTGTTACCGATTATGCGACGCTGGCTGAAATCACAGGTTGGTCCCCAGAGATTGCACCAGAGGCGATTAATTGTTCGGCACCTGATACCGGCAACATGGAAGTTCTGGATATGTTCGGTTCAGATGCGCAGAAAGAGCAGTGGTTGAAGCCTTTGTTGGACGGAAAGATTCGTTCTGGTTTTGCGATGACCGAGCCTGACGTGGCATCTAGTGATGCGCGAAATATCCAAACATCGATTGTTCGAGATGGTGATCATTACGTGATCAATGGTCGCAAGTGGTGGACTACTGGTGCGATGGATCCGCGTTGTCAGATTTTAATTGTGATGGGAAAGACCAACCCTGAGGCCGATTCTTATAACCAGCAGTCAATGGTGTTGGTTCCGATTAATACACCTGGTGTAACCGTTGAACGCAACTTGCTGGTTTTTGGATATGTCGATCAGCATGGTCACGCCGAAGTTACCTTTAAGGATGTTCGAGTTCCGGTTGCTAATTTGATTGGCGAAGAAGGAACTGGCTTTGCCATTGCGCAAGCTCGTCTTGGGCCAGGGCGTGTGCACCACTGCATGCGAGCAATTGGCATGGCAGAGCGTGCTTTGTCATTGATGATCCAGCGCGCTAATTCTCGTGTGGCATTTGGAAAAGAATTGTCACATCAGGGAACGATTCAGAATTGGATTGCAGAATCTAGAATTGAGATCGAGCAAGCGCGTTTATTGGTCTTAAAGTGTGCGTGGATGATTGATACACATGGAGCAAAAGCTGCGCGTAAAGAGATTGCGTTGATCAAGGTTGCGATTCCGCGTATGGCACAGCAAATTGTTGATCGTGCGATTCAGGTTCATGGTGGTGCTGGCGTAAGTCAGGACACTGTGTTGGCATCAATGTATGCAGGTATTCGCACATTGCGCATCGTTGATGGACCAGATGAGGTTCATATTCGAGACATTGCTCGCATGGAAATCAAACCTTATTTGGCATGAAGGATTTAACCCCGGTCCGTGAAGAGGATCGCTTTGATGTTGCCCGAATGCACCAATGGCT
>Ga0214921_10008058_pt1 | contig 13815 bp, 15 predicted proteins | sample LL1505_MetaG_FD_177992 | JGI IMG/M metagenome (GOLD analysis project Ga0214921, IMG submission 177992) | Freshwater microbial communities from Lake Lanier, Atlanta, Georgia, United States - LL-1505 | ecosystem: Environmental > Aquatic > Freshwater > Lake | place: USA: Georgia | collected... | reverse complement strand
ATTGTCAGAGACAATCTGCTTCGCCGCCGTCGCAATGGCCATCAGGCCCGACGAACATTGGCGGTCAATGGTCATGCCCGGGACGCTGATCGGCAAACCAGCCCGCAGCAAAGCCGTGCGTGCGGTATTGCCCGCCTGGCTGCCCTGCTGCATCGCAGAGCCCCAGCAGACGTCGTCGACTTCGGCTGGACCAATCCCTGCGCGCTCAACGGCGGCCCGGATGGAATAAGCCGACAAAGTCGGCGATGGGGTCATATTAAAGGCACCGCGATAGGCCCGCCCAATCGGCGTGCGTGCGGTTGAAACAATGACGGCACTACGCATTCTCTTCTCCTGTTAATGCAAATTTTTGGTCGATTAGATGAAAAACTGGGTGATCCATTCTGCCATCAGGGCAGGCTTCTCTTCACCTTCGATTTCAAGCGTGAATTCCATGGTCTGTTGAAACTGACCGGGGCGTTTTTCTTCAAGCTCAAGCATCTTAAAATGACCGCGCACGCGCTTGCCTACCTTTACAGGCGCAATGAAGCGCGTTTTGTTGCCGCCATAATTGACGCCCATCTTCACGCCATCAAGACGCGGCAGATTGGCCTGCGCCGTCAGAACGGGCAGCAATGACAAAGACAGAAAGCCATGGGCAATCGGGCCGCCAAAGGGTGTCAGCTTCGCCTTTTCAGGATCAACGTGAATAAACTGAAAATCACCTGTCGCTTCGGCAAATTTGTTCACACGATCCTGATCGACCAGTAGCCAGTCAGACGTTCCAACTGTTTGGCCGACCATGCCAAAAAGCTCTTCTTTGCTCACAATAGGCATATGCTTTCCTCTCGCTTCTGACGCGCAACAATATTACAAATGGACGAGTCACTCCCAAGATTTAGGGCCTTCATTCTGCTAGAGTCAAAAGCTATGGATTCCGCAACGTCTCTCACGCGCCATTTTCATCGGGCCGCCGAACCGGATTGCCTCAATGTGTTGATGCCAAAGGCCAGCACTTCAGGCAAAGAGCGCCACCACATCCTTGCCCGTGCAGGCGGCCTATTGGCCGATCTCCGTCGGGCGCAGTCGAGTGGATGGGTCAATCAGTTCCTCAACGAATATCGATTAAACACACAAGAAGGCGTGGCCTTGCTGTCTCTCGCCGAAGCGTTCCTGCGCGTGCCCGACCCGGAAACAGCGGATGCCCTCATCGCAGATAAACTGGGGGATGCAGACTGGCGGGCGCATTCTGGCAAGTCGCATTCAACGCTCGTCAATTCCGCAACTTGGGGCCTTGTCATTGGCCGCGCATTGGTCAGCGACAAGGAAGAGGCAGGCACATTGCGCCGCCTCATTGCCCGCGCGGGGGAGCCATTTGTGCGGCAAGCCGTGGGTGCCGCCATGCGGATGATGGGCGAGATTTTTGTCATGGGCCGCACCATCGAGGAAGCAAGCGCACGGATGCAGCGACCAGAGCATCAGGGCTTTGTCGCCAGCTTCGATATGCTGGGGGAGGCCGCCCGCACCTTTGCCGATGGGGAACGCTATTTCGCGTCCTACCTCGATGCCATCGAGAAGACGGGCGAAGGCCATTCTATCTCGGTCAAATTGTCGGCGCTCCACCCTCGCTATGAAGTGGCCCATTGGGCACGCTGTGTCCCCATGCTGTCCGAGTTGCTCGAGATTTTGTGCCTTGCGGCTGCCAAGCGCGGTATCGCGCTCACCGTCGATGCCGAGGAATCGGAACGTCTTGAGATGAGCCTCAATATTATTGCCCATGCGGCCCGCCATCCGCAGCTCAAGGGCTGGGACGGCTTGGGCATGGCCGTGCAGGCCTATTCCAAGCGCGCGCCTGCTGTCATCCAATGGGCAGACGCTTTGGGCGCGGACACAGGGCGGCGCATGGCCGTGCGCTTGGTCAAGGGTGCTTATTGGGACAGCGAGATCAAACGCACCCAAGAATGGGGCCTGTCAGATTATCCGCTCTTCACCCGCAAGGCCGCGACAGACGTCAGCTGGCTCGCCTGTGCCCGCGATATGCTGCAGGCCCGCCATATCTTCCCCGCCTTTGCAACGCACAATGCCCTGTCCGTTGCGACTGTGCTGGAATGGGCAGGCGACGCCCGCGATTTTGAGTTTCAACGTCTGCACGGCATGGGCGATGGGCTTTACGAAGACCTTGTGCAGCGCGAAGGCTATGCATGCCGCATCTATGCGCCCGTGGGTGGGCAACGCGATCTTTTGGCCTATCTCGTCCGCCGCTTGCTGGAAAATGGCGCAAATTCAAGCTTCGTTCACCAGCTGTCTGATGAGCAGGTCAGCGACGCTGATCTCTTGGCAGATCCGGTGGAGAAGGTTCGGGCCGTTGGCGGGCGTCGCCACAGCGCCATTCCCTTGCCCCAAAATCTGTTCGGCTCCCGCCGCAATAGCTTGGGCCTTGATCTGCAAGATCGGGCGATCCTTGCCGATGTGACAGCCGCGCTTGCCGCCGCGCCACGACCGGGGCCCGTGCCAGAGGGCAGCACCGATGCCATTACCCGTGCACGATCCGGCTTTGAGGCATGGTCGCAGACGCCGCTCGATGCACGAGCGGCCTGTCTCGACCGCCTCGCCGATCTGCTGGAGGATCATCGCAGCGAGTTGATGGCTGTTCTGGTCAAGGAAGCCCAGAAAACAATTTCGGATGCCTTGGGAGAGGTGCGTGAGGCCATCGATTTTTGCCGCTATTATGCAGAACAAGCCCGCGCGGGCCTCTCGCCCGTCGAATTGCCCGGCCCCACGGGGGAACGCAATGTCCTCCATTATGGCGGGCGCGGCGTCTGGCTTTGTATTGCGCCTTGGAATTTCCCGCTGGCCATCTTCTTGGGCCAAGTGGCCGCAGCTTTGGTCACAGGCAACAGCGTTGTCGCCAAGCCTGCACCACAGACCCCATATATCGCCGCGCTGGCTGTCGCGCTTGCCCATAAGGCGGGCATCCCTGCCGATGCCATGGTGCTGGCTGCAGGCGGGCCAGAACTTGGGGCCGCGCTCGTCGCGGACGCGCGCATTGCAGGTGTCGCCTTTACAGGATCAAGCGCCACAGCAAAGCGCATCGCCCGCGCTCTGGTTGCGGATGAAGATCGCCCGCTCATTCCTCTGATTGCAGAAACCGGTGGCATCAACGCGATGATCGTCGATTCCACGGCTCTGCCCGAACAGGTCGTGCAAGATGTTGTGACCTCTGCCTTCCATTCAGCAGGGCAGCGCTGTTCCGCGCTTCGGCTCCTGGTGCTGCAAGACGATATTGCCGACCGCACGCTGGACATGCTGGCCGGAGCTATGGATGCGCTGGTCATTGGTGATCCCGCTGATCCGGCAACCGATGTCGGGCCCGTGATTGATGACGCCGCCTTTGCCCGGCTGATGACGCATCGCGCGGCGCATAAGGACAGCTGGATTCACACCGTGCAAGCCCCGGACGGCGGCCATTTTGTGCCCCCAACACTTATCCGCTTGTCAGGCATAGAGGCGCTGGATCAGGAATGGTTTGGGCCACTCCTTCATGTTGTCATTTGGAAGGCAGGGACACTGCCGGACGTTATCAATGCCATCAATGCCAAAGGCTATGGCCTCACCATGGGTCTGCATAGCCGCATTGCGCGCACGGCAGAAACGGTGGAGGCGATGGCGCGGGTCGGCAATCTCTACGTCAATCGATCCATGATCGGGGCGATTGTCGGGAGCCAGCCCTTTGGCGGTGAAGGTCTGTCGGGCACGGGGCCAAAGGCAGGTGGCCCCAATTATCTGCATCGCTTTTGCACCGAGCGGGTGACCTCCACCGACACCACAAGTGCCGGGGGCAATGCCAGCCTCTTGTCGCTGAATGATATCGCGCTTTAGAATTTTAATGGATCAGCTTTGCGCCCTTGCCCGCACATTGCTCATTGAGGCGCACGCCGTTTGGCTCACCGCCCGGCACGCGGACGCGCCCTGGCTGGCGCGTTTATTGGGTATGGTCATTGCGGCGTATGCTCTGTCACCGATTGATTTCATTCCCGATTTTATTCCCATATTAGGCGTGTTGGACGAAGCAGTTCTGATTCCGCTTGGGATCTGGCTGTTTCTGAAACTTGTGCCAGACCAGCTTTATGCTGAGAACCGGGCAATTGCCGCCCAAGCGGCTGAACGGCCGATCAGTTGGGCGGGGGCTGCGGCGATCGCTGCCCTTTGGATCGGGCTTATCACGCTCGCCGCCCTCTTGCTCTTGGCTTAGCAGACACGCTGCAGCCTTCGACTAGCCCTTATGTTGGGCAATCCAATCTTCCACGACAGGCGCAATATCGGTGCGCCATTTGCCACCGTTGAAAATGCCATAATGGCCAACGCCTTCGGCCATATAATATTTCTTGCGCGCCTCTGGCAGGTTGATCGCAATATCCAGTGCGGCCTTGGTCTGACCCAGCCCTGAAATATCGTCGCGCTCGCCCTCAATGGCCAGCACCGCAATCTTCGTAATTGCGGCTGGATCGACCAAACGGCCCCGGTGCATCAATTCCCCTTTGGGCAGCAAATGACGCTGGAAAACATGATCAATCGTCTGAAGATAAAATTCCGATGTCATGTCCGCAACGGAGCGATACTCATCATAGAAGGATTTGGTGGCATCCGCGCTCTCATCATCTCCCTGAACGAGATGTTTAAACATGTCCCAATGGCTCATCATATGGTTGCCAAGGTTCATCGCCATAAAGCCCGTGAGTTGCAGAAAGCCGGGATAAACTTTGCGCCCCGCACCCGGATAGCCGTTAGGCACTTGGGCAATCACATTCTGCTCAAACCAGGCAAAGGGCCGCTCCATCGCCAGCTGATTCACAGCGGTTGGGGCACGGCGCGTGTCAATTGGACCACCCATCATGGTCAATGTCCGCGGCAAACAGGGATGGTCGTCCGCCGACATGAGCGCCGCCGCCGCATAAACGGGCACTGAAGGTTGGCAAACAGCAAGCACATGCGCGCCGGGGCCAATCGCTTCTAAAAACGCGACCACATAATCCACATAATCATCTAGGTCGAAACGCCCGTGCCCAACCGGAACGGCCTTCGCATCGCGCCAGTCGGTGATGTAGACATCGTGGCTGGGAAGCATCCGCCCCACCGTGCCGCGCAGCAGCGTCGCGAAATGACCGGACATGGGGGCGACGATCAGCAGCTTGGGCGCGCCGTTCACCCCTTCATGGACAAACCGCTTTAGCTGACCAAAGGGTTTGCGAAGGACAATCTCCTCCGTAACAGGCACTTCACGGCCATTAATGGTTGTGAAATCCATTCCAAATGCCGGCTTTCCGCGGGGCGCGGCTGCATGTGCAAAGACATCAAGCGCCGCGGCAAAAAGGGGGCCTCCTCCCAAATAGCCCAAGGGATTTGCCGGATTGCCGAGCCATTCTGCACTGGCAGATGCAAAGGCGCTGGCCCCGGCCAGCCACGCACGCTGAAATTCATAGGCGTTGTAAAGCATAAATGTTTTTCCCCACTCCAGTTGTGGGCCAATTCAAAGATTTGTGCAACGCACAATATGCATTACGCCGCATTGAGCCGAACCCTTTGCCCTGCTAGGCGCCTGTCATGGGTGAACAAGAAATGACGCCAGCCGCTTCGCGGTCAATTGGCAATCTCCGCATGGTCTGGCTCTATGCCAAGCTCTATCCTCACATCATCACGGGTGCGCTGATCTCCCTGATTGTTGCGGCAAGCGCGACATTGGCCATTCCCAATGGCTTCCGCTTGGTCATTGACCGTGGCTTTGCACAGTCCGGTGGCGATATAGGGCGCTGGTTCGAATATCTTCTGGGCGTTGTGATCGTCATGGCACTCGCAACGGCATCCCGCTTTTACTTTGTATCCTGGCTTGGGGAGCGCGTTGTTGCCGACTTGCGGTCTGCTGTTGTGAACAATTTGCTGCGGCTCTCTCCAAGCTATTTTGAGGCAAACCGGCCTGCTGAAGTCGCCTCCCGGTTGACCGCCGATACGACCTTGATTGAACAGGCCGTCGGCACAACGGCCTCCGTTGCTCTGCGCAATCTTGTGCTGGCGATTGGCGGGATTACCTATTTATTCACGCTCGCGCCTAAATTGGCCGCGATGTTGCTGCTGGGCATTCCCTTAATCTTAGGGCCGATTTTGTTCATCGGACGCCGTCTGCGCGATATGTCGCGTCAAAGCCAAGACCGGATCGCGGATGTGGGCGTTATCATAGACGAAGTCTTGGGTGCCATGAAGATCGTGCAAGCCTTTGGGCAAGAGAAGCGCGAAGGGCAGAGATTTTCTGGCGCAGTTGAATATGCCTTTACGACCGCCAAAACCCGAATCCGCACGCGGGCGATCCTCACGGCCGTTCTCATCTTTGTCATCTTTGGTGCCATTACGCTGATCATGTGGCAGGGCGCGCTGGATGTTCAAGCGGGGCGCATGACGGGCGGCACAATCTTCGCCTTTGTCGTCACAGGCGGCTTTGTTGCGGGCGCTTTGGGGGCATTGACTGAGGTTTATGGCGATCTGGTTCGTAGCGCAGGCGCTGCGCAGCGCCTTGCCGAATTGCTCTCTGAACAGCCCGGCATTGCCGCACCCACCAAACCCATTGCTCTGCCAACCCCTTCTGAAGGCCGCGTGGCGTTTGAGCATGTGACCTTCCGTTACCCGACACGGCCAGAAACCAAGGCTCTTGCCGATTTCACCCTCTCCATCGAACCGGGTGAGACCGTCGCCGTTGTCGGGCCGTCTGCAGCCGGTAAATCGACCCTTTTCCAGCTGATCCAGCGTTTCTATGACCCGGAAGCTGGCACAGTGCGGGTGGATGGCGTGGCCTTGCCCGATGCCGACCCAGCAGACGTCCGTGGCCGAATCGCGATGGTTCCTCAAGAAACCGTCATTTTTGCCGCCAGCGCTCGTGATAACCTGCGCTATGGCCGATGGGATGCATCCGATGAGGAGCTGTGGGCCGCCGCCGAGAGCGCCAATGCCGCAGAGTTCCTGCACAAGCTGCCTCAAGGCCTAGAGACGTTCATGGGAGAAGGCGGCGCGCGGCTATCCGGTGGGCAGCGTCAGCGACTTGCCATTGCGCGGGCCATTTTGCGCAACGCACCGATCTTGCTCCTCGACGAGGCAACCTCAGCCTTGGATGCCGAGTCTGAACGGCTGGTGCAGGATGCGCTTGAAAAGCTGATGGTCGGGCGAACCACCATCGTCATCGCACATCGCCTGGCGACCGTGCGCGCCGCAAATCGGATCATTGTGATGGATGAAGGCCGCATCTTGGAAGAAGGGCGTCATGACGCGCTTGCAAATGCAGGCGGCCTCTATTCCCGTTTGGCAAAACTTCAATTTGATAATTGAAGCGTCGGTCAACAAAAGCGCTGACCGCGGTGCCAAGCCCGGAGCTATTCGGGCTGTTGCGACAGGGATGATAGGATGGTCCAAGGGCTGTCCCTGCATCATGCATGGCAAGTTCCAAGCGCCATCTTGCCAAAGAGGAGCCGGCCTTTTGCCCAAAGAAAAAGGGCGACCCCGCAGAGCCGCCCTTTAACCTTCAGTCGTAACGCAACCGCTTAGAAATTGGTGCGATACGCTTCGTTGCCGACAAAGCCCATCTTGGACACCTTGGCCCGCTTTGCACGTGCCAGAACACGATCAACAGTGTCATAAGGCGCCATTGCATCCGGCTGCATATGCAGTTCCGGGGTCAGCGGGAACTTCACCGGATCTTGCGTGTCCAAAAGCAGCTGATCCAGCTGGCTCCAGGTAACCGGAGCGCCATTCCAAGTGACGACGCCAGCCGGGCTCACATAGAGCACGTTCTTGGTCGGCAGCACCTCAGGAGGAGGCGGGCAGTTGGGCGCGCAATCCTGCGGCAGATCGATCTTCACCGCGTGGGTTGGCGGTGGAAGCGTAATGATGAACATGATGAGGAGCACGAGCATGACGTCGATCAGCGGCGTCGTGTTCATTTCCACCATCGGTTCGGACGAGTCCCCCTTGGGTGCACTCATTGCCATGGTCTATTCTCCAAACACTCGAGGTCGGTCTTAGATGACCGGCGACGAGATAAATCCGACGCGAATGAAACCCGCGCTTTGCATGATCGATACCACACCACCGATGCACCGATATTGCGTCCGCTTATCGCCACGAATGTGGACTTCCGGGAACAGATCGGGGTCGGTCGCGTCTGGGCCAAGGCGGTCAGACTCTGCCTTGAACCGAGCTGCTGCACGCGTCAGAAGTTCGGTCGAATTCATGCGGCTTGCGTTCCAATACACTTCGCAGGCGCCATCCGGGCCGTTACGCACGGTCAGGATGACATTTTCAGCCTTAGAAGTCGTTGCTTGGAACGAAAGCTTGGGAAGCGTCACCTCAACCGTCTTAATAACCACCGGAACGGCGATCAGGAAGATGATGAGCAGAACCAACATCACGTCCACAAGTGGGGTCGTGTTGATGTCCGACAGCGGGGCGTCGTCACCACCTTCTCCGCCAACACTCATGCCCATAGGCTTATTCCTATCTCTTTGGTCGTAAAGGAGGGCGCAGACGATGCTGCGCCTCCCAGATCAACTGGCACGGCAGGCGATGCCTGCCGTGCCCAATCTCATTAAGCCTTAGCAGCGGCCGGCTTGGCAGCCGCAGGAGCGGCGGCCTTAGAAGCCGGACGGACAGCGCCGTTCGACGTCATATAGCCGTGCAGATCGTTGCAGAATGTGCTCATTTGCTCGGCAATGAGCTTGTTGCGACGCTGCAGCCAGTTATAGCCCATAACCGCCGGAACGGCGACGACGAGACCAATGGCCGTCATGATCAAAGCTTCACCGACCGGACCGGCAACCTTGTCAATCGATGCGTCACCGGTTGCGCCGATTTTGATCAGAGCGTTGTAAATGCCGATAACGGTACCGAGCAGACCAACGAACGGCGAAGTCGAACCAACCGTCGCCAGGAAGGCGAGGCCGGAGCTCAGCTTTGAGTTGATCGCAGCCTGGCTGCGCTGCATCGACGACTGCAACCACTCATGCTGGTCCTGCGCGTCGATGAGCTTACCATGCTGGTCATCAGCAAGGAGCGCATCTTCAACGAGCTGGCGATAGGCCGTGTCTTTGTCGAACTTGTTGGCGCCATCCTTAACGCTGGTCAACGTCCAAAATTTGCGGGTGCCTTCAGTGCCCTGCTTGATCACTTTGCCTTGCTCAATGAGCTTGGTGAACATGATGTACCAAGAAACGGCAGACATCACGACCATCGTGATGAAAATTGCCCATGAAATGGGGCCGCCTTCTTCGAGGGCCTGCATGAGGCCGAACTGCTTTGTCGCAACAGCAGTTGCTTCAGCTGCGGTGGTCATAACTAAAACTTCCTCTCAAAACTGATCAAAATCGAATGGACAGAAAAACGCTTACTTGGGCAACCGCCATGTCACCCGCTGCGACCGAGTTTCCTCAATCGGCTTACCGCTGGCATCCTTTGCAGGCTTAAAGCGGAAGCGACGCATGATGAGCTTACACGTCTCGGCATCCAACGTCGCGCTGGCGCCCGACGCTCTACATGCCACAACGCGCCCGTCGGGACCGACAGTAAAGGTTGCTACGGCAGTCCCCTGCTCTTCGTTACGGATGGAAGATGACGGATAATCTTCATCCGAAATCGAACCGCCGCGCTGCGTCGCCCGCTCTGCCACGCGCGGCGGAGCCGGCGGAGCCGGCGGGGCCGGCGGAGGCGGTGGCGCAACAACAGCTTGCGTCGACAGGGTATTGGTTGTCACTACAGGCGATGACACCACCGGCGGCGGCACAGTCACCTTGGGCGGTGGCGGTAAATCCACCTTAGGCGGTGGTGGTGGTGGCTCCTCGGGCTTTTCAGGCTCGTCGGGCGCCACATCGAACGTCTTGAGATCTTCGATCAACTCCTGGGTCGCATTATATGCAAGACCAGTGACGAGCGCATAGCCCACCCCTGCGTGCAGCAATGCCACCGCGCCAATCGCGAAAATCCGCCGACCGCTCACTTCTTGGTCAGTATAGGCCATTAAAGAACGACACTCCCTCCAATAGACGATACCAAGGGGCACTGGTAGGCCTGAACCATAAGGCGTTCCCCCTGCTCCCGTCTGCAACTTCGGAATCTATTCAGACAGACGCGCTTCGTCTATCGCCGAGCGTGGACTGACGCAATCGCTTTTGTCCACTAAGGCTGGGTTATTATGTTGACTATCCGTGACTTGAACGAAGCGCCTGTGCCTAATGGAGACCTAACGTGCGAATAGCTTTTGCCTGTTTCATTTTTCTGACATCCGCAGCAGGACATGCTGCGATGCAAAATAAATCACCAATGATCGTAACGCGCCAACTGAATTACGGGGACCTTGCTGATTTCGCACTCGCATCAAATCTGGTGGTACATGTGCAGATTCAGGGCGTGAAACCCTTAAAAGGCGCAATGGCGCAAGGAACGCCCGCCGGGCATCAGCGACTGCTCATCCAGGCCAAAGTCATCGCACTTCTGAAGGCTCCGGACAGTCAGGCGGCGCGTCTTGAGTATTTGATCGATGTCCCAGTTGATTCGCGGGGCCGGTTTGCAAAGATGAAAAAGGTCGAATCACTCATCTTTGCGCGGCCTATCCGTTCGGGTGAGGTTCAGTTGATCGCACCGGACGCTTGGGTCGCCTGGACTGAAGAAAATGGTCAGACTGTCCGCGCGATCCTAACGGCCGCAGCACAGCCGGACGCCGCCCCTCAAATCAGCGGGATTGCATCCGCCTTCCATTCGCCCGGAAGCCTGCCCGGAGAAGGGGAAACGCAAATCTTCCTGACCACGCGTGACAATCGTCCCGCATCGCTGACCGTGCAGCGCCGTGCTGACACGGGAACGCGCTGGTTCGTCTCTTTGGGGGAAGTGGTCGATGAAGGGGTCAGCCAGCCCGCGAAAAACACCCTACTCTGGTATCGTCTCGCCTGTTTCCTGCCACAAACCGTGCCGGACACCCTGATCGGGGACCAGCCGGAGGCGATGCGGACAGAGATTAAACGCGACTATAGCTATATCCAGCAGAGCCTCGGTCCGTGCGTGCGCGCTCGGGCTAGTCGCTCTTTCCCATGAACAGGAAATCACGATCAAAGGATTTGAGTGCCGCGCCGCCATCAACAAAAATTGTCTGGCCCGTCACGGCCTCTGCCTTTGCCAGCCAGAGAACCGCGTCGGCGACATCCTCTGGTTCTGGCAAGCGCCCCAGCGGCATGGCTTGGCGCAATGCCTCCATCTGGCGAGGCAGATAGTCGTCGGTCGGGATGACCAGCCCGGGTGCGACCGCATTAACGCGCACCCGCGGCGCAAGGGCGCGGGCCAGAGTTTCGGTCGCGCCCGATAGGGTGAGCTTGGACAAAGTATAGCTCAGCTGATCCGCGCCGGGATGCCGGATACGCTGATCCAGAATATTGACGACGCTGGCCATACCCCCCGTGCCAACGCGCTGCGCAAGGTCGGTTGCGAGCAAAACGGGGGCGGCCGCATTCACGGCGAAATGATCCATCAGGCCTTGCGCCGTTACGCTGTCTTGGTCATCCCAATCAAATCGAGACGCGTTATTCGCAAGCAATGTCGGGACAGCGCCAAAATGCGCCTGCACGGCGGGCAGCAAGCCGGCGACAGCTTGAGGATCTGAAAGATCGGCGGCAAAACCATGCCAATGGGTCGTGTGCAGCGCCAACATGGCGGCCAGCGTCGGATCAGGTGTTTCTATCTTGCGGCCATGCAAGGCCAATGCCCATCCATCTTCGGCAAGGCGCGCGGCTATGGCCGCTCCCAGCCGGCGAAAACCGGCCGTGACCAACGCGAGCTTCAAGCGCGGCTCCGGAACAGCGTAACCCCAATTTCCTCATTATCATCGGCAATGGCGAGCTTCACGATCTTGACCTCCACCGATTGAACGCGCGGATCCTGCGCCATCAGCGTTTCGATGATATGGTCTGCCACAGCCTCGATCAGAACGAAATGTACGCCTTCGGGCAGGTGCGACATGGCCCGTTTGAGATCCATGTAGTTTTTCGACGCGGAAAGCGGCGTTTCTGCGGCATAATGATCTGCACAGTGCAGCTCCACCTTCACGGAAATGCGCAATGGTTGCGGCAAGTGCGTCTCTTCCGAATAAATACCAGTCAACACCGGCACTTCGAGATTGGCAACTTCCAGGAAAAGGTGATCGGGTCGAGCAGTCATGCCGCGCCCCAATAGAGATATTTGCGGGACGGGCAAGGATCATACTTCCATTTCACGCACAGCACCTTAAAGCGCGCAGCGTTCAACCCCTTGTTCGGACCATTATCGCATTGATCAATCTTGTTCCCCTTTCGTCGGTTGCGCTCGACCGGGTCGAGCATCTGCTTGATGACGCTTTTGGGACCGACCGGCATCAAAGAACAGCCTATCGGTTACGCGAGGGGATGCCGGTTATCGACGCATTGAGCTTTGCCGCCGTCGAGGATGGAAAACTTTTGGGCAGTATTCAGGCATGGCCTGCGCGCGTTCATGACGTGAACGGGTCTGATTCTATCATCTTGGTCGGCCCCGTTGCCGTTACACCGGAATTGCAGGGCCGCGGCATTGGGAAAATGTTGATGACGCGCCTGTTGGAGACTGCAGATGCGGGGGCCGCGGATGCGATGGTGATGATTGGCGATCCCGATTATTATGGCCGCTTCTTCGGGTTTCATGCAGACGCCACTTCTGGCTGGGATGTCGCAGGCCCGGTTGAACGCCATCGGCTGCTCGCCAGAATTCGCCGCCCCGGCGGCATTCGGGCCTTTGGACAGCTGGGGCCAGACCCAAGTTTTGCAACTGGCGGCGTCGCGGCCTAGAGACGGGGCATGCCTATGCCCGAACTCCCGTCTGACCTGTCGAGGCTTTCGCTGGCCGACATTGCCCAGCTTGCAGCAGACCAGCGTCTGCCGCCCGTGGACCAATGGTCACCGACAAAATTCGGCCATAGCGACATGCGGATTGCCCGCGATGCAAGCTGGTATCATCAGGGCGATCCCATCCGCCGGGAAACAATGGTGCGCCTCTTCTCGACCATCCTGCGGCGCGATCCCGATGGACGCCATTATCTCGTCACGCCTGTTGAAAAGCTGGAAATTGATGTCGATGATACGCCGTTTCTCGCGGTCGAAGTCAAAAGCGAGGGCGAAGGCGACACCCGCACGCTGGCCTTTCGGCTCAATACAGGTGACCTGATTCTGGCGGGACCTGATCATCCGCTGCGCCTGACCGAATTGGATGGGGAGTTGATCCCCGTCCTGTCGGTGCGCGGAGGAATGGAGGCGCGCCTTGCCCGCCCGGTTTACTACGCCATGGCCGATTGGGCCATTGCAGAAGCGCATGACCCAATCGGGTTATGGAGTGGCGGCGTGTTTTTTCCGTTGGCTGGCCAATGAGATTATCTGCCCGTCTGCGAGAGGCGCTGGCAGCTGGCCATGCGCGTGATCTATCGCTGCTCGAAGGCGATGATCATCATGATGCACGCCCGACACACAGCATCGACGCAGCGGTGCTGGTTGCCATTACCGACAGGGCGCAACCCGGCGTTATCCTGACGCAACGGCCCGAAACAATGCGCAAGCATGCAGGCCAAGTTGCCTTCCCCGGCGGACGCGTCGATCCCGAAGATGCCGATCTGGTGACGGCAGCGTTGCGGGAAGCCGAAGAAGAAGTCGCTTTGGCGCGCCATCATGTCGATCTGATCGGGCTGACCGATCCTTATCGCACCATTACCGGTTATTGCGTAACACCTGTTCTGGGTGTCATTCCGCCCGACCTCCCCCT
>Ga0214921_10008057_pt1 | contig 13817 bp, 12 predicted proteins | sample LL1505_MetaG_FD_177992 | JGI IMG/M metagenome (GOLD analysis project Ga0214921, IMG submission 177992) | Freshwater microbial communities from Lake Lanier, Atlanta, Georgia, United States - LL-1505 | ecosystem: Environmental > Aquatic > Freshwater > Lake | place: USA: Georgia | collected... | reverse complement strand
GGACTGTGGCATCACCAAAGTCGACTTGATCGAGCGATTTGGTATCCAAGTCGCTGAGTTGGTCGATGGCTTGACCAAACTCGACAAGCTCGAATTCAACACCCGCGAAGAAAACCAAGCCGAGTCTTTCCGCAAAATGCTGTTGGCCATGGCGCGCGATGTCCGCGTGATTTTGGTCAAACTCGCTGACCGCAGCCACAACATGCGCACCATGGGCGATATGCCGCGTAGCAAATGGAACCGTATTTCCCGTGAAACGCTCGAAATTTACGTACCTATCGCCCACCGCCTAGGTCTCAACCAAACATACCGTGAGCTGCAAGAGTTGGCGTTCCAACATTTGATGCCTTGGCGCTACAAGGTGCTAGGCAAAGCCGTGAATAAAGCTCGTCAGCGCCGTCGCGACCTGATGAAGCGCGTGCAACAAGAGGTGGAAACCGCATTCACCAAAGCGGGTCTGTCAGTGCGTATTTCAGGGCGCGAAAAAACCCTTTTTTCCATTTACAAAAAGATGGATACCAAGCACCTAAGCTTTGCCCAAGTGACTGATATTTATGGTTTTCGCCTCATCTTGCCTAAGGTGACAGACTGCTACACAGCTTTAGGTGTGTTGCACCAACTCTACAAACCCGTACCAGGGCGATTCAAAGACCACATCGCCATCGCCAAACTCAACGGCTACCAGTCTTTGCACACCACTTTGGTGGGGCCTTCGGGTTTGAACGTCGAATTTCAAATGCGCACGGAGCCCATGCACTTGGTTGCCGAGTCTGGTGTAGCTGCGCATTGGCTCTACAAATCTAGCGGGGCCTCCCAAGAAAACAATGAACACCTTGGCAATAAATGGTTGCAATCCTTACTGGATATTCAAGACGAGACGCGCGACGCCACGGAATTTTGGGACCATGTCAAAGTAGATTTGTTCCCCGACGCGGTCTATGTGTTTACGCCTAAGAGCCGCATCATGGCCATGCCACGCGGTGCAACAGTGGTCGACTTTGCCTACGCCGTTCACAGCGACGTGGGTGACCATGCCATCGCTGCCAAAATCAATGGCACTGCCGTTCCACTGCGCACTGAAGTCTCTAATGGCGATGTGGTGGAAGTTGTCACCTCCCCTGACGCGACACCCAACCCCGCTTGGCTAGGTTTTGTGCGCACAGGAAGGGCCCGCTCCAAAATTCGCCATCACCTCAAGACCATGGCACATACCGAATCGAAAGATTTGGGCGAGAAACTATTGGCGCAAGCACTGCGTGCCGAGGGGATTGAAAACATGCCGGCGATAGACGCCAAACACCAAATTTTGTGGGACAAATTGCTGCGCTTTACAGGCAGCAAGTCGCTGGAAGAGTTGCAAGTGGATATCGGGTTAGGCAAACGTGTTGCTAGTATCGTTGCGCGTCGCTTGGCCAAATTGCTCTCAGAAATCGGCCAAAAACCAGATCCACTGTTGCTAAGCCGCGAGCGTTTCACTGCGCACGAGACTATCTCTCAAGGCAGCGTGATGGTCGACGGAAGCACCAACGCATCGGTGCAATACGCGCCCTGTTGCAGACCGATTCCGGGAGACCCGATTTTGGGTTATTTGGGCCGAGGCGAAGGCTTGGTCGTTCACAACGAAACTTGCTCCGTTGCCAAGCATTTGAAATACAAAGACAGCGAGCGTTTTATTGCTGTCGAGTGGGCGGACGAGCCAGTGCGTACATTTGAAGCTGGAGTAGTAGTGAGTGTGAGCAACGCCAAAGGCGTGTTGGCGCGCGTTGCATCGGCCATAACTTCGGCAGAGGCGGACATTAACTTCGTGAACATGCCAGACGAAGTCTCTGGCCAAGAAACCGCCGATTTACGTTTTGTCATTGGAGTGCGCGACACCACCCATATTGAGGCCGTTTTGCGCAACTTACGCCGCTTGCAGTCGGTGATGAAGGCGGACCGAGTGACTTCAGGGTCAGCGCGGGATTCTCACCCATCCAACAACCGTTAACGCATAAAGTCGGCTTTGCCTAAGCGAAGAATTGGCTAGCGGAAGTCTCGATACTTGGGAGAGTTGATCTACTGCAAAGCTTGCGGATAGTGCACGCTCAGCACTTCAATGTCCTGCACACCCACTGGCGTAACAAGTTTGACCACATCGCCCTCTCGCGCTTTGAGCAAGGCGCGGGCAATCGGTGAAATCCAAGTCACCTCGCCTTTCAAACTATCAGCTTCGTCGATTCCCAAAATCGTGACAGTGCGCTCGTCGCCCGCCTCTTCGACATAGGTCACGGTCGCACCAAAAAATACTTGGTCTTTGCCAAAGTGCACGCTAGGGTCGGTCACCTCCGCAATCTCTAAGCGTTTGGTCAAAAAGCGAATGCGCCGGTCTATCTCGCGAAGTCGTTTTTTGCCATAGATGTAGTCGCCGTTTTCTGAACGATCACCGTTACTCGCGGCCCAATGCACGATATCCACCACCTTTGGACGCTCGTTGTCTATCAAGTCGAAAAGTTCGGCGCGCAGGGCCGCATAGCCTTTTGGGGTGATGTAGTTTTTACTACCTACAGGCAAAGGGGGAAGGCCTACTTCGTCTTCTTCAGCATCTGACTCACGGGTGAAGGCTTTGCTCATACTCGGTTGTGCGTCAGATCAACTCAAAACCACCCGCTATTCGCAGCGGTTTAGTCGATGCATCTGTCAACGCATCGGAAAAAGCCTGCGCCAAATCCGGTTGCTTTGCTTGCGAAGAAATACCCAAGGCATAGACCGTGGCCAACTCGAACTCTTGCGGCAAGACACCCACCAAATCGACGCCCTCGGTGTATTTGATTTCTGTCACTTGCGTGCATCCAATCACGGGGCCTGAAGCGAGCGCCATTTCTTTCATAGCCGTCGCACCATTAGGAAAAGTGCGAAAACGATCGGCCAATTCCACAGCAAGCCCCAAGGTTTGCAAAACTTTAAAGAAGTGGATGCCAGCAGTGGCCAAATTGGGGTCTGGAAAGTAAATAGCCTCAGCAGCACGAAAAGCGGCTTGCAGATCGGTGCGGGTGGTAATCTCAGGATGGGTCGTGCCGTGTTTCACAGCAATACCCGTTTTCACCACGCCTAAAGCACGCAGACTGCCCGCCTTGACATGGCCACTATCGATCAGACCCTGCACCAAAGATTGGGACAGGATCACCACGTCGCAAGGGGTGCCTTGGAGCAGCGCTTCTTTCATCGCGCCAACTGCGCTGAAAGTGCCGTGCAGTTTGCAACCGTGCTTTGCCTCAAACTGCGCCTTCAATGGGTGCACCAACCCAGCGGCTGCACCGCCGCTCAACAGATACAGATCCATCTCAGTCTGCCTTGGCGCCGGATGCCTTCACAATCGTCGCCCACTTGGTCACGTCATCAGCCACATATTTGGCAAATGCCGGCGCGGTCATCGACATGGCCACAGCGCCTTGCTTCGCCCAAGTGGCTTTGACGTCAGGTGCATTCACAATTTTGTTGATCTCGGTATTCAAGCGTTGAACAATGGCATCTGGTGTGCCAGCAGGCGCCATCATGCCGAGCCAAATCAAGGCCTCGTATTTGGGTACGCCGTCGTCGTTCACCGTCGGTAATTCAGGCGCAACCGTTGAGCGGGTTCGACCAGTGGTCGCAAGGCCACGCACTTTGCCTGCTTTGATGTTCTCAGTCATGGTGGTGACGGCGTCAAACATGACATCCACTTGCCCAGACAACACGTCTGTGCGAGCTGCAGCGCTTCCCTTGTAGGGAATGTGGGTCATATTCACACCCGCCATATATTTAAACAACTCACCAGCCATGTGATACGGCGTGCCATTACCAGAAGAGGCGTAGTTGATCTTTCCAGGATTTGCCTTGGCGTACTTGATGAGCTCAGGCAAATTTTGCGCGGGTACGCTCGGATGCGCCACCAACACTAGGTCTGAATAATTGATGGGCGCGATGGGGACAAAGTCTTTGAGCAAATTGAAGGGGCGCACTGGGATCAGCGACTCGTTGACAGTTTGCGTGTTCGACATCATCAGCAAGGTGTAACCATCCGGGGCAGACTTGGCTGCGGCATCTGTTCCGATGATCGAACCAGCACCCGGGCGGTTATCGACAACGAAATTTTGTCCAAGCGCCTCTTGCAAACGCTGCGCCATAAAACGCGCATAGTTGTCCGCAGGACCGCTGGCCGCAAAAGGCACGATGATTTTGACGGGGCGGTTGGGGTACGGTTGCTGCGCTATGGCAGACAAGCTAGCGGCTAGCAAACCCAAAAGAAGAGCACTACGCTTTAAGAAATTCAATTGCATTTTTTCTATCTCCATCTTGGGGGTTAAACAGCACCGCGCGTGTTCGTATACAGCGCATACACCGAGTGGCTAGCCGCCATAAACAACCGGTTATTTTTCGGGCCACCAAAACACACATTGGCACAACGCTCTGGCAAATGTATCTGTGCGATGGCAGAGCCATCAGGCGCAAACACACGCACACCGTCAATTTTTTCTGGGTCAGCAGTGGTCGCGCCATCGCTACCCCAGCCGCACCACAAGTTACCCTGCACATCCACTGCGAAGCCGTCAATCGCCCCGTGGTCTTTTGCTTCTGTAAACAAGCGCTTGTTGGCGAGTCTCACGCCACCCTTGTCCTGCGCTTGCACATCGTAGGCCCAGAGTTTTCTATAAGGCTGTGCGCGACTTTCCACTACGTACAGCACTGACTCATCTGGCGAGAAAGCTAAACCGTTCGGGCCCTCTAAGTCAGACAAGATTTGTTGCAATGCGCCAGTCTCAGGCGCAATGCGGTACACCGACGCCACGACTTCAGATGTTGCAGGATCACCCTCCCAATCCCCTGAAATACCAAAGGGCGGATCGGTGAACCACACCGCGCCGTTGCGTTGGCAAATGATGTCATTGGGTGAATTGAGGCGTTTGCCTTCAAAGTGATCGGCCAATACCGTGATGCTGCCGTTGTATTCGGTGCGGGTAATGCGCCGCGCTTGGTGCTCACAGGTCAATAAGCGGCCTTGCCTATCGCGAGCCAATCCATTGGCATTATGAGAAGGCTTTCTGAACTCGCTGACATACCCAGAAGCATCATCCCAGCGCAAGATCCGGTTGTTTGGAATATCCGACACCAGCAAATAACGCCCATCGCCAAACCATTGCGGACCCTCAGCCCAGCGCAGACCGCTGGCGATTTGCTCCACGCTACTGCTAAACAAGCGCAACTTCAAAAAGCGCTCATCAAGCACCTCAATCCGCGGGTCGGGGTAGCGGGAATTCGTTTCAAAGGGAATGGACGGACCGTGTGTCATAGCGTTAACTTTAAATGGGTGCGTTTTTTACAAAACCGCCACCTTGGTAAATCACAGCGGGGTCGTTCAAATCGAGCGAAAGTTGGCGAGATTCGATGGCGTTTTTGAAAACAGCGGAAGTGTCTTGAGGTTGGTAGCCAAGGTGTTTGGCTGACGCGTTATCCCACCAAACCAAAGGGTTGTCAGACATGCCATAAATCACACTGAACCCCACCACAGGGGAACTCAAACTAGCCAACACCAACCGTTCTAAATCGTCGTAGCTCAACCACGTGGCCAACATCCGTCTGTCTTTGGGCTCGGGGTACGACGAGCCGATGCGTAAGCAGACTGTTTCAATGCCGTAGCGGTCAAAGTAAAAACGGGCAATATTTTCACCAAAAGCCTTGCTCAAACCGTAGTAGCCGTCTGGACGCACAGGCATGGTCGGGGAGACGGTTTCGCTTTGTTTGTAAAACCCCGTGACATGGTTGGAGCTGGCAAATACGATGCGGCGCGTGCCGTTTTTACGGGCAGCCTCATATAAGTTGTACATACCGACGATGTTGGCAGGCAGGATTTCGTCAAATGGCCGCTCGATGGAAACACCTCCCAAATGCACCACGCCGTCCACACCGTCAAGCAACTTGTCTACAGCTTGGGCGTCTTGCAGAGCCACGGACATGACCTCCTCGCCCGTTTTGGCAGCCTCCAACTCAGAAATATCGCTGACCCGCAGGGTCTCGCAGTGGGCCTTGAGACGCGGACGCAACACGCGGCCTAAGGCTCCAGCAGCCCCAGTGAGCAACAAACGGGGGTACAAAATAGGTGGGGTAGAGGTCATAGGTGAAGGTGAAATCAAGTGTTGGATCCAAATCTCAAAGTATTTTGCCATTCGTATGATGAAACCCTATGGGGGTCAACACCGAGGCAAACTCAGCGCCCTGAGCGCACCCTATCAGGGCAACAGCACCAGTTTGGTGTAAACCCTTTTTGTATACAAACCAAAGTCGAGCACAATTTGATCTGAACTAAGTCCAATGGCACCCGCCGTCTGGGCATCTTTATTGCAAGTATTAACTTTTCTAAAAACCATCCACCCGCACTAGGAGATCCCATGATCAAGCGTTCTTTTCTAAAAACTACCCTCGGCTTGGCATTAGCCACCGCTTTTGGCTTGGCCTCAGCGCAGACAACACCTATCAAATTCCAGTTGGACTGGCGCTTTGAAGGCCCTGCGGCCCTATTTCTAGTACCTGCTGCTAAGGGCTATTTCAAAGACGCCAAGCTCGACGTCACCGTAGATGCTGGCAACGGCTCAGGCGGCGCGGTCACCCGCGTAGCTTCTGGTTCATACGACTTGGGCTTTGCCGACTTGGCTGCCTTGATGGAATTCCACGCCAACAACCCTGACGCGCCTAACAAGCCTGTCGCGGTGATGATGGTCTACAACAACACGCCTGCCTCTGTCATGGCTTTGAAGAAGTCTGGCATCAAAACACCTGGCGACTTGGCTGGCAAAAAACTAGGCGCCCCCGTATTTGACGCTGGACGCCGTGCCTTCCCCATCTTTGCCAAGGCCAATGAGATTGGCAACGTCACTTGGACCGCGATGGACCCACCTCTGCGTGAAACCATGTTGGTTCGTGGCGATGTAGACGCGATCACTGGCTTTACCTTTACTTCCCTTCTCAATATCGAAGCGCGCGGCGTCAAAGCCGAAGACGTCGTGGTGTTGCAATACCCTGACTACGGTGTGAAGTTGTATGGCAACGCCATCATCGCCAGTCCCAAGATGATCAAAGAGAACCCAGCGGCTATCAAAGCGTTTTTGAGCGCATTTGCCAAAGGCATGAAGGATGTGATCAAAGACCCAGCTGTTGCGATCGAATCTGTCAAGGCGCGCGACGGCATCATCAACGTCGAGCTCGAGACCCGTCGCTTGAAGCTCGCGATTGACACTGTGATCAACAGCGCAGATGCCCGTGCCGAGGGTTTTGGCCAAATTAAAGGGCCCCGTTTGTCTTTGATGGCTTCCCAAGTCTCTGACGCTTTCAACACCAAAACCCGTGTCAAAGCGGACGATATTTGGAACGGATCTTTCTTGCCAACCGCTAAAGAACTCGACGTTTTGCCTGCACCTAAAGCAGCCGCAAAGAAATAAACCAACGGCTACTTGATGACTGAAACTGCTGACAACTTTGTCGACTTTCAAAATGTATGGCTTGCCTACAACGATGAACTCTTAGCGAAGGACCACTTTGCTGTAGAGGACATCAATTTGCAGGTCAAACAAGGCGAGTTCATTGCCATCGTGGGGCCTTCAGGTTGCGGCAAGTCCACTTTCATGAAGCTCACCACGGGTTTAAAAAAACCCAGCCGTGGTGAGATTTTTGTAGATAAACAACCCGTCACTGGACCGCTCAAGATCAGTGGTATGGCGTTTCAAGCGCCTTCGCTTCTGCCTTGGCGCACCACACTCGACAACGTCTTGTTGCCGCTTGAAATTGTCGAACCCTTCCGCGCGCAGTTCAAAGCGCGCAAAGAAGAGTTTGAAGCACGTGCCATCAAACTTTTGCAAACCGTTGGTTTGGGTGGATATGAGCGTAAATTTCCATGGGAACTTTCTGGCGGCATGCAACAACGCGCCAGTATTTGCCGCGCGCTCATCCATGAACCCAAGATGCTGCTATTAGACGAGCCTTTTGGCGCGCTTGATGCCTTCACACGTGAAGAGCTTTGGTGCACCTTGCGCGATCTTTGGACAGAGCAAAAGTTCAACGTGATTTTGGTGACCCACGACCTGCGCGAATCGGTCTTTTTAGCCGACACCGTCTACGTGATGAGCAAAAGCCCAGGACGCTTTGTTGTGAAACGCCATATCGATTTACCGCGTCCGCGTGACCTCGAAGTCACTTACACACCGGCCTTCACCGACATCGTGCACGAGTTGCGCAGCCACATTGGGGCGATCAGAAAATCATGAGTCAAAAACAATTAGAACGTTACGCGCCTTGGGGCTTGTTAGTCCTCACTATCGCTTTGTGGCAAATAATTTGCAGCGCTTTCTCTGTATCCGAATTTATTTTCCCAAGCCCCTTGCGTATTTGGCAGCAAATGGTGGAGTTTCGCGACGTGATTGCCGCACACGCATGGCGCACGTTTTGGGTCACCATGGCAGGCTTTGGTATTGCTATTGTCGTAGGCGTATTGCTGGGCTTTGTGATCGGCAGTTCACGCTTGGCCTATGCAGCGGTCTACCCGTTGATGACCGGTTTTAATGCATTGCCCAAAGCGGCCTTTGTGCCTATTTTGGTGGTGTGGTTTGGCATTGGCGTCGGCCCAGCCATCTTGACTGCGTTTTTGATCAGCTTTTTCCCCATCATGGTGAACATCGCCACGGGCTTGGCCACGCTCGAGCCTGAATTGGAAGATGTGCTGCGCGTTTTGGGCGCCAAACGTTGGGACGTATTGGTGAAAGTCGGCTTGCCCCGCTCCATGCCTTACTTTTATGGCTCGCTCAAAGTGGCGATCACGCTAGCTTTTGTAGGCACTACCGTATCTGAAATGACTGCCGCCAACGAAGGCATCGGGTATTTACTGATATCTGCCGGTTCCGCCATGCAAATGGGCCTGGCTTTCGCTGGATTGGTGGTGGTGGGCGCGATGGCGATGGTGATGTATGAGCTCTTTAGCTACGTAGAAAAGCACACCACGGCTTGGGCGCACAGAAGCTCGCAAAACTAATCCGTTATCATCTTTCTCCTCTCGGCCGACTTTGTTGGTTTTATCAATAAAGTCACTTTTCCACAAATAACTGCTATAAATTATGGAAACATCATCCGAACACCCACATCCCGAAGTCGACACTGGAGTCAACTATTGGTTTTTATTTTTAATGGCCCTTATCGTCGTAGCGGTAACGTGGCTTGGCATCATCAACTTCAAAGAAGGCAGAAAAACCGAAGACGCCAAATCCAATGGCGAAGCTTGGGTCGCTTGGTTGACTGAACAAGGCACCCAGCGTTTTGAAGCAGACTACAAAATTGAAGCCTGCAAAGGTGGCGTGGTGCCCACTGGCGACCCAGCTAAATCCGATACACCTGTTTTGGGCACCTGGGGTGCGTGTCTTGACTACATCATGAAAAACACCGAGCTCAAAGACCAAAACAACACTTTTCTCAACAAACCCCCGCATTTGATTGAAAAATGTATCCCTTCCGATCTTTCTACCTCTGGCGCCATCGTCATTGAAGATTTGAAGCCCACGCCTGCAGGATCCGCCATTCCATTCGTGGGATCGCAATTGGTAGAAACAGACCCCATCGATTACAAAATGCAGTTGCGCGTCTCGGTGTGCGACAAGGGCGGTTACGCCATCAAAGTTGCTGAATTTGAATTCTGAGGTGCACCATGGAAACATCTAAAGACCAATTCTTAAAGAACCTCGACGTTCACGCACTGCTTGGACGCCAAGATAAAGAAGCTGATATTCCAAAAGACTTGCCTATGCGCAAGTGGCTGTATGCCTGGCTTTTAGACCCAAATATTGAAGGTAACTACCAAAAATCTTTGGATAAGTGGATCAGTTTGCTGATCATTGCTAATTTGTTCTCTTTGATGTTCGAGCACGTGCCCGCCGTGTTTGAGCCTCACCAATTCTTGTTTGAGATTTTTGATATTTTCTCGGTAGTGGTTTTCACTATTGAGTACGCCTTACGCCTTTACTTGGCGCCAGAGGACGAAGAATTTAAAACGCGCAATCACTCTCGCTTGGCCTTTATCAAGAGTCCATTTGCCATCATCGACTTGCTTGCCATCGCACCTTTCTACCTCAAACTAATCGGCCTTGATCTCGACTTGCGCGTATTGCGGTTCTTGCGGTTATTGCGGATCATGAAGCTGTTTCGCATCATCATTCCCGCTATTGCTGAATTCAAAGAACTCAACAAAGGCCGCACCTTCCGCCAAAAAGTACACGCCTTGGTTTTCCCAAGCCCTTTCGGTGGAACCGCACAGGTTATTTTTGAGGTGTTTATTGCGGTTTGGGTATTGCTATCCGTTCTGTCAGTGATCTTGGAATCTGTGCACAGCATTTCCTACATACTCAACATGCAATTTGTGGTTCTAGATGCTGTGGCCGTGGGTATCTTCACGATTGAATACTTCATGCGTATTTACTCATGCGTGGAAGAACCTGGCTTCAAAGGCGCAATCGCTGGACGTTTCAAACAAGCCAAAACGCCATCCACATTCATTGATTTCTTAGCAATCTTGCCCTTCTTCTTAGAAGTCTTCCTGCATCACCTGATTGATCTTCGTTTCTTGCGAGTCTTCCGTCTCGCCCGATTGCTCAAGTTGACCCGCGGTAATGACGCAACAGTCACGCTCTTTAGAGTAATCAAGCGCGAGTGGCCCATGATCAGCTCAGCTGCTTTCATCATGATGTTGCTGGTGGTGCTCACTGCGAGCTTAGGGTATTTGTTTGAACACGAAGCGCAAGCTGAGAAGTTTGACAATATTCCCAATTCCATTTACTGGGCTGTCATAACCTTGGCCTCAGTGGGTTATGGTGATATTTCACCGGTCACCCCCATCGGTCGGGCTATGACCACCGTCATGGCGTTGGTAGGTATTGGTATTTTTGCCATCCCTGCTGCTCTGCTGGCATCTGCATTCAGTGACGAACTCGCTAAAGAGCGTGACGCTCTGAAGGCCAACTTGTTCGCCATTTTGAAAGATGGCCATATCGATAAAGAAGAGGCCTTGGTTATTCGAAGAGAAGCCAAGCGCTTACATCTCACGATTGAAGAGGTAAACGCGCTCATTGAAACCGTGATCAAAGAACACGAACTCGAAGAACGTAACCCTTGGCCTGTTCACAAGATTGCCGAAAAACCTGAGCTCGCTGTCGAACATTTCAAAAATTTGCTTAGCCAAATACGCCAGCTTGGCGTTCACACTGATCGCGCTGAATTTGAAAGACTTGCTAGCGATAAGCACCGCTTGTCTGAGCTCGAACTCGACTTGTGGCACAGGATTCAAAACAAATCGTCATAAAACCTTGGGTCTTTTCCCCATAAACTAAATGCCACCCGTTCAAAGGGGTGGCATCTTGTTTTAAGCCCATGCTTTTGTAAATTTTTTCTATAAAAATAATGACCTCTGGCTTCAAACATACCCTGATGGAGATCATGGATGGTTCGCCCAAACATGCGGCAAGTCGCTGGGTAGAACTTGTCATCACCATCGTTGTTTTGGTCAATTGCTCTGCGGTCATCTTGGATTCTGTGCCCGAGATCCATGCGCAATACAAAGACTTCTTTCATGAATTGGAGTTTTGGAGTGTGATGTTCTTCACCACCGAGTACATCGCACGCGTTTGGTCATTGGGCGCAAAATATGCGACGTCTGAAGGGGGTAGCTGGAAAGGACGCCGTCAATACATCTTCAGCCCATTTGGCTTGGTGGACTTCTTTGCCACCATGCCTTATTACTTGCATATCTTCTTTCCATATTTGGACTTACGCATCTTGCGTGTATTGCGCTTATTACGTATTTTGAAACTCTCCAAATACAACACTGCTTTGCAGGATTTGTTCCAAGCGGTTTACTCAGAGCGACAAGCTTTTGGCTCTGCAGTTTTCTTACTTACTATCGCTACCGTCGTTTCGGCATCTCTCATGCATTTTGCGGAGGGGCACGAACAACCTGAATTCTTTGGAACGATTCCGCATTCCATTTATTGGGCGATCATCACTATTACTTCCGGTTACGGCAACGTAGAACCCGTGACCAAAGCTGGCGAGACCATTGCTCTCATTACGGGGTTCTTAGGCGTGTGTATGGCAGCAATCATGACCGGTATCGTGGCATCTGCTTTCTCCAACCAAGTCGCGCGTAAAAAAGCCGCTTTTGAAGCACAACTTCGTGAGATTTTTTCTGATGGTGTTGTATCTGATGAAGAAAAAGAAACGCTCAAACGATTACAAGCCCATTATCGGCTGACAGACGTTCAAGTAGAAGCTATGTTGCAGCGCGCGCAAAATAAGTCAGCCATCAAAGGCTAATAGACCATGGCATCTATTCAGCGTATTCGTCGCAGAGCCTATGAAATTATGGACGGAGCCGTTCCTGACAAGTACAGCCATTTCGTTGAAATTTTTGTTGCCTTGCTGGTGGTTGCCAATGTGATAGGCATCATTTTGGAATCTGTCCCTGAGATACATGAAGCCTTTGAAGCAGAGTTTCATGCATTCGATTTATTCAGCGTCGCTGTGTTTTCCGTTGAATTTGTGATGCGCGTCTGGTCCTACGGCGAGAAATATCTGCATGACGAAGGCGGCTCCGAATGGAAAGGCCGCAAAGAGTATTTGTTTAGCTTCTACGGCATCATCGATTTCGTCAGCACGGTGCCGTTTTATTTGCAATTGATTTTGCCTGGCGCAGATTTGCGCGTCTTGCGAATGTTCCGCTTGTTGCGGATCTTCAAGCTCTCTCGCTACAACAGCGCCTTTGACGATATGGTGGCCGCCGTTAAAGCTGAGCGCGATTCTTTCTCGTCTGCTATTTTCTTGTTATTTATCAGTTGCTTGTTGTTTTCTTCGTTGATCTACATCATCGAGGGCCACAAGCAACCCGAAATCTTCCCGTCTATTCCGGCTGCCATGCATTGGTTTGTCATCACCATTGTGGCCGGCTGGGGTAACGTAGACCCCGTTACTTTTGTCGGTACGATTTTGGTCATCTTTACGCAAATTCTTTCGATTGCGTTGGCCGCGATCTTGACCGGCGTGGTCTCTACCGCATACACCGCACAAGTAGAGCGCCGTCAAGCCATGTATGAAATGGAAGTTCGTGCAGTTCTATCTGACGGCGTCGTGACTGAAGAAGAACAAGCTAAATTGAAAATCATGCAAGCCAAACTCGGAATGTCTGATGAACAAGTTCAGGCTATCGCTGAACAAATCAAAGAAGAGAAAAAACTGTCCGAAACAGGCGACTCTTGATACCGACAACTCTTACCCTAAACTCCTCGCACCATTATGATTTTTTATGAACCCCGTAATGGGCATGGTTTGCCACACGATCCCTTCAATGCTATTGTTGGCCCCCGCCCTATTGGCTGGGTCTCCACTAAAAGCGCTGCTGGAATTTTGAACTTAGCCCCCTATAGTTTTTTTAACGCTTTCAATTACGTGCCTCCGATTATTGGGTTCTCAAGTGTTGGCTCAAAAGATTCCTTACGCAATGTGCAGGAAACGGGTGAGTTTGTTTGGAACTTAGTGACGCGCCCTTTGGCCGAGGCCATGAATAAAACTTGCGCACCTGTGCCGCCTGACGTCAATGAATTCGAATTGGCTGGCCTCACCCCACAGGCATCCAATATTGTGCAAGTCCCCCGCGTCTTAGAGAGCCCCGTCGCATTTGAGTGCCGTTGTACACAAATTATTCAACTTGAAGGCCACGTCCACCAAAAAGTTAACTCTTGGTTGGTCCTCGGTGAAGTGGTTGGCATACACATCGATGAACG
>Ga0214921_10008056_pt1 | contig 13820 bp, 29 predicted proteins | sample LL1505_MetaG_FD_177992 | JGI IMG/M metagenome (GOLD analysis project Ga0214921, IMG submission 177992) | Freshwater microbial communities from Lake Lanier, Atlanta, Georgia, United States - LL-1505 | ecosystem: Environmental > Aquatic > Freshwater > Lake | place: USA: Georgia | collected... | reverse complement strand
TGGAGACTGCCCTCCAGCACTAGCGGCCTCTAACGATGAGGTTTTTCCAAAAGTAGACGTAAATGGTGAAGGTGAACGCATAGAGCCTAATGCAGGGCTATTACTTGTAGTGGGAGTTGAAGAAGTAGATGGTTGAACACCACCAGATGTTCCTGTAGATGAGGTTGGTCCACCAAAAAAGTTACTAATAGCTCCAGTAAACCCTGAAATAGCGCTTGAAAATTGTGAGCCAAGGCTGGTAGACGACGGACGTGTCTCACTTGTTGCTGGAGCTGCAGTACTACCTACAGTACCTGATGCTACTTGTGAATCGGATTTAACGCGAGTCGTAGGCACTACTCTTGTAGTAGCTCTAGTTACTCCCCCACTTGTTGAACTACCCGCAGGAGAGCCAACCCAAGGAGTATTTACATTATTATCACGACCACCAAAACGACTAGTTCCTTCAGTGTACCCTTCATATTTTTTACCAAAAATAGTTGCAAGTTTGTCGTAAGGAATGCGGTGGTATTCACCGTTTCGGCTGTAATGAGGTTGTCCGTTTGAGTCAAAACTAATGTCGCCTGAAACTACATAACCATTTCCAATACCTACAGCGACGTGACCGTAATCTCCACCAGAGTAAAGAGCAATATCACCAACGCCTGGAGCCCCTTGAGTATTATTTTTACTTGATTTTACGTCATCAATAAATTGCTGAGCATAATCATGTCGCCCAATAGAAGACGGCCTACCGTTATGTAATGATGGATTATTAGTAAACGCATCCGCAACGGTACCTAAACAATAACTAAAGTTGTCAGTTTTGCTTCCTAAATCTTTAGTAGAAGTACCAATTAAGCTTTTAGCAAATGCGGCAGCCCTAAGTTCTGGGCTACGAAGAGCAGGAGTAGTTGGAGTAGTAGCTTGTGGTGTAGCGGTGGGTGTTGAGGATGATGTAGACCTTCTGTTGGTACCTGTGCCCCAAGTAGAAAACCCACCAGTAGTAGCACCTCCACCCGTAGGTGTTGGTGTAGGCGTAGGATTAGGCGTAGGATTAGGCGTAGGTGTAGTAGTCATTAGTAAATCCTAGGGTTTACTAATGGTTGTGGTTGGACTTCCGCTTTACCTGTGCCGTGCATAAAACTATTGAGGCGGTCAACAGTCTCTGCTCCTGTATGAGCTCGGTGAGACCATTTAGCAATTTTTCCAGCTAAGTCAGTATTTGATGCGCCTTCTTTAACGGCTCCTTCAGCACCAGCCTCAACAGCTTCTTTAGCGCCAACTTCAGCAGCCTCTTTAGCTCCAAGGCTAGCAATAGTTTCTCCAGCGCGAGCAGCACGAGCAGCCTGCGCAGTAAGCTCAGCTCCCTTAATAACTTCTCCAGCACCAGGAAGAACCATAGATGCTGTAGCGCCAACTGAAGCTAAACCCCACAAACCTGAAGATAGAGCTTGACCCCAATTTCCAGATTTAGCTGCTCGGTAGGCGTTACCCCAGTCTTTAGCTCCCCATGCCGCATTAGCCACTGTGTTAAACGCATTATGACCAACATGTGCAGCAGTGCCCGCAGCACCACCATGCGCATCTACATACTCTCCACCATATTTTTTAGCTGTATTTGACCATCCGCCATTGTAATCAGCAAACTGATTAGCAGTATCCCACATGTTGTTAACGATGCCTGTGTTTGGCGCTCCAGTAAAGTCAGTCACTTTGCGTCTCCTGTACCTAACACTGCATCCCTTGCAGCAAAACTTGTGCTATAGCGTTGATATGATGGCTTTGGGCCTGAAAACATACCAACGTTATTGTTTCTCAATTGTACCTGGCTATTACGTGGAACAACGGTTGAACTCTTTTTCTTAGGTTTTTTTGCCATTCTTTTTTACCTTCTTAGGTAGAGGCTTATTTGGAGTGTGCGCTTCCCAAAGTTTAGCCATTTGAGGGTGATTAGCCCACATCCACTTTTCTTGAGCTTTAGATTTAAAAGGCATTAGATGTACGCCCTACCACGCCAAGGCATATCTTTCTCATAAGTATGCACTCCAGCAAACTGTTTACCGACGTGATGCATCTTTGTAATAATTACAGGAGCACCTTCACGAACAGTATGCTCATTTTCCTCATCATCTTCATCCCAAATATCATATTTTGCGGCGTAATGTTTGCCTTCTTCACTATTACGGTCAATAATATGCCGTTTATGTACCATAGCTTCAAGAACTAAACCATTATCATGAGACTTATCTACATCATAACCAGTGTTATAGCCTTTTTCTTTAGCAAATTCGGCAGCAACATGAAAATCAGGAGTCCAATGGATACCTGTAAAGTCTGTATCAACACGGCCAGCGTATCCTGGAGCCTCTACTCCAGCGCCAATTCTTTTAGGTTCGTCAGCTTCGGGCAAAGCAACGCGATTAATTCCTCGGTAAAGACGAACGTAATCCTCTTTAGCCATATTAACCGCCTAATCTTTTAAGTTTTTCCATTGCGGTAGACACATTTTCAGGTTTACTGGCCCAACTTTCCAAAGCTTTTTGGTTAACAGTTGGAATATGCCCACCATCCGCGTGAAGATGATGAACAGCGATACGTCCAATAGGGTCCGCATCCAATAAACGGTCTTGACTTTTATGGTATACAAACATTTGGTCATGACCTGGCTCCCAATGAGCAGAAAAATTCCCATAATGATGAACGGCAGTAGGATGGAGTTGACCTTCATCACTAATTATGTGTTCAACTTGCTTTGGATGGTATCCATGGACTGCAAGTTCCGTCTTTGAGGCCTCTACTCTTTCCGCTTGACCTTCAGGACTGTTTGCACCCATAATCTTTTGCCCATAATGCAGCATAGCCTGGCTTGTTTTTTCATCTTGCACGGTATCAAACATCGCTTTATAGCCAGCGGTAATTTGCTCATCTTCACTAAACCCATGTTTAGCTAAAAAATCTTCATTGTTAGTCATTGTCTAGGTTAAACTTTCTACCAAACTCTTCATCTTTTTCAGATTCAGTAGGCTCGCTCTTCTCCATAGCTCGGGAAGCTGGGTGAGAAGGTCCAGGAGCAGTCATATCATCGCCACGGCGCCTACGACGCTCAGCATCCAAGTCAATAACTCGGGCATCATCACCAGAACGGTCTTTAGGAGCTTCAGGCATCTTCTAATTCCTTTTCACGCACACGACGCCTATGGCGAATCCAAGGGCTTTCTTGTTCTTCGTACTCTTCTTCGTCTTCCATTATCCCTCACTTATCAAACTTTTGTCTTTGCTTAATGGTGAAAGTGAGAATCTTCTACAGTAGTGTGAGGCTCACGTTCATCCTCTGGTCCAGAGTCCATTGTGTCATGATGTTCCTCATGAATAGCCTGAAGCTCCTCAAGCTTCATATCTGGATGAATAGATTCCCAATGACCTGGAGATTCTAGATGTGCCCGAAGAGCATGATAGTCATCTGTACTAATTGGAAGTGTACGCATATGCTCTTGCATCTGACCTTGCATACGAGACTGGTCACGAATAGCCCGCATCATATCAACATCGTCACGAGAAAGCTCAATGTAATCTTTTTGTACACCAACTTGCCAACATTTGTTGCAATCCATTTGAGCGCCCATAGCTAACTCGTGGTGCATACCGCCAGCGTGTTCGTGTTCATAATCTCTAGCCATTAGTACTCTACCTTTGCTTTTTCTGAGTTGGACTTGTGTTCATCAATATTACCAATAGCTCGTGCTGCTCTATCGTCTAAAACAGCAGATTGTGCATTTGCTACACCAAACGACCGAGCTAGCTGTTGTGTATGCACAAGATGTAACTGGTCAAGATTCATTAACGGTACCCTACCTTTAACCTGTCGTAGTGGTCTTGTAACCCCTTAGCTTCTTTATGTCCAAGAACCCTACGCACTACGTCAAGATGACGGGATGCTAGTTCTGGGCCGTGACCATTAGCGCCTAAGGCATGGCTAGACTCATGCGTAAGGAAGCCTACCTTGTGGGTGTCGCCTACCATGTCTGGGTTGACTAGAAGGCCTTCTTTCTCCATCGTGTACCCTAAAGGGGCAATAGCTTTACCTGTATGGTCACGAATAGATAAACCAGGAACGCTATGAATACCAATGCTTCTTCCTGTAATTTTTTGTAAAAACTTTTGAGAATCTGCTGTATCTAAACGTTGCCCAGCAGCGGGGGAAGAATTCATCCATGCGCCCTCGGCGTCATAAAGATTATTGGTTTGAGGATGGTCTTGCCACTGTAATCCTTTATCCATCATGCCTCTTTATTACTCTAAACCCTTTTTGGGATTTTACGGTAGCTCTACGGTCCTCAGATAAAGGTATCCGAACTTCAGAATTAAACTTATCTGTATACGTTTTAGCTTCATCTGCGTCCACAGGTTCTACCTGATAAACGTTAGGGCCGTGCTCTTCCGCTAAATCTGGACGTGAAGTAGCAAAAGCGTGTCTAAAACTTACAGGGTTTACAATATCCCCTGGCTCAAACTCAACATGAGTACCATGGTAAAGGAATTGAGGGCTTGGTTCAATAGCCATTACTTGAGCCTCCAAAGCGGTGTAATTGAGCGGTCGTCGTTCTCTTTGTACATAATCTCATGGGTAAGGTGGCTGTAGCCTCTACGCGTCTCTAAGTGTGTCTTAACGTGACGCCGTGCTATGCCTTCAGTAGAGTAGCGTCCTCCACCCATGAAAGGAGACCATTCATTAGTAGCTCCGCCAGTCCCAGGCCGAAACTGCGGGCTTGGTTCAATAGCCATCGTTATCTCTCAGGGAATCTGCGTTTAGGTAGCGGGTCACCTGTGCTCTGCGCCCACTTGTCACCTACAGTAGAACGGTGGCTACTATGTACTGGTGTAGTTATTGAAGGGTCAGATTCCGCCATTGCTCTTCCATAGCCAAGCATAAAGGTAGCTAAACCTCGTCGCCTATGGTCTTCTCTTACCCATACGTCACTAATCTCACCTGGTTGAACAGGCCAGCTAGCATCTGCTCTTTGTTGCTGTATGAACTTGCTGTCTTGTGGTTCCCAGCGCATGGATGCAATAATGTTAGAGTTTGGTTTAGTGTTATCTCTTGGTGTACCCGCTAAAGGAACAATAGCAAGGTCATGCTGTTTATCTTTATCTTGATAAAACATTGGACGCCCCTCATGCGCGTCATGGCGTTCCACTGGGGTATTTTCAGTGGTCTCTGCATCAATACGCCCAATAGGCATACCTACAAATTGTGGACTAGGTTCAGCTGCCATTATTCAGTCACCGCTCCTGCTGGGAGAATATGTTTAGGATTAAAATCACCTTTAAAGTACCCTCCCTCTCTAAGGGATTTAGGATACCTAATGCCGTTATGAAGTTCTGGATTTCCGTTGTTCCACAGTTCGTTAATGCTAGGCTGTGGGTGAGCACGAGCGCCTCTGTCTTGCGGAGTCATGTAAGACGAGCGGTAACCTACTACAGGCACATGGCTAAGACCTGCAGCAATAGCGGCATGCATTCTATGGTTACCTTCACCTAAAGACGCCCAATTATGGTCAGGGCTGTAACCTAAATGAAGGACTTCACGAATACCTCTGCCTTGGCGGAGTTCATTTGTTAACCGCTCTACATGCTCTGGGTCAATTTCGTTACCTTGATAAGGCAGCAAAGCATGAGGGTTTACCCAACCTACTGTGTTTCCACGGTAATCTTCTTGAAAATCAGGGTGAAGCATGCGAGGATGCCACTGTTGTCCTCTATCCACCAGTCCACTCACTTCCAATACCACTAATAAGCCACTCATCCTGGGGCACACCCGCAGTATAGATTTTAGGGACGCCATAATCCTCTAGCCTTACCCCAGAAACGGAACCTGGTTGAAGATTAACAACCCTTTCCTTTATCGGGTCACCTGTATAACCATTAAATAAGCCTTTACCAACACCCCTAATAGCGTCCGCGGCTTGCGGTGTCTCTGTTGCAGACATAACACCGCGGCTATTAAAGTCCTGCGCTACGGTTCTACCCGTATCCATCACCCTATAAAGGGGACGGTCAGATGGTTTTGCTGAGCGAGTAAGCTCGTTATGCAGCGCTAACACCTTCGCGGCCTTCATATGAACGTCATCCCCATCATAACGATGGTACAAACGCGTAGGAACCTTAGTCCAATCGGTCATAGCGGACCTTACCAAAGCATCATGAGGCGTTGAAAGTGCTGATTGGAGCTGTTTACGGCTTGAATCTAGCTCTCGTTTTGCAAAATCCGTACTTATAAAGGGGTTACCTTCAAAAGCACCAGAATCAATCATCCCCTGATACTCATTATGGGTAAATCTTTTACGATTAAGCCCGATAACACCTTGACTTAAGATGTGTTCAGGAGAAAGCCCATGATGAGTCTCAAATAACTTTGGTAAAGTAAACTGCTGACCCTGCTCCATTAGTCATCATCGTCCTTAGGTATTTCTTTAATAAGTTCTTCTAGTCGTGACTTCGGCGGCGGGGGGGTTATGTCAATACGGTTTTGGGAGTATGTTCTACGCCATGCTGCATTTGCACCATTTTTCTTGCCGAACCTGGCATTGTAGCGGGAATCGTAATTAGATGTGTGTTTTTGAGATACTCCAGGGAACCGTGGGTCTGGACGCCAGTGGGCATCCGTATAGTTTTCGGCCACTGCTTCCATAACACCAGATATTCCACGACGCTCATTTTCATTCCAAGGCATGAGTGAGCCACCGCTAGCTTGAGGAGCACGATACGGATTGTTATCAGTAGGTGTGTTTGTCTTATCAAGGTCCGTGTTAGCTTGTCGTGACGCGTGACCAAGTTCGTGAATAAGGGTCTCTGTAACTCTTGATGCTTTATCACGGCGGCGGTCAGCAATAGCTTTAGGGGTTCCCTTAGGGATAGGGTAAAACATTTGACGCTCAGCGTTATTAACGTCACCGCCACGCCAACTAGTTAATATGCGAGAACCTACTGGATATATACTTCCCGTTGTACGGCCATTAGCATCAGTAACTGGAGGGGGAACAACTTTTGTTTTAGGTTCACTAGCACGAGAAATATGTACGGGACCAGAACCAATATCTGGGCCGTTAACCCAACCTAAAGTTCCAGCCTTTTCAGGAACATTTAACTTAACCATAGCGTGAGTTTTAGGTGCGTTTAATACACGACCAAGAGTTGCTGGGACGTGCGACACCCAAGATTCTGCATGAGGGTCTGACCAAGCTCCACTACCATCATACGCAGGAGTACGCCAATCCGCGGCCCTAGTAAGCTGAGCATCTTTAATAGTCTGCAAATCTTCAACAGGCACCGTAGAACGAGCAATAGCCTCAACAGTACGAGCCTTATTAGTCATCTCAGAAAACTTAACCTTACGAGCAGCAGTATCACGCTTCTTACTCGTCTTAGGTAAAGCCTTACCAAGCTCCTCCATCTCCATAGGACCAAGACGTTGACGAGGGTCATCAATCAGCAAATGCTCTTTACCAGGCACATGTGCCGCGGCGGCATCCTCAACAGCCTGATGAGCTTTACCAAGCTCAACATCCTGGTCAACACCACGAAGCTCAGCAATACTAGCCTCGTGACCCTCAATTTCTTTACCGTAATACTCAGTACGCCTAGCCTTAGCCTCTTCAGACGTTTCATTAGCGCCAAGGGTATAAGTAGTACTCTCCAGACCAGACACTGCCCTAGCGATACCCCTCTGATGATTCTCCACATCCTTAGGAATAGGACGAACAAACTTAGAAGAACGAGCCAACCGTGAAGAATCACGAGCCAAACCAGTAGTAGTCATCTCACCAGGATAGCCACCAACACGAGGCACATCCACAACATCAGACATAGTGTCGCGCATATGCCCAGCAGCACGATGGCCATACTTACGAATATCATCAGCCGTCACAGACAAAGCCGAAATAACCTCACGCTGACGAGCAGGATTATAGCCACGAGGATAACCCTCATTCTCAGTCAGCGGAGTATACTTCGTATGCGTACCAGAGTCATTAAACCTAAAAGTATCACCAGACGTAGCCGCAGGAGAATCCTCACGCTTACCAGGCCGATACGCTGTAGACTGCATACGAGCAGCAGGACGAGCCTCAGAAGCATTATAAACAAAACGACTACCAGAGTCATCAGAAGAATTAAACTCAATCGGCAACTGCCCGCCAGCCTCGCTAGCAAACATTTCAGAACGACCCATAAAACAACTCCACAACTAGCAGGTACACACCCATTATCCAACAAAAGCCGAACAATTACTCAGGCAACTGCGAACAAAACTCCACAAACGCATCACCCAAAAGCTCAAACACCACATCAAAGCTATCCGCATGATACCTTTCAAAATGTTTCTTCCAACCAACAGCATCATAAAACGGAAGAGCACAACCAGCATTCACATCCGCAAAACACAACTCAGCCAAACGGCCAACCGAACCACCAGTGCCAACCTGCTCAAACAACCACGAAGAAAACATAACCCTATGTTACACAGGCTACTGTCAGCCAACCCAACAAACATGTCAAAAATATTTGACACCCCCTTAGGCTACTGCCAGCCACAACCAAAACGTGACCTGTGCGTGAGCCCTGCAGGAGCCATTTGTGCCTTAGCACCTAAGGGGTACCCCTGTCAATAGCCTGAGCGAAGCGTTACCTAATCGTTATCTGAAGCGTTACCTAATCGTTATCAAAACTGGCAGACAGTGCCAGCGCCATAGGGTAGAGTCACTACTAACACTTGAGGAGGTGAAAGATTATGGCAAACATTTACGGCTACGAGGTGACACTACCCGACGGGTGGGACGCTGGCGCCTATGGCGACACGCTAATCTGTCCATGCGGTGACGAAATTGAGTTGGACGGTCAGTGCCCAGAAGGTTGCACTAGCCCACTGCCTATCTAATACATGTAAGTGAGCCCTGGGTATGGCTAATAACTACCCACCACTACAACGCCTGAGGAGGCATTATGTTTTACACGTTTTCGGTTTTCACGTACGGTCTAATCATTGGTGCATGCCTAAATTACATTTGGGTACTGCGTAACACTGAGCGCCAGCAATACCAACGCCAAGCTGACCTGGACACTGGCACACCTATCAAGTCCCAACTTGACCGCGAGTGGGAGGAGTGGCACTAGCCACTTCTCTCACTGCCCGTCCAGCCACCTCCTCGGCTGGGCGGGCTCCTTTTTTTAGGGCGCCAAACCCGAAGCCTGCCTTATAAAAATGTTTGTGTTGGACGCCCACCACTCCCACCGTCCTGTTCCTAAAAGGAATAGGTGGTGGAGAGAGGTCGCCAGTTGTTACCTAATCGTTACCTTGTGGGCTTGCATTGTCGGCTGGACTACGGAATAATGAGAGTATCGCTTGAGGAGGTGATTACATGCCAGTATTTGAGGTTATTGCTGAAGTGCGTATGCACATTGACGCGGAGAACCTTGAGTCTGCTGAAGATACAGCAACAGATACTCTGAATGAGGTTGTTGCTGACATCATCAACATTGACGTCAAGTCCTAAGTTAGCTAGTCCTGAGCATGACTAAAACTGCTCACCACTTACTACTGGAGGAGAAGATTATGTTACAAGGTTATTACAATGACCAAGGCACACTGACATTATGTCTGGAGTGCATGCACGAAACATTCGTTGAGGGCGAAGAATGGATTCCATTCCCTAAGAATTTGCCCGAGCCTGACAATTGCACGGAGTGCATGGAAATTATCGGGTACGTGGAAGACTAGGTAAGCTAGCCCTGAGCATGGCTGAAAACTGCTCAGGCCCGCCAGCCACCTCCTCATCACAGCTGGCGGGCCACCCTTTTTTTTAGGGCGCCCAGCAAAGCTGCCCGAAGGCCCTAATTTGTTTGTGTTGGCGCCCACCACTCCCACCGCCTTTCCACTTCGTGGAACAGGTGGTGGAGAGAGATAACAATTCTGTAACAATTTGGCTCTGAAGTGGATTATTGGCTCGCATGAGACTAGGCTGGTGCGTAGCACCTGCAATTCCGCGGGTGCGTGAGAGGAGCCCGACATGTCGGAGATTACGCGCGTGGGAGAGCCACGCAAGAAGTTGCTAGCCACGCCTGAGGTGGTGTTTGGTCACGTGTACTGGTGCGCGGACTGTGCGCCACGCTTTGCGCCCGAGGCGGAGTTGGTGGACGCGCCCGAGGACCAATTCGTGGCGTGTGAGGATTGCGACGTCGCTTTGCACGGAGAGCGCGTTTGCGCGACGTGCGAGCGCGAGACGTGGGACGCTCGCTGGTGGCGCATGCGCTGGCACAACTACACGTGCACCTGGTGGTTGCGTGGCGTGGACTGCATGTGTGGCGAAAACGACGAGACCTGCCACGGCGAGTCTACGCATGAGCGCGACGAGTTAGAGGCGTCGGGCATTGACTTGTTCGTCCGCGAGCCTGAAGAACTCTAGGTGAGCAAGCCCCTCGGCCAAATTGGCTGGGGGGCTTTCTCATGCCCAATGTTTCACGTGAAACACGGCCTCGGCGCGACGCGCCACACCAAAGTTTGTTTGTGTTGGTCGCCCTCCACACCCACCGACTCAATCCTATAAGGAATAGGTGGTGGAGAGAAGTTTTGTAACGATTAGGTAACGATAGGGCAATTTGGTATCTAGCACTATCTGACGGGCACTAGGCTAGGAACTAGCACCTGCAACTGGGCAGGCGCAAGAGAGGAGACTACGGTGGAGACACTGGAGAATGTGCGCGACGCTATCGTTGCGTACTTTGGCAATAGTGCTAAGTATCGCGAGAATGAGGCATGGCTAGAGGGTCAGGTCAAAGGCATGCTGTTGTGGCGTGTGTTTGCCATGAAGCCTGAAGGCACTGTCACGGAGTACTACAACTTTGTATCTACCCTAGGAGTCGCGGAGGCTTACCTAGGCGCCATGAAGAGGAGCAACTAATGTACAACGACGTATTCACTAATCTTATGCCCACGCTAGAGAGTCCTGCCATGCGTGAGGCAATAACGGAGGCTATGAACGGGGACGTCACCTATTGGGGAAAGTTCTTGTTCGTCGTATCCAGTCGTGACGGAATGGACGCCATAATCACGCGCGTTGTGTACACGCCAGACGGGCACGATTACGACGTAAACCTTGAAGTTGTGAAGATTTTCAAGGGTGAAACTGCACACACGGACGCGCAACGCATGGCGATAGATTTAGAAGTTGGGAGGTGGTGAACATGGCGAGTCCTATTGACTGGGAGTCTGTAATCAACTGGGAGGTTCTGGAGAACCCCGAAACGGTTGAAACGTTGGCGAAAGTCTTCGGGCTAACGGAGTCCGAGGAAGCGTAAGTCAGGAACCCTCCAGCCACACGGCTGGGGGGTTTCTTCATGCCCCGAGTTCGGCGGGCCCCGCGCCCCAGCCAAAATGTTTGTGTTGGCAGCCCACCACTCCCACCTGCCTTCCACTACGTGGAATAGGTAGGTAGAGAGAGATAACGATTTGGTAACAATTTGGCTCTGGGGCTTGACGTGGTTCCGATTGTGTGCATGGCGCTTTGTAACGATTGTGTAACAATAGGGCTCTGGCTATTGACGTAGAGACAAATCCATGCCCAGCCCCTCAGAAGCCCGTAGAGACGAGAGACCCCCCTTTGGTAGTAATCACCCCAGCCCACCTGAGAACGGGGCTCTACGGCGTTTGTAACAATTAGGTAACAGAACCCCGAAATAGCCCCTTTGGGCTTGCGCCTGTCACTGGACACAGGCAAGATAGGACTATGGCAAAGTGCCAGTGGTCATAGAGAGGATAACGACATGACCGAGCAAGACCTGCAAGACCTGCCAGTAGGGCAGTTAGTAACCAAGTGCCTAGAACAACAGGCACTAGCCAAGACTTTGACTGAAACAGTTGAAGACCTGAAGCGTGACCGTGAAGCAACTATGCATAACGTATTCAACGCGATAAAGGCGTCGCTCACTCGCGCTATCAACGACGACGTGCTGGAACAGGACGAGGCGGAAACTATCTTTGACATGTTCGCCACGCGCCTGAACTACGAAGACAAGTGGACGAACCCATTCGCCAAGAAGTGGACAGTCAAGGTGCGCTACAACGACGACGTGGTGCTCGTGGTGCGTAACGTAATCGCGGACGACGCAGAGGACGCTATCTCGGAGGTACAGGACAACCTCTCCGTGGACGACCTGACCATGACTTGCAAGTTGTCCTACTCGGGCGACTTTGACGAGGACGACGTGGAAGAAGTGGAGCACGAAAGCCCAGACTGGGAAGTCTTGGACGACGTCAAAATCACTGCTGAACTTGCTGAGGCGTAATCTCCTCTCCGTCCAGCCGACCTGAGCATGTCGCCAAACTGCTCACCATTCACCTATCAGAGGAGCACTAAGTGAAGACCAAGGACATTTGGGAGTTTTTGGAAGCCCCAGCCCGTAACGCCGAAGAAGTCAAGGCACTATTTGAGTGGAGCCTGAACTGCCAGCAAGACAAGCCCAACGTGTGGACGCTGTTCTTGCACACTATCGGCTACGCACAAGACCGTTGGGGTGACAAGCGAACCCTGAACATGGACGAGTTGGCGCTCGGATACGTTGAACAAGACTATCTCGCCGACGCCTTGAAAGAATACAGCGGAGCGCCACGCGACGTTGAAGACTGGCTAGACGAACTACACACAAAGGAGGGCTAGGACATGAACCTAGAGCAAACATTGGGCACGTACAAAGGCACGGAGTGCGCACACGACGGGTGCACGGTAGGCATACTTGCCCCTAAAGCCCTTGAGAACTGGCTGTGCGCCATTCACCGAGCCTGTCCACGTTGCGGAAGTGCCATTATGGACTTTCCAGCCCTGTCACGAACCGACAACAAGACCAAAGTCTGCTCACCCTGTGGGCGACTGGAGGGCATAGAAGCCCTAGCGCTGGGGACACCTCTCCCCCAGTGGCTCTGGCAGGTGAACGACTAGCCAGCCAAGCCCGATTAGCCCCCGAGCCACACGGCTCGGGGGCTTTTCGCATGCCCAAAATCAGCCAGCCCAGCCCCCACCAGCCCACACGGCGCCCAGAGCGCCCACGGCGCACCAAAATGTTTGTGTTGGAAGCGCCCACCACTACCCTCCGCTTTCCACTTCGTGGAATAAGTGGAGTGGAGAGAGAGATTGTGGGAGCCGTGCGAGCCGAACTAGCACCGATTGCCTATTGACATTGAGCCGAAAGTGTGCTATGGGGCTCCGTCAAGCCAAGAGAGCGAGAGAGCGAGAGAGCCAAGAGAGCGAGAGAGCCCGATTTGACAAATAGGCTACTGGCTAGTATGCGCCAGAGGCTAACTGGGTGCACCAGCAGATGAGGGCTGCCTCGGCTGGTGGTGCTATGTGATACCTGCCTCCCTATGTGATACCTGCTAGTGGACGCTGTGATGTAACTATGACCATAGATAGCCCCCATTGAGAGCCCCCACGAACTATGAGCATAAAGATAACGATTGCATAACTATCCCCTCTCCCCTATTGCTCTCTCTATGTGTTATGTGATACAGGCAAATGAGCCAGCCCGAAAAATCCTTCTAGGTAACAGTTTGATAACAATGCCCTAGACGGTATTGACACCAGCCCCAAAGTGTGCATTGAGCCCAAAACAGCCCAAAACCCCATTATCACGGCTCCTGACTATGTGTCAAATCTTGCCATACAGGCACGTTCAGGGCATAGGTGGTGTGATTGTATGCAAAACGGGTCTACGTGGCTCTACGGGGCTCCTAGGGCTCTCTATGGGTGAACAGGGCAAAATGGGCTCACCCGAAAAACCCTTTTAGTACAGCG
>Ga0214921_10008055_pt1 | contig 13821 bp, 16 predicted proteins | sample LL1505_MetaG_FD_177992 | JGI IMG/M metagenome (GOLD analysis project Ga0214921, IMG submission 177992) | Freshwater microbial communities from Lake Lanier, Atlanta, Georgia, United States - LL-1505 | ecosystem: Environmental > Aquatic > Freshwater > Lake | place: USA: Georgia | collected... | reverse complement strand
ACCGAGAAACGGACCCCATGACCGAACCCCATACAGCACAGCCAGCCGCCGCGGAGACCGCAGACGCCGTCAACGAGGTGCATCCCGAAGCCGTCGAGACCATCGAGAAAGCCTTGCAGGCCGAGGTCGATGCGCTGAAGGACAAGCTGTTGCGCACGCTGGCCGAGATGGAAAATCTGCGCCGCCGCACCGAAAAGGAAGTGGCCGATGCCCGCGCCTATGCGACGACCGGCTTTGCCCGCGACATGCTCAATGTCACCGACAATCTGCGCCGCGCGCTTGAAAGCATGACACAGGAAGCACGCGATCAGGCTGATACCACCATCAGGCCGATGCTCGACGGGATCGAATTGACCGAGCGTGATCTGTTGAAGACGCTGGAACGCCACGGCATCCGCAAGGTCGAGCCTCTGAACGAGCGGTTTGACCCGAACCTGCATCAGGCGATGTTCGAAGCAGAAGACCCAACGGTGCCGGCGGGCACGGTCACCCAAGTCGTGCAGCCGGGTTTTGTGATCGGCGAACGCGTGTTGCGTCCCGCTTTGGTGGGTGTCGCCAAAGGCGGCCCGAAAAGCGCCTGATAACCCCATCATAAGGGCAGGCTGATCAGGGCTTCGGCGTCACCCGCCGCAGCGTCAGGTTCAGCCGCCCGCCTTTGTCGAGCAGGGTCGAGCTTCCGGCATAGAGACGGTCGATGCCGTGAAAGGCCAGTCGCGCCGGACCGCCGAACACCAGAACATCTCCCGATTGCAGCCTGAACGAGCGGGTCGGATCACGCCGGTCGGTGCCGCCGATCCGGAACAGCGCGGTATCGCCGAGCGACACCGACACGACCGGCGCATCAAAGGTCTGCTCGTCACGGTCCTGATGCAGGCCCATACGGGCAGTCGGCTCGTAATAATTGACCAGACAGGCCTCTGGCGGCAAAGCCCCCTCCGCCACATCCTGCCACAGCGCTGTCAATTCCGAAGGCATCGGCGGCCAGGGCCGGCCTGTGACCGGATGATCGGGCTGGTAGCGATAGCCCGTCCGGTCGGACACCCAGCCCAGACTGCCACAATTGGTCATGCGGACCGAAAACGGCTTGTCGGTTTTGGGCATGGTCGGGGTAAAAAACGGCGCGGCTTCGGCAATCTTGCGCAATTGACCCACCAGCGCGCGGCATGCATCGGCATCGTAATAGCCGGGATAATGGATCACGCCGGGAAGCACGGTGATGGCTTGTGTCCCGGCATGTGTCATGTGATGTTCCGAAATCGCTTGGTTCAGGCCTGACCGGCCACTTCCTTGCCGGCCAGATCATTGACCCGCTCGCGATAAAGAGCGGCAAAGTCGATCGGGTCGATGAACAAAGGCGGGAAGCCGCCATTGCGCACCGCATCGGCAACAATCTGGCGGGCGAAGGGGAACAGCAGCCGCGGACATTCGATCATCACCACCGGAGCGGAATGATCCTGCGGCACGTTCTGCAGGCGGAAAATACCGGCATAGACCAGTTCGAAATTGAACAGGATATTGGGCGCGTCACCCGCTTTGCCTTCCAGCACCAGCTCGACCTCGTAATCGGTCTCCGACAGCGCCTTGGCATTCACATTGACGGAAATCGAAATATTCGGGCCCTGTGCCTGGGGGCCGAGAGAGGCGGGCGCATTGGGGTTTTCAAAGGACAAGTCCTTGATATATTGGGCCAAAGCATTCAGCGAGGGTAAAGCCTCTGGTTCGTTGTTAGCCATATTTGGCCTGCTCCTTTGTGACAGAATCAATCAAGGTTTCATTCATACTCAATCCCGCCTTTCCGGCTAGCACGGATGGGACGGGGCGGACAAGTTGTTCTTGTTGTCCAAACGGTTCCTGCTATGTTTGAAGGCGGCTTTATGACGCAATTCTTCGTGTATGACTGGATGTTTATACCCGCCCTATCCTATATATGGATGGAGTGGTTTTCTCGGGTGACGAGCATAGGTTGGGATTATGAGCAGTTCTTTTGATTTTTCGACACTGGTTTTTATCATCATGGCGGCCTTTGTCGGCTGGCGGCTCTATTCCGTTTTGGGAATGAAGACCGGACACGAGGAAGATCGCAGCGAGCAATTCCGTCCGAAATCCGACCAGAACGACCAGAACGCATCCCATGACAATGTGGTGCCGATGCCAGGAATGCGGACCGACAATGGCGCGCCCGCTTCAAACCCCTTCGCAACCGACCGCTGGAAAGGCTTTGCCACCGAAGGCTCGCCACTGGCCGGTCATCTGGACGAGATTGCCGATTATGAAAAAGGCTTCCATCCCAAGGATTTCGTCTCGGGTGCACGTGCAGCCTACGAGATGATCGTCTTGGCCTTTGCACAGGGCGATCGCGACAGCCTCAAAAACCTGCTGTCCCATGATGTGTTCGAGGGCTTTTCGGCCGCCATTGCCGAGCGCGAAAAGCGCGGCGAAGTAATGACCACCACCTTCGTGTCACTCGACTCGGCAGAACTGGTCGATGCCCATCTGCGTGACGGCATGATCCAGCTTTCGGTGAAATTCTCGTCGAAACTGATTTCGGCCACCAAGGATTCCGCCGGAACCGTGGTGGAAGGCGCGCCCGACAAGATCGTCGATGTGATCGACATCTGGACCTTCGCCCGTCAGGCCCGCAATCCGAACCCGAACTGGCACCTGATCGCCACGGAATCGGCGGGAACACCCGATACCCATGCATGATCAAACACTGATCATGCCGGTTTAACTTTGGTCCGATCCCGATGGCCCCTCGCCCCCGCCCTCTCCATCACAACGAGATTGCGCTGTGGCGTGAGGTCACCCGTTCGATTGTGCCCTTGCATGGCAAACGGGTGCTGAAGGCCGATCCTGTCACCGATGAGTCGCAGGCCGTGGTGACACCGCCAACCGCCAAACCCAAAAAATCTCCGCCCAAGGCCTCCGCCGAAGCGCTCGCGCAACTGGCATCCAGCAAGCTGGCGGTTGCGCCAGCGGTGCCCGTCCGCGCCTTTGCGGCCAAGCCTTTGGCGACCATCGAACGCAAGCTGATCAAACAGGTCTCGCGCGGGCAATACGAGATCGACGCGGTGCTTGATCTGCACGGATTTCGCCAGCATGACGCGCATGAGCGGTTGCGGCGGTTCCTGCACCGCGCTCAGGCCGATCATGCCCGTCTGGTTCTGGTGGTGACCGGCAAAGGTGCCAGCCCGACCCCGCGCCTGCAGGACGGCGAACCCCATGCCAAAGGCATTTTGCGCCGCTCGGTCCCGGAATGGCTGCGCATGCCCGATTTGCGGTCTGTCGTGATGGGTTTCGAGGAGGCGGCCCCGCATCAGGGCGGGTCCGGCGCGCTCTATGTGCGTTTGCGCCGCCGCAAGGGCGAGGTATGACCCCGTTCGGCGCCAAATTGCGCGCGATGCGCAAGGAGCGCGGCGTCTTGCTCAAAGACATGGCCGAAGACATCGGCGTCAGCCCGACCTACCTGTCCGCGCTCGAACACGGACGGCGCGGCAGGCCCAACTGGGTGTTCGTGCAGCGGGTCATCGCCTATTTCAACGTGATCTGGGACGATGCCGAGGAATTGATGCGGCTGGCCGAGCTGTCACATCCGCGCATTGTGATCCAGACCGCGGGTCTTTCGCCCGAGGCCACCGCACTGGCCAACCGTCTGGCCAAGCGGATCGGCCAGCTCGACGAACCCGCCATCACGGCTTTGCATCAGGTGCTCGACCAGACCGGCGGGCCGGAACGGGCTTGAGCCGTCATACTTGACCTGTGTTCCACGCAATGCGAAACGATGCCCCAGACCGTGTAAAGCCGAGATTGGACCCGTTATGACCTCTGCCCGTTTTGATGTGCTTGGTATTGGCAATGCCATTATCGACGTATTGGCCCGCACCGAAGATGATTTTCTGATCAAGCGCGGTCTGGCCAAAGGCTCGATGCAGCTGATCAGCGAAGCGGATTCCGAAGCGCTCTATCACGATATGGGTCCGGCCACGCTGATTTCTGGCGGCTCTGCGGCCAATACCATTGTCGGCGTCTCCTCGTTCGGCGGCAAAGCGGCCTTTATCGGCAAGGTGCGTAATGATGCGGCGGGCGAGGCCTTTGCCCATGATATCCGCGCTGCCGGTGTGCATTTCCCGACACTGGCCGCCACCGAAGGCAAAGGCACCGCCAAATGCATGATCCTGATCACGCCCGACGGCGAGCGCACGATGAACACTTTTCTCGGCACCTGTCAGGATCTCGGCCCGCAGGACGTCGATGCCGATTGCGTCAAAGCCGCGCAGATCACCTATCTCGAAGGCTATTTGTGGGATCCGCCTGCCGCCAAACAGGCCTTCATCAAAGCCGCCGAGATTGCCCATCAGGCCGGACGCAAGGTCGCGCTGACCCTGTCCGACAGTTTTTGCGTCGACCGTTATCGCGATGAATTTCTCGACCTGATCAATGGCGGCACCGTCGATATCCTGTTTGCCAATATGCATGAATTGCGCAGCCTCTATACCACCGCCGATCTCGACACTGCGGTGGCCGCTTTGCGCCGCAAGGGGCTGCTGGCGGTTGTCACCTGTTCCGAACAGGGGGCGCTGGTGGTCGAGGAATCGGGCGTGCAATCCTGCCCTGCCGTGCCGGTCGAACGGGTGGTCGATACCACGGGGGCGGGTGATCTTTATGCCGCGGGCTTCCTGTTTGGCCTCTCGCAAGGCCGCGCACCGATCGATTGCGCGCGTCTGGGGGCACTGGCCGCCAGCGAGATCATCAGCCATATCGGTGCGCGTCCCGACCAGAACCTGTGCGATCTGGCCACAGCCGAAGGGCTGTTGGGTCACTAAATATCAGAGCAGGGACAATCAGAGCTTGCGCAAAGCCACCTGCTCGATGCGGTGGCTGGCGCCTTTGGTCAGGATCAATCCGGCGCGCGGGCGCGTCGGCAGAATATTATCGTGCAAATTCGGCAGATTGATGCGCGACCAGATGCTGTGGGCCGTGGCTTCGGCCTCCTCGTCGGTCAATTCCGCATATTTCTTGAAATAGGAGCGCGGATCGCGGAATGCCGTCTGGCGCAGACGCATGAAGCGTTCGATATACCAGCGTTCGAGCTGCTCTTCCTCGGCATGCAGATAGATCGAGAAATCAAAGAAATCGGAGACGACCGGAATCCCCGCATCGCCCTTGCCGCTGCGGCCCGGCAACAGCACATTCAGGCCCTCGACAATCAGAATATCGGGCCGGTCGACCGAAATCGTCTCGTTGGGCACCACATCATAGACCAGATGCGAATAGACCGGCGCTTCGGCATGGCTTTTGCCCGCCTTGATATCCGACAAAAAGCGCACCAAAGCCGTCCCGTCATAGCTTTCGGGAAAGCCCTTGCGCTCCATCAGCCCCTGCGATTCCAGAATTTTATTGGGGTGGAGAAAACCGTCGGTGGTAATCAGTTCCACCTTGGGCGTATTGGGCCAGCGCGACAGCAAAGCCCGCAACACGCGGGCGGTGGTGGATTTGCCCGCCGACACCGAACCCGCAAGCCCGATCACATAGGGCACCTTGCCGTCTGCAGCCATCAGAAAGCGCTGGGTCGCCTTGAACAGGCCTTGGGTGGCCGCAACATAGAGAGACAGCAGGCGCGACAAAGGCAGATAGATCGCCACAACCTCCTCGATCGAAATCGGATCATTGACCGATTGCAACTTCACGAGATCCTCGACCGTCAGGGTCAGAGGCGTATCGGCACGCAATGCCGCCCATTCATCACGCGCAAACACGCGATAGGCGGATAAATCGCTCTCAGACAGTTGGCTGTCCATGCTCGTCTCCGGACCGGATCATCCGGTCATGCGTGATTGAATGGTTGGCAACAACGCTCGCTCTTGTACCAAGGATCACTTTTTACCAAATGTCATTCTTTGGGACGCGATGCTTTTTCAGCCAGACCCGTCTGGGCCGTCCGCCGCTGCAACTCCCCCATCACATCCTGCACCGATACGCCGCCGATGCGAAGCACGACCAAAAGATGATAGACAAGATCGGCGGCTTCGAGGGTCAAAGCGCGGCGATCCTTTTCAACGGCGGCAATGACGGTCTCGACCGCCTCCTCGCCGAGCTTTTTGGCGGCATAGGCCTGTCCCTTGTGCACCAGCTTGGCGGTGTAGGAATCGGCAGGCGAGGCTTTGGCGCGTTCGGCCAGATAGGCATCGAGCTGTTCGAGCGAAAAATCGGTCATGCATCCATCCTCACCGGCAATCCGGCATCCGCCAGCGCCTGTTTGGCCTCGTTGATCGTATAAGTGCCGAAATGGAAGATCGACGCGGCCAGCACCGCCGAGGCATGGCCGTCGCGGATGCCTTCCACCATATGCTGCAGCGAGCCGACACCGCCCGAGGCAATCACCGGCACATGCACCGCATCGGCAATCGCCCGTGTCAGGGCCACATCATAGCCGACTTTGGTGCCGTCGCGGTCCATCGAGGTCAGCAGCAATTCGCCTGCGCCGAGATCCGTGACCTCTCTGGCATAGGCTATCGCATCCAGCCCCGTCGGTTTGCGGCCGCCATGGGTAAAAATTTCCCAGCGGGGGGGTTCGTGGTCTTGCGACACTTTTTTGGCATCAATCGCCACAACGATACATTGCGTCCCGAATTTTTCGGCCGCACGGCTGACCAACGACCGGTCATGCACGGCGGCTGTCATGATCGACACCTTGTCGGCGCCTGCCAGCAGCAAAGTGCGGATATCATCGAGCGTGCGGACCCCGCCGCCGACCGTCAGCGGCATGAAACAGGCCTCCGCCGTGCGTGTGACCACATCGACCAGCGTGCCGCGATCCTCGTGGCTGGCGGTAATATCGAGAAAGCACAATTCATCCGCACCGGCCGCATCATAGGCAATCGCGCTTTCGACCGGATCACCGGCATCGCGCAATTCCAGAAACTGCACGCCTTTGACGACGCGGCCATCCTTGACATCCAGACAGGGAATGACGCGAACCTTAAGCACGGGCCTCTCCCTTGACCGAGCGGATCAGCCGCAGGGCTTCTTCGGGATCCAGACGGCCGTCATACAGCGCGCGGCCGGTAATCGCCCCTTCCAGCACAGCGCAATCGGGCTGCAACAGACGCCGGACATCATCGATAGAGGCCAGCCCGCCCGAGGCAATCACCGGAATCCGCAGACTGTTGGCCAGTTCCAAAGTCGCCTCGATATTGAGGCCCTTCAAAATGCCGTCGCGCGCGATATCGGTGTAAACGATGGCGGCGACACCGGCATCTTCAAACCGGTGGCCGAGTTCGACCGCCGAGATTTCCGACAATGCCGCCCAGCCATCGACCGCCACACGGCCATCGCGCGCATCAATGCCGACAGCGACCTGACCGGGGAACAGCCGCGCCGCCTCGCGCACAAAGGCCGGATCTTTCACCGCCGCCGTGCCGATGATGACACGGGCCACGCCGTGGCTCAGCCAGCCTTCCACCGTTTTCATGGTGCGGATCCCGCCGCCCAGCTGAACCGGCACCTTCACGCGATCCAGAATGGACTGCACGGCGGCCGCATTCACCGGCTTTCCGGCAAAGGCGCCGTCGAGATCGACCAGATGCAGCCATTCGAACCCCTGTTGTCCGAACTCGGCGGCCTGGGCTGCAGGATCGTCATTGAACACAGTGGCCTGTTCCATGTCGCCCTGCACCAGACGCACGCAGCGTCCTTCTTTCAAATCAATCGCCGGAAACAGGATCACGGTTGCCACCTCAGGAAATTCGCAATGAAGGCCAGACCGAGTTTCTGGCTCTTTTCGGGATGGAATTGCGTGCCGACAATATTGTCGCGGCCCACAATTGCGGTAATCGGCTGACCATAATCGGTGGTCGCCAGAACATGCGAAGGATGTTCGGCCTTCAGGTGATAGGAATGGACGAAATAGGCATTCCAGCCCGCGGGTCCGGTGGGAATACCTTCGAGCAAAGCATGCGGATGCGCGTTGTGCAGCGTGTTCCAGCCCATATGCGGGATTTTCAGGGCGGGATCATCCGGCTCGATTTTCACGACTTCACCCGGAATCCAGCCCAGACCCTCGCTGGTTTCATATTCGCGGCCATGGCTGGCCAGCAATTGCATGCCGACGCAAATGCCTAGAAACGGTCGGCCCTGCTTCAGCACAACCTCGTCCAGCACCTCGTGCATGCCTGCCACCGCATCCAGCCCGCGGCGGCAATCGGCAAAGGCGCCGACGCCGGGCAACACGATCCGATCGGCCTTGCGTACCACTTCGGCATCCGAGGTCAGCGTGACGGTCATGCCGAGATTGTGATCGCGCACCACCCGTTCAAACGCCTTGTGGGCAGAATGGAGATTGCCCGAACCATAGTCGATAATCACGACAGTCATCGGCGCGCCTCGGGAAACAGGCCCAATATGGCCGAACGGCGATAGGTTGGGCTGGCCAGATCGGCATTGAAATTCGACATTGCGGTCTGGATATCGCCGACCGGCACCTCCGCACGCTCCTTGCGCACGACAAATCCCTGTTCGAGATGGCGCAGCAAGGCCGTATCTTCCTTGTCGGCCACAATCACATTGACCAGATCGAAGCCCTGCCGGTGCAAGGCCGCGCCGCGCAGATCGGCGGCTGCAAGCCCGATAAACAGCGCAACCAGCGCATCCATCACCAGCATCAAAGAACTGTTGTTCAACCCGATGTCACTGAACAGCACAGCCAGCACGGCACTGACGACGACCAGCGCGCCGAGCGGCCGCCATGCCCGATGATAGGCGCACCAGACAAACGGCATCAGAAACGCCCAGAAGGAAAAACCCTCGCGCACAACCACCGCTTCCGCCTGTTGCGAAAGCGACGGCCGGTTCGGCGAGGACGCCGCATAAATGGCAAAAACAGCCATGGTGAAGCCCTTATAATGTACCTTTGGTGGAGGGAACACGTCCCCCCTCGCGCGGATCGACCGCCAAAGCCTCACGCAAACTCCGCGCCAACCCCTTGAAGCAGGATTCGGCGATGTGATGCGCATTGTCACCATACAGCGTCTCGACATGCAGCGTCAGACCGGCATTGATCGCAAAGGCCTGAAACCATTCGCGCACCAGCTCGGTGTCGAATGTGCCGATTTTGGCCACTTCAAAGCGGGTGCGGAACACCAGAAACGGACGGCCCGACACATCGACGGCCACCCGTGTCAGCGTCTCGTCCATCGGCAAATGCACACAGGCATACCGCGCTATGCCTTTTTTATCGCCAAGCGCCTGCAACAAGGCCTGTCCCATCGCGATGCCGATATCCTCGACGCTGTGGTGGTCGTCGATATGGGTATCCCCGTCGCAGCGGACCGTCAGATCAATCAGCGCATGGCGGGCGAACAGCTCCAGCATATGATCGAAAAAGCCGACGCCGGTCTTGATATCGGCCTTGCCGGTGCCGTCGAGATTCAATGCAACTTCGATCTTGGTTTCGGCGGTATTGCGCGCCACTTCTGCCTTACGCATCTGTCTGGTCCTTGAAGGGCGGCTTGTCGCACGCCCGTTTATCCCGGGTCGAGAATGGCCTTCTATCAAGAAGCAGGCTTTTGCGCCACCTGAAAGAAGCGGCAGCCGGGAAAGCCCCTTTCAAGAATGCCCTCTTTCATATCGGTATATCATATCTTACATGAGAGATAAGATTGCGAGGGAACGGGTCATGACACAAGACGAGTCCAAACGCTGGCGGGCAACCACCATTTTGATGGTCCGCAAGGGCGACACCGTGGTGATGGGCGGCGACGGACAGGTCAGCCTCGGCCAGACGGTCATGAAGGCCAATGCCAAAAAAGTGCGGCGGCTGGGCAAAGGCGAGGTGATTTCGGGCTTTGCCGGTTCCACCGCCGATGCCTTTACACTGTTCGAGCGGCTGGAAGCCAAGCTGGAACAATATCCCGGCCAATTGACCCGCGCCTGTGTCGAACTCGCCAAAGACTGGCGGACCGACCGCTATCTGCGCCGCCTCGAGGCGATGATGCTGGTGGCCGACCGCTCCGTCGGACTGATCCTGTCGGGCACGGGCGATGTGCTGGAACCCGAAGGCGGGATCATGGGCATCGGTTCGGGCGGCACCTATGCGCTGGCTGCAGCCCGCGCTTTGATCGATACCGATGCGGATGCCGAAGCCATTGTCCGCAAATCGCTGCACATTGCCGCCGATATTTGCGTCTATACCAATTCAAACATCGTGATTGAAACGCTCTCGACACAAGAAGCCAAAGCATGACCCATTTCTCGCCGCGTGAAATCGTCTCCGAACTGGATCGCTTCATCGTCGGGCAGGCCGACGCCAAGCGCGCCGTGGCCATCGCCCTGCGCAACCGCTGGCGGCGGCAACAGCTGACCGGCACGATGCGCGACGAGGTGATGCCGAAAAATATTCTGATGATCGGCCCGACCGGCTGCGGCAAAACCGAAATCGCCCGCCGTTTGGCGCGGCTGGCCGGTGCGCCTTTCCTCAAAATCGAAGCGACCAAATTCACCGAGGTCGGCTATGTCGGCCGCGATGTCGAACAGATCATCCGCGATCTGGTCGAGGTCGGGATCAGCATGATCAAGGACCGCAAGCGCAAGGATGTCGAAGCCCGTGCCCGTCTTGCGGCCGAGGAGCGCGTTCTGGATGCTTTGGTCGGGGCCAGTGCCAGCGCATCGACCCGAGACAGTTTTCGCAAGAAATTGCGCGACGATCTGCTCGACGACAAGGAAATCGAGATCGTATTGCAAAGCACGCAAGGCGGCATGCCGATGTTCGATATTCCCGGCACACCGGGAACGGCCATGGGGGCGATCAATCTGGGCGAATTGTTCGGCAAGGCCAACCGCACCACCACCCGCCGCACCACGGTGAAGGAGGCCTATGTTCCGCTGGTGGCCGAGGAAAGCGACAAGCTGATCGATCAGGAAGCCATCGTGCAGGAGGCCATCCGCGAGGTCGAGAACAACGGCATCGTGTTTCTCGACGAGATCGACAAGATCTGCGTGCGCGAAGGCCGCAGCGGGGCCGATGTCTCGCGCGAAGGCGTACAGCGCGACCTTTTGCCGCTGATCGAAGGCACGACCGTGACCACCAAACACGGCGCGGTGAAAACCGATCATATCCTGTTCATTGCGTCCGGCGCGTTCCACGTCGCCAAGCCGTCCGATCTGCTGCCCGAATTGCAGGGCCGTCTGCCGATCCGCGTCGAATTGCAGCCGTTGACCGAGGATGATTTCAAACGGATTCTGGTCGATACCGAGGCCAGCCTGATCAAGCAATATATTGCTTTGCTGCTGACCGAAGGGGTCGATCTGGTGTTTACCGACGGCTCGATCACGGAAGTGGCCAAGATCGCGGTTCAGGTCAATTCCAGCGTCGAAAACATCGGCGCGCGCCGGTTGCAGACCGTGATGGAACGGATTCTCGACGATATCTCCTTCACCGCTCCCGACCGTTCGGGCGAAACCATCACGATTGATGCCGGTCACGTCACGCAATCGGTCGGTGATCTGGCGAAAAATGCCGATCTGAGCCGGTTCATCCTCTGATGGGGTCACCCGCCGCGCGACCATCGGGCAGGCTGGCCTCGCTTGTGGTGGGTGCGGCGGCCGCTTTGTCGCGGTTGCTCGGCTTTGCCCGCGATGTCGGCTTGGCGGTACTATTCGGGGCCGGACCTGTCGGCGATGCTTTGCTGATCGCCCTGCGCCTGCCCAATCTGGTGCGGCGGGTCTTGGGCGAAGGCGGACTGCACACCGCCTTTGTGCCGGTGATGCTGGGCGAACAGGCCACTGGCGGCGAGGAGGCCGCCCGCCGCTTTTCCGGGCAGGTAATCCTGTCTCTCGTGCTGCTGTCCGCCCTGCTGGCGGTATTGGTCCAGCTTTTGGCCCTGCCGCTGGTGCTGCTGCTGGGCGCGCCTGCGCAAACGGCGGAGATCGCCTCGCTTGCGCTGGTACTGGCCTTTCCGATGGTGGCAGGCAGCGGGCTGGCAGCCGTCGCCTCGGCCATTCTGGCCACAAAGCATAAGTTCGCGCTGGCGGCATGGTCGGGTGTGCTGGTCAATGTGACGCTGGTGCTGGCGCTTGTCTGGCTGAAAATCCATCCCGTGGAGCCCGCCCAAGCGGCGATGGCACTGGCCGGCCTGTCGGGCGCGGCGGGATTGGTGCAGGGACTTGTGCTGGTGCTGGTGGTCCGGATTTCGGATTTTGAACCGCTCTGGACAAGGCCGCGCTGGACCCCCGCGATGGGACAATTCGTGACACTGTGCGTGCCGGGCATGGTGATTGCCGCGGGCAGTCAGCTGGCCTTCCTGATCCTGGTCTCGCAGGCGGGACAGCACAGCGGCCTGGTGTCGCAACTCTATTTTGCCGACCGTGTGACGCAATTGCCGTTCGGCTTCATTGCCGCTGTTCTGGCGATTGTCGTGCTGCCCGCCATGAGCCGCGATGCCTTGGCCTCTGACCAAGCCGCGTTCGGGCGCGGGATGGATCGGGCCATGCTGTTGTCGCTGCTGCTGGCTTTGCCCGCCAGTGCCGGATTGATCGTGCTGGCCGATCCGATCAGCCATGTCCTGTTCGAACACGGGGCCTTTGACCACGCGGCCCAACAGGCGACCCGCGATGCGCTGGCCGGATGTGCGCTGGCTTTGCCTGCTTTGGCGGTCGGACGGGTCAGCGCGCACGGGTTTTTTGCCCATGGCCGCATCAAAGAGCCATTCATGGCCACTTTGGCCGGACTGGCAGGCGTGTTGATCCTGTGTCTCCAGCTGCGGCAGAGCGGACAGGCGGATGCCCGCGCTTTTGCGCTGTCGCTGAGTGCGGGGGCAGGCATTGAAATGCTGGCGGGATTGGGCTTCTTGCTGGTCGGGCTCGGTTGGCGCCCCGAACGGACCCTGCTGCGCGATCTGTCATTGGTCTTGATGGCAACCGCCGTGATGCTGGCGGGAGTGACAGTGATCACTTGGTTGATCGACCCGATGATGCCGGATCAGCCCGCTTTGGGCATCGAAATCCTGTCTTTGCTGGGGCAATGTTTGGGCGGATGCGCGGTTTACGGAATTTGCGTGCATGCATTCGGCCTGTCGAAGACGCATCATAACATGCAAACCCGATGAGAAACTCTCGTTCCCCCTTGCATCAGACCTTGCAACAGACGAGCCTGCTTGTCATAAGCAGCGCGATCGACACGCCAAACCGTTCGAAGACGCTGATACCAAGGACGCCCAAACCATGACCGAAGCGACAACTGCACCCGCAACCACGTTCAAAGATCTGGTCTTTTCCGGCGTGCAGCCGACCGGCAATCTGCATTTGGGCAATTATCTCGGGGCGATCACCAAATTCGTCGCCCTGCAGCAATCGCATGATTGCATCTATTGCGTGGTCGATCTGCATGCCATCACCGTGCCGCAAGACCCGCAACAGCTGCGCAACAGCATCCGCGAAGTCACCGCAGCCTTCATTGCCTGCGGCATCGACCCGAAAAAGCATATCGTGTTCAACCAGTCGCAGGTCAGCGAACATGCCGAGCTGGCCTGGGTGTTCAACTGCACCGCGCGGCTGGGCTGGCTCAACCGGATGACCCAGTTCAAGGAAAAGGCCGGCAAGGACCGTGAAAACGCCTCGGTGGGTCTCTATGCCTATCCGGCTTTGATGGCGGCCGATATTCTGGTCTATCGTGCGACCCATGTGCCGGTCGGCGATGACCAGAAGCAGCATCTGGAACTGGCACGCGACATCGCGCAAAAATTCAACAATGACTATGCCGGTTCCATTGCCGGACACGGCTTCGGCGATGCTTTTTTCCCGCTGCCCGAACCCCTCATCCAGGGTCCG
>Ga0214921_10008054_pt1 | contig 13822 bp, 12 predicted proteins | sample LL1505_MetaG_FD_177992 | JGI IMG/M metagenome (GOLD analysis project Ga0214921, IMG submission 177992) | Freshwater microbial communities from Lake Lanier, Atlanta, Georgia, United States - LL-1505 | ecosystem: Environmental > Aquatic > Freshwater > Lake | place: USA: Georgia | collected... | reverse complement strand
AAATTATAAATTAATTTAATTGTAAATTATAAATTAATTTAATTGTAAATTATAAATTAATTTAATTGTAAATTATAAATTAATTTAATTGTAAATTATAAATTAATTTAATTGTAAATTATAAATTAATTTAATTGTAAATTATAAATATGGTAAATTAACTTATATTAGATATTATAATATCTAATATAATTTAATGCAAAGAAAAGAAGGATTAGATGAAAGCAATTTTTATATAGGAAAATGTAGTTTAACTAAACATCAAAAAAAGATTGCATTAAAAAATCCTCATTGTTTAGAATATTTTTGTAATTATGATAAAATTAAACCATGTACTCAATGTGGAAATTTTTTATTAAATCGTAAAAAATCTTTTTGGAATAATTCATTATTGAAAAAAGCTAAAGAAGATGAAAAGTATTGTAAAAATAATTGTAATAATGGTTATATATATGATTATATAGAAAGACCTGATGATAAAAAAAATACATTTAATATTGATAAATATAAAACAGATGCAAATTTTTATAATAAACAATTTTTATATAAATTAAATGATATTCCATATAAAGTTGATTATGAAAATACATTTCCTAAACCTAAAACGGTTGTTCATTGGGGACAATTAAAATTATTATTAGCTTGTATTATTTTTTTTATGAATGTAATTAATCCAGATGAAAAAGAAGTTCATGTTATATATGCTGGTTCTGCAAGAGGAGATAATATATTATTATTATGTAATATGTTTCCTAATTTAAGGTGGTATTTAATAGACCCAAGACCTCATCATCCTAAATTACATAATCATAATCAAATTAAAGAAATTAAAACTGCATATTTTACAGATATAGTAGCTCAAGAATATTATAATAAATTTAAAGATAGAAAACATAAATTATTATTTATATCTGATATAAGAGAAGATACTAATGATGTATCAATTTTAAAAGATAATGAATATCAAGCAAATTGGCACAAAATAATAAAACCTGAATTTAGTTATTTTAAATTTAGATGTGGATATGAAACCTCAAAAATATATAATTATTATAAAGGTGATATATTTTTACAAATATATGCTCCTGCTAGTTCTAATGAAGCAAGGATATTATTTACTCAAAAATTAGAACCTTATGATTATGATATTGATATATATCAAGGTAAAATGTTATATTTTAACAGAGTAATAAGACCTTCATTTCATGTTAAAAGTATTATTAAAAATAATAATTATTTTGATCATTGTTATGATTGTACATATTTTTCTTATGTTATAAAAAATTATATTAGTAAATTTCCTACTTTTAATCCATTTGATACAACTGATATCTTAAATATTATGAAAATTATAACTAGTAAAATAAAAAAATATACTCAAGATAAAATATATGTATATAATAAATATATACGTAATAATATAGAATAATATATTATTATATATTAATATATATCAGTATAAAATACATAAACAATATTGTATATCTATAGTATGAAATAAAATATTTTTTACGCACTAAAATATTATATTTTAATTTTGCCTGAATACTATTGATATAAATATAATAATTTAGTTTACTAGTATAAAGACATAATTATAAATATTAATATGGATTATATTAAGACACAACCAATATTAAATATAGGATGTTTAGGATGTGTATCAGATGGTAAATCTACATTAGTTGATAAATTAACTGGTATTAAAACACAAAAACATTCTCAAGAAAAAATTAGAAATATAACAATTAAACAAGGTTATGGGAATATGAAAATTTGGAAAGATAATAATAATAATTATACAACTAATAATGATGGTGATTATGAATTAGTAAATCATGTATCATTTATAGATTGCCCAGGACATTGTGATTATGTTAAAACAATGTTAAGTTCTACTAGTATGATGGATGGTGTAATTATAGTAATTGCTGTAGATCAACCTATTAATAAAAAAATACAATTATTACAACATTTATTAGTTGCTCAAGTTAATCAAATAAATAAAATAATAATATGTTTAAATAAAATAGATTTAGTTGAAAAACATGTAGTTCAAGATAGAAAAGAAGAACTTGATGAAATATTATTAAAATATAATATAAAACCTTATATTATTATTCCAACATGTTTTAATAAAATGATAGGAATTAATCATGTAATTAATTCTATAATGACATTATTTAATCCAAATGATATTATAAAAAAATATAATGATAAACCATTATTTAGAATTAGTAGATCGTTTGATGTTAATAAACCTGGAATAGATTGGAATAAAGTAATTGGTGGAATTATAGGAGGGTCTTTAATAAAAGGAACATTAAAAATAAATGATGAAATAGAAATAAGACCAGGTATAATAAATAAAGATAAATGGACTCCAATTAAAACAAAAATAACTTCAATAAAATCAGATAATATAAATTTAGATAGTATAATATGCGGCGGATTGGTAGCATTAGGAACTACTATAGATACATTTTATTGTAAAAATGATTTATTAATAGGAAATGTAGTAGGTTTAGTAGATAATTTACCTAATGTATATACTAATATTGATATAACAATAAATTATATTGATAATTTAAATATGACTGATAATATTATATTATATATTGGCACAAATTCATTTAATGCTAAAGTTATTAATAAGAATAATAATAAATTAAATTTAGAATTAAATAAACCTGTATGTATACATGATAATGATAATATTATTATATGTAATAATAATAATAAAATAATTGGATATGGTAATATACTAAAATTATAATTATTTATAATCACATTTAATTGATAATCATAAAAAAATAAATATATTATATTTTTAGTATGTATGTAAAAAATATTTCTAATATAATAATATAATTAATGAATTATATTATTATATTTATAATATTATTTTTAATATATATGTTATATAGAAATATTACTATAATAAAAGAAAATTTTGATAATGATTTATTAGGTTCTAAATACGGACATCCTTATAGATATTTTAAAGATGAAACAGGTAATGTATTACCAATTGTAGCAATTACAGCATTTTTTAGAAGTGATAAAGATAAAGAACAATATTATAAATTTATAAATGCCGGAATAAAAGTAATTGGTGTAACAGCATATAAAACATTTCCAGTTAAAATAACAGATCCATCAGAAGATAAATATCATATAAATGATAATTTTGATTATTTAGAAAATATTAAAGTATGGCTTACTTGTATGAGAGATATTAAACAATATAATTTTAATGAAACACACAATACTATAGAAATGAGTGAGTCTGATTTTTATGATGTAGAAACAAATTCAATTAAAAATAAAAAATATGATTTTATATATGTATGTGGTAAAGACCATGGAAAATGTCCATTAAATGGATGGAATGCAATTAATAGAAATTATAATTTAGCATTAAAATGTTTTCCTATTATGGTTAATGAATATAAATTAAAAGGATTGTGTGTAGGAAGAATAGATTGTGATTTATCTGAATATGGTGATAGTATTGAAACTACTGATTTTCTTCCATGGACTACATTACAAGAAAAAATGAGAGAATCAAAATTTTTATTTGTTCCAAATATTTATGATGCATCGCCTAGAGTTGTTGCAGAATGTATTATTAAAGATGTTCCTGTTTTAATGAATAATAATATTGTATGTGGATTTAAATATATTAATAATGAAACAGGAGAATTTTTTATAGATGAAAATAATATTAGAAATGCATTAGACAATTTATTAGGTAGAATAGATAAAATGAAACCTAGTTCTTGGTGGAATCAACATTATGGAGTTGATAAATGTAGTATTATATTAAGAGATTTTCTATATAAATTATATCCTGATGTTTTAGAAAATGTAAAAAAAGTATCAATGGTTATATAATGTAGAAAAAATATTTTCCCTGCATCATTCTAGTATTTGTCAATTGTTCCTTTTTCTAAAGCTTACTGGTTTTGGACACCTTCTACATGTTGTTGTACCTTAGGACACTGATTGTTCAGGCAGTTATTACAAAAAATTTCACCGGGCTTTGGAGAATCTCGAGACTTGAACTTAAGAGGAGTCGTACATGTAGCCTCACTACAGCAATAGCAACAGTTTACGCACCTTAAAAGGCGTCCTGGTGGAAGTGGAAGTGGAAGTGGAAGTGGAAGCATTTTGTATATACTTGATATGGAGCAATGTGCTTATGTTATTTGTCTTGAGCCAAAATGGCTACGGTACTAGTTATATAATATTGAAATTATAATTAAAAAAATATTTCAATTTTTTTTAATTATATAAAGTTTATTTAATTATATATAATTATATGAATTTATTTAGTGATAATATAAATCAAAACATTGATATTGATATTAAAATCCCATGGATTGAAAAATATAGACCTACAAATGCAGAAGATATTTTATTAGAACCATTTATTAAAGATAAAATTAATAATATGTTATTAAATAAATCAATACCAAATATGATTATAACAGGAGAACCAGGAACAGGTAAAACATCAACTATATTATTTTTAGCAAAAGAAATTTATAAAAATTATTATAATGACAATGTATTAGAATTAAATGCATCAGATGACAGAGGATTATTAATTATAAATAATAAAATTTATCCATTTTGTAAAAAAAAAATATTACAATCTGATGTTTGTCATAAATTAGTAATATTAGATGAAGCAGATTCTATCACATCAAAAGCCCAAAATGTATTATCTAATATAATTTCTGAATTTAGGTCAAATACAAGATTTGTATTTATATGTAATGATTGTTCACAAATTATAGAATCTATACAGTCTAGATGTATGATTATTAAATATCCAAAAATTAGCCAACCTAATCTTCAATATAAATTATTACATATTTGTAATAATGAAAATATTAAATATGATAATTTATCAAGTATTGATGCTTTATTATTTGTATCTGATTATGATATAAGACAAGCAATAAATAATTTAGAATGTATATATTATGCATTAAATGAATTAACAGAAGAAAATATTTATAAAATAATTGATAAACCTAAATTATTTTATATATCTAATATATTAAAATCATGTTATGATAAAAAATTTAATGATGCTATTAAAATAGTATCATCATTATATAATAAAGGTTATACACCAAATGATATTTTATTAACAATAATGAAATATCTTATGATGAATAATAATGATTTATCTGAAGAAAATAAAATTAAAATGTATGAAATAACTAGTCATTATTATATAACTATTAATGAAGGAACTGATACTCTATTGCAATTATGTGGTTGTATTTCTAAAATATATCAGTATATTAATAAGTTATAATTAAAAAAATATTATATTAATAACTATTTTATTTAGCTTGCATTATATTATTATATAAATTGCTTAAATCAATAATCCATCCGATTATTAAATTTTTAGTAGACTATCATATATGAGTGAAATATTTAAAAATATGTCAGATGGAATGCTGACTGAACCGAATTAGATTATATAAAATTAATATAATATTATATTATATTTCTACCATCATCCCATTTAACCCATCTATTTGTACCCCATTCATTAGTACCACCTAATGTCTGTCGTTCGCTACCATTAATCAAAAAATACATTTTATGCCTTGGATCCCTTTTAAGATTAAACATTATAGAATTATCATCTGTTGTTATTGTATGATTTGGAAAATATACACTATTTGCGATAATAAGTCCATTTCTAGTATAATTTATTAATTTTTTTAAATCATCTTCATTTATTTCAGTTCCACCTATTTTAATAGTACCATTAGAAACAAGTTGTAGATTACCATTTTTACTTATACTCATCCCGTTTAATTTTAAATCATTACCTGTTAAAAAAACGCCTTTATTATCATTATCAAATACAATACCTGATAACTTTTCAAAATCTTCACGTGTTTTTAAATTATCAATATTATTATTACAATGTCCTATAAAAGCATTATTCATACCACCTCTATCAGGAATATATAAATTCCCCATTTTAATACAACTTGTGTTATTCTTAAATGTAGAATCTTTAAACATAAAATTCATATTTGAACTTGATACAAAATTTATATCTGATGTTGTTTGATTTTGTGGTAATTCAGTTAATAAATCAGGACCCCACATATTTTTATTTCCATTTGCAATAATTAAATCACCTGTGGCTGAATATCTCATTTGTAATGGAATTTGTCCTTTTGGACCTTGTTCTCCTTTATCGCCTTTTATACCTTGGATACCTTGGATACCTTGGTCTCCTTTATCCCCTTTATCACCTTTTACTCCTTGAGGTCCTGAATCTCCTTTATCACCTTTAGTACCTTTATCACCAGTTAAACCTGTATCACCTCTATATCCTTGAATACCTTGTGAACCTTGTGGACCTTGTGGACCTGGGGGTCCTCCTGCAGGACCTGGTAGTCCTGCAGGTCCTACAGGTCCTACAGGTCCTACAGGTCCTACAGGTCCTACAGGTCCTAATAGACCTGGTTGACCTGGTTGTCCTTGCCCTGGTAGACCGGGTTGTCCAGGTGGTCCAGGTGGACCGGGTTGTCCTTGTCCAGGTGGTCCGGGATAACCTTGACCTGCAGAACCTTGTAAACCGTTATCACCTTTTAAACCCGGAGGTCCAGGAGGTCCTTGAGAACCTGGGAGTCCATCTTTTACCCCAAATAATCTTGCAAACATATATTATAATTTAGATAAATATTTTTTTATATCATCATTATTTATATTTAATAAATTATAACCTTTAATAATATTAGATTTTAATATAATCTTATTAGTTAATAAATTATTTAATATACTAAATATATCATTATTATGAATTAAATAATATTCAAATATATTATTACAAAATTTATTTTTTTTTATTGCATCTTTACATTTTAAGTTAACAAATGATGTAATACTATCTATATGACTGTTTATTACATCAAAACACTCTAATTTAAATACATCTGATATATTACTATGAGTTAATGATTCTAATAAAATTTTATCTCTAACTGATATATTATCACTATTTAATATTTTATTTATTAATATAGCTAATTCATTATCAAGTTTTATATTATTCATTTCAATCCATTTATATATATCTATAATATATTTGCTTTGTGATAATAATAATTTAAAACATTCCTCTAATATATTAGATGATAATAAATTATGATTTACTAAATTAATTATTAATATTAAATTATTTATTCGCTTATCTTCTTCTTGTAAATTTAATAAATAATTAAATTCATCATTAATATTATAATTACAATAATCCATTTTAAATTTAGTTTCTATGATATTTATAAAATATGTAATATTATAATTTTGCACTTTTTCATATATATATATTATTTTTTTGAAAAATTCAATATATATCTTTATAAAATTAATTTCTGATATAATTTTTATATAAAATGTTTTTAATATTTCATTAAAATCATTTTCATTAACTTGATTTATTGTAGTTATAAATTCTATTAATAAATTATTAATATTACTTTCTGATAATTTATTTAATATTAAATTAACTTTATTTGATATATTATCTTTACTATTTTGAACTTTAATTCCTTTTAATATATTAATAGGTTTATTTTTGAAAGAGTTTATTTTAATTTTATTATCAAATACTTTTATTAATGATTCAATAATATTATTATCTAATAATAAATTTGAATTATTAAATTTTTGTGATTTAAATTCTATAATATCCATTTATAAAATATAAATCTAATTAATTTTTTAAATTAAAATTATCTTTTTTAATTTTAATAATGAAATATCAATTTATATACACAGGTGAACTACCAACTAATAATGATATATTAATATCATGTTCTATTTTTAAATTAAAAAATATGTATAAAAAATTTGAAAAATATATAAATGGATTAGTTAATTTAATATATACTGTGTTATTAAATAATATAAAATTAATAGTATATTATGATGATAGTATAAAAGATGATATTGAATTTAACAATATATTTAATACATATAAAAATAAAATAATATTTTGTTATTATAAATTTAATGATTTTATAGATGAAGATGGATATCATAAAGGATTATTTGGTACTTTTGTTAGAATTAGCCCTATATTTCTAAAAGAAATTAATTATAAATGTTTATATGTGTCAGACGTCGATCATCCTATAGATTATTATAATTATATTATATATTCTATAAATAAATTTATAAAATCTAAATATAATTTTGGTGTAATTTATAAAATAGGATATGAATATAATTATAATAATTATTATTCTATTCCAAATACAAATATATCAATTATTTTAAATATTTATACTAAAAAAAAATATTATAATATTAAAACTATTTTTATTAATTTTTTACAAAAAATAAATAATAATGATAAAGAAATTTTAGATATAATAAAAAATAAAGTAAATATTACTAATGATTTTCTTAACAAATATGATACAGGTTATAAAACAAATAAACAAATTAAATATGCGGATATTAATATATTTAGTTATGGTATAGATGAATTATTTATAAATAGAGAATTTATGCCATATATTATAAAAAAAGAAGATAATAATATTGGTGTTATATACGTGTATGATAATTTAAAATATTATATACATAATATTTTAGATAATGATATTGTAAGTGATAAAATATATAAAAAAATATATGATAATATAATTAATAATATAAATGATATTAGTAATGATATATTATTAATGAATAGTAATAAATTTAAACAAAATAGAAAATATTATGGTAGATATGATAAATATAATAAAGAACATTTAAATAAATTAATTTATATTATTACAAATAGTATTGGTAATAATAATGATAAGTTAAGTAATTTGTATATTATTCTAAAAATATTTATTAAGAATATTATTAAATTATATAAAAAATATCCAAATAAAAAAATAAATACAGATAAATGGATACTTAATTTAAAATTACATAAACATAAAGGACTTATAAAAAATGTTTTTAATGAAATAATAAAAAAAGATTTATTAAAAATTTATAGTTTTACTAAATTATTAAATAAAAAAACAATATTTTAATTTAAAATATCTATATATATAAATGTGTAAAACTTATTTATTCTATTTTATTTTATACCTTTTTTTTGGTATTTTATATATTTACATTAATAATAAACACCCATTAGTTCAAATTAGAACCCTCAAGACTGAGTATTAATTCTTCTTTAGTTAATATTTTAATCCCTAAATTTTGTGCTTTTAAAACTTTTCCTGTTGGATTTGTTATAATACTTTTATCTTTAACAACTAATATATCAACATTTTTATTTATATTTTCACTTATTGTTCCTCCTAATGATTCTATTAATAATTTTAATTTATCATCTCTAAATCCTGATAAAACTATATTATATTTTGGTTTTGATTTTATTGATATTTCTTTTAATGTTATATATTTTTTAATACTATTATAAAATTCAATAAAATCATTAAAATTATTAACAAATAATGTTGCTGTTTTATCTTCCCAACCATCTATTGATTTTATATTATCAATAAATTCTTTATTATTCCATTTCTTATAATCTATTAAAATATTAGGATATTTATTTAAAATATCATTAATTCTTGATATTCCAATTCCTCTACCTAATTTATTAGATGCTGTCATTAAAATTGATAAATCTATATTAGTTATTGATTTTTTAATATTTAATATTAAATTATGAGCGGATTTATTACCAAAATTTGGTAATGATATTATATCTTTTGAGTTTAATTGTAATATTTTTATTATACTATCTATTCCATTATCTACTAATTTTTCAATTATTTTCTCTCCTAATCCTTGAGTTTTTAATGTTGAAAAGAAAAAATATATATTTTTAATCAATAAATTATTATTATCTAAATTATCTATTATAATATCAACTTTAGTTTCACTCCAATGCCATTTTCCATCTGGTAATATAACTTTTGCTTTTTTAATTACTTTATTTATTTTAGGTATAACATCCCCACTTCTAACTATTTCTACTTGAGAACCTATACCTATTTTATTATCAACAATAAATTTAGCATTATTACCAGTTACTCTTTTAATCATAACACCACTTATAAATATTGGTTCTAAAATTATAGTTGGTATAATATAACCATCTTTACTTATATTCCATTCTATATTAATAACATTAGTAATACCAAGTTGATTATCTGAAATATCTTTATATGCAAATGCATAATCAGGATTACCAGACTTATTTCTATCATATAATGATGTTGTAGTAATAATTATACCATCAATATCATATATTGATTCTTTTCTTCTATTATCTAATATTTTAGATAATAATTCAAAAGTTAAATTATCATTAATAATAGTATTATATACAACATTAAAACCCATTTTGTTCATATATTTCATTTGTGTGGCAATATTATATATAGGGTCTACTATTTCATATAATACTAAATCTATATCTTTAGCCAAGTCTTTATTAATTGTTTTACTATTAACTACTCCAGATACTGTATTTCTAATATTTTTAAATTCTTTATTCCATTTATTATTAAATATTTCTTGAGTTATTATTAATTCTCCTCTTAATGCAATTATATTTTTATTACCAACAATATTCTGAGATAAACAATAATCAATTACATTATTTGGTAATTTAATATATTTTAATAAAGATGTTATATCTTGACCAATACTACCATTTCCTCTAGTATATAATTTAATATTTTTATATTTATCATATATTAATAATGCTGAAACACCATCTAATTTATCTGAAATATTATATGGTGGTTTATATTTTAAAATCCAATTATTTAATTTTTTATCAATTTTTATTTTATCCATAGAACCTAACCAATAATCTAATTTAACTTTATTTTTAGTTTTAATATTAGCTCCTATATTATTTAATATATTAGAATTTGGATTTTTTAAACTTAACATTTCAATTAACATATCAAAATCTTTATCAGATAAAACTGGTGTGTCAGTATTATAATATTTATCAGAAGCATAAATAATAGCTTTTTCTAATTCATCTATAGATAAATTAGTAATTCCTTCCTTATTAATTTTTTTAATAATATTAGACATTATAATATATATAATATATTAGTTAATATGTATTTTTATCAAATTTTTTTGTTTACATAAAATATTTAAATATTGTTTTAATAGCCATTATACATAATAATAAAAATTTAATTTTTTCTTTTATAATATAATGGCTAATAAAACAATATCTAGAGTTGTATTAGAAGGAATAGTTATTGGGATAATATTTATAATATTATTTAGAATCATAAAATCATTATTAATCAATAATGATAATTATATACATTTATTTATAACAGCATTTTTATTTCATATTTTATGTGAAATAAGTGGAATAAATATTTGGTATGTAAAAGATTATATTAATTTACTAAATAATTAATTTCTAATATATAAAATAATGTTAAATATAATTATAATGATACTTGGATTAATATTGTTATACCACTTTTTAAAACCTAAATTACCTGATAAAAAAATAATATTAAATGAAGATTTTTTAAATGAACCGTCTGCTTCTTATTGTAATTTTAATTATGATGATATAAATAGTTATTATGAAAAAAATCATAAAATTATTAATGATAATAAAAAAGTAAATCAAGTTAATAATAATACTATAAAATCATGGCAACCTAATATGTATTATGATAATGAAACTAAAACATTAAAAGAATTTAATAATAATAACTCATTTAATGATGTTATTATTTATTCTCAAGATAATAATGAAGATATTTATAATAAACCTATTCAAGAAATATATGATAATAGTATATTAGACTATAAAAAAAATATACAAAAAAAATCTTTAAATGATAATAATATAATACAATGTGCATCTAACTTAAATGTAATATCTCCTAATGAATGGAATTATGATGATGAAAAAATAGAAAATGGTGGAGAAATAAATAATGGATTATTTGCTTTTGATCCATTAATAAATCAATCAGTTGCATTATGTTAAAAATAAAAATATTTGAATTATTATTAGTATATTTAATTATATCTAGTAAAAAATTAATTATTAATCTTGATTAAAAACTCAGTTTGATAAAATTAATTTTGAGAACACTAAAATAATAATAAATTTAATAATATAAATTATTAAATAAATTTAGTCTAAATATATTAATTTTGGATAAACAAACGATTACGTTTTTTTGATATTCTAGTAGCCATATACATAAGTATATTATAGTATTCATCATTAATATAATATTTATTTAAAATTTGACTATAAGCATGGTATATTTGACTAGTAATTATTTTACTAATATTTAAATCTGTTATAACTATAGAAATAAAAACTCTTTTTCCATCTTTTAATATTGGAAAAGTGTATGTTTGACCAATATTAAAAGATTCAATATGTTGAATTATATAAAGTTCTAATTGTTCTTTGATTATCCAACCACATAGTCTAATCCAACCTTTAATAAAATTATCTCTAAGACTTATACTATTTGTTTTGATATATTGTGTATCAGGAGTAAGTTGATTTTTGACTGCAATATTAGATAAAATTATATCAAACATAAGCCTAGAAAGCATAAAATTGTTAATTTCAAATGTCCATTCCATAAACTGAAATGGAATAGGTATATAAATATCTTCAAAGTATTTCATACTACTATATATATTCAATAATATTAAAATAATAAATTTTCAATTTTTATATATTACTAAAGTTTATAATAATTATTTTGTTGATTAAATAAAATTAAGATAAAATATTTATTTCTTTATTAAAGAAATAAATATTTTATCTTAATAATGTTATCTATTCATACAAGAACTATTTCATTTAGTGAACATATTTGTCCAATATGTTTAGATTTAGAAATAACACATTACACAAAATGTAATCATGGATATTGTTATATATGTTATAATAAAATTAATAATTGTGCTATATGTAGAATGGAAAATTGTAAAAAAATAACTTGTAAAGATTTATTTATAGCATTTATAGGATTTATAATAAATATTTTATTATATTTTTTTTATATAACTGTCTTAATATTTATATTAATATTTATATTTTGTGTTATATATTTATATTTCATGAAAATATAATAGTATTAAATAATATATTGTGATATATTATTATTACTAGTTATTTTACATCATTACATAAAACCACATTATAATAAAAAATTTTTAGAATTATATTATTAATAAATATAATAACACTACTAATATAAAACATATTAATGACATCTAAATATAAATGAAGAAACAAGTTAAAAAACTAAGTTTTTTTTAACTTAAGACAAAAAATAAAAATCTATTAAGTTAAATTTATAATAATGCATTATTATAATTAATAATTAATAATTTTTTTATGATAATTGTCTACATCAGATTAATAATGGTTCTAGTTCTTCACTAGGTTCATTTTCAATATCATCTGGATCAAGTTCTTCGCATGGTTCTATGTCATATGCGTCATGTTCTTGCCATGCGTCATGTTCTTGCCATGCTTCATGTTCTTGCCATGCATCATGTTCTTGCCATGCATCATGTTCTTGCCATGGTTCATATTCTTGCAATGCTTCATGTTCTTGCAATGCTTCATATTCTTGCCATGCTTCATGTTCTTGCAATGCTTCATGTTCTTGCCATGCTTCATGTTCTTGCCATGCATCATGTTCTTGCCATGCATCATGTTCTTGCCATGGTTCATATTCTTGCAATGCTTCATGTTCTTGCAATGCTTCATATTCTTGCCATGCTT
>Ga0214921_10008053_pt1 | contig 13823 bp, 10 predicted proteins | sample LL1505_MetaG_FD_177992 | JGI IMG/M metagenome (GOLD analysis project Ga0214921, IMG submission 177992) | Freshwater microbial communities from Lake Lanier, Atlanta, Georgia, United States - LL-1505 | ecosystem: Environmental > Aquatic > Freshwater > Lake | place: USA: Georgia | collected... | reverse complement strand
TTTCGACCTGAATAAAGTTAAAAAAACGCTTGACGCAGATCATTTCGGTCTAGATAAAGTGAAAGAGCGTATCATGGAACACCTTGCAGTATTAAAACTAAAAGGAGATATGAAAGCACCCATTATTTGCTTGGTAGGTCCTCCGGGTGTTGGTAAAACTTCCCTTGGAAAATCTATAGCCCGAGCTTTAGGGCGTCAATTCATACGTATGTCTCTGGGTGGCATTTCCGACGAAAGTGAAATTAGAGGACACAGAAAAACATATATCGGTGCTATGCCTGGCAGGATTATCCAATCCTTAAGACGAAGTGGTACCAATAATCCTGTCTTTATTCTGGATGAAATCGACAAAATTAACAGAGATTTTCGAGGTGATCCTTCTTCTGCACTTTTAGAAGTTCTCGACCCTGAGCAAAATAGTACTTTTCAAGATAATTATCTGGAACTTGAGTTTGATCTGTCAAAAGTTCTGTTTATTGCAACCGCTAATTCCCTAAGCACTATTCAGCCAGCTCTGCTTGACAGAATGGAGATTATAGAGATAAGCGGTTATTCCGTAGAGGAGAAAATGGAAATTGCCAAAAAATACCTGATTCCAGAACAGTTAGAGGCGCACGGTCTGCAGAAAAAACATGTAAAATGGAAACCTGCAGTTTTGGAATATATGATCCAGCACTACACCCAGGAATCTGGTGTTAGAAATTTAAGCCGACAAATTGCATCGGTTATGAGAACGATTGCAAAATGGGTGGCAAGTGATGAGGAATACCAACCTGAATTGTCTAAACAAATGGTCACTAAATTTTTAGGTCCCACAACTTTTAGTCCAGATCAATATACAGAAAACAAAACTCCCGGGGTTGCCATAGGACTTGCATGGACCCAAATGGGAGGAGCAATACTTTTTGTGGAATCCTGTCTTACTAAAGGTAATGGAAAACTTATCATGACAGGTAATCTCGGCGATGTAATGAAAGAATCGGCAACTACTGCATTAAGTTTTGTAAAAGCTCATGCAGAGGAGTTGAATATTGACATCGAACTATTGGAGAAAAAGGATATACATCTCCATATTCCTGAGGGTGCAATTCCAAAAGATGGACCATCTGCAGGTATTACTATGCTATCAGCCATAACTTCTGTCTTTACGGGAAGGAAAGTTTTACCCTTCCTGGCAATGACAGGTGAAATAACGCTAAGGGGTAAGGTGCTGCCAGTTGGAGGGATAAAAGAGAAAATACTCGCTGCAAAAAGAGTAGGCATGAAGCAAATTATCCTTTGTAAAGAAAATGAAAAACATATCCTTGAAATTAACCCAGAATATATTAAAGGTTTAAGCTTTCATTATGTTACAAATATGTTCGAAGTGCTAAATCTGGCTTTAGAACCTGCACATAAATAATTTGCCTAATTGTTGGTTATTTTGTAATTTTAGTCAAATTAAATCGAACCATTTATTTTAATGGCACGTCTTTATCTCAAACTTCGTTGCATGAAACTATATTATCTGCGATTACTTCCCGTGTCGATTTTTTTGCTCTTATCAAACCTTTTGTTTTGTCAGAATAAAAGTAATGACCAACAACAATTAGTTCAATTTTCTGGATTGGTTCTCGATGGAAGTGATCAGTCAGATCTGTTTCCAGTACCATATACTAACATTCTTATCAAAGGCAAAAACAGGGGTACATACGCCGATTTAAAAGGGTTTTTCTCCATTGTTGTAGAAAAAGGAGATGTAATTATTTTTTCGGCAGTTGGTTATAAAACCATTGAATTTCAAGTTGCAAAGGATTTGGAGGATGACAAATATTCTATTGTTCAATTAATGTCTCAAGATCCTATTAATCTTCCTGAAACTGTTGTTTTTCCATGGCCAAGCAGAGATCATTTCAGGCTTGAATTTTTAGCTATGGATGTTACCCCTGAGTTACAAAAAATAGCCGCTACGAATCTGGCAAAAGAGGTTCTGAAAAAGGCTGAATCCTCAGTTGCTTATGATGGAAATGAAAATGCTGATTATTTTATGAGGCAACAAGCTTCCAATTATTACTACTATGGCCAAAGACCTCCTATGAATATTTTTAATCCTATCGCATGGAAAAAATTCTTCGATGCATGGAAAAAAGGAGATTTCAAAAAGAAGGAGGATTAATTTAAATAGATTCTTTTTTTACCCCAAATCAACAACTGAATTCCATAAACACTTAAACAAAATAATAATGAGGTGAAGGTCAAAATGCCTGCGCCAACATATAATTTTGTGGTTTGCATATTTATAAATGCCATTCTGTAGCTATAAAAGTCAGAAAAAATAAATAAGGTGTGTATGATGAATAAAAAGGTAAATATTTGAACCAATATTTCTAAATAAATAGTTTGCCTTTTCTTTTGTATGTTTTTTGAGCTTTTTTTCTTTACCCTGATATATCTTAGACTAAAAAATAAATAAGCAAAAAATTGGGTGAGATAGGCACCTGTTTCTAAACTTCCCAAAAAAGGATTTATTTCTGAAGAATTGCTGGGTAATATACCTGAATGAAAGCATGCAAACGTAATTAAAAAATAGAGTATTTGTCCAAGGGCTAAAATGAAATGTTTAGCATCAGTCCATCTGAGTTGATAGTTTGGAAATAAATCGGTTTTTATATAGTAAAAAAAAAGGACAGGAAGGGCTAAAGTGTAATAGATAGGTAAAAATCTTACTCTTGGAAAAAATTCAAATAATCCGAGTATTCTTAACATAAAATGCAGTTGCGTAAGTCCAAAGGCGATTAATAAAAGTGAAAAGAAAAAATAGGAACGAGGTTCGTCCTCTTTTCTAAAGAGAAAGCGAATACCTACTAAAATAGTCTGGGTTATTACAAAACCTATAACGGCTATGACAATCCAATAATATACGGTGTGCGTCTCCATGGAATGAAGTACGCTCTCAAATTGCATACTTGTTGGTTTTACTTTTCAAAGTTAATATTCTTTTTTTTAATGTCAAAAATCAGCTTTCCTGATAAATTTCCTTATTTTTTTTCAGGAGAAGAAAAGTGAATCGGGATGTTGCCTTAATTCATTTCAGCAAATTTTAGTGTGTAACAGAATTTGATTATCCAATTCCAACGTTCAAAGTATTAGAAATGAAAATTGGAAATCATGCTCACCCTTACCTAAGTGTGGATTTGGAAAAATCGGCTTGGGAATTCTGGCACTTGAAATAGCGATAATTTCAAAAAGGAGGATACCGGTAGGCGATAAATGATGGATTTAATAAAGATTCTTTATTATACCTCATAGGCATGCCATCTTCTGTATTGATTACAATTCCTCCTGCTTCAGTCAGAATACACTGGGCGGCTGCCGTATCCCATTCACTTGTGGGAGCTAATCTTGGATAAATGGCAGCCTCATTCGAGGCCAGAAGTAAAAATTTTAATGAACTGCCTCTTGTCACCAATATCGGCTGGTCGAATTTCATTATAAATTCTTTGGTTTCATCATTCAAATGACTCCGGGAAGCTACGACTTTCAACCCTTTATCTCGATCAGAAAATGGAGTAGTTTTTAAAGAGTTGGTTATTCCATTCTGAATAGAGACAGCACCCATTCCTTTCACAGCGTAATATAAATCATCATTTGTAGGCTGGTAAACTACGCCTAAAATGGGTTCTCCCTCTTTGATTAAAGCTATATTTACAGTGAAATCACCATTTCTATTAATAAATTCCTTTGTTCCATCCAAGGGATCTACCATCCAGCATAATGGGTATTCTTTCCTTATTTGGTAACTTTCCATTTTATTCTCTTCCGAAATAATAGGAATATTTGGAAATTTAGAAAACAATGAACTACATATTATATTATTTGCCAGCCTGTCTGCTTCCGTCAAGGGCGAGCTGTCTGCTTTGTTTTCAATTTGAAATTCCTGCTGATTGTAAACACGGAGTATTGCCGCGCCAGCTTCTTTGGAAATATTTATGATTTCCTTTACCACCTCATTCAGATTCATACTATTTTTTTTGTAATTTATGGAAAAAGTTCAGTTGTTTTGTATATTCTTAATGGTTTTTAATTTAACAGAATGAATAAGATTTTAGTAACAGGTGGTTGTGGATATATTGGAAGCCATACGCTTGTAGATTTAATAGATCATGGGTTCGATGTCATTAGTGTGGATAATTTATGTAATGCTACTGAGAATTCCTTAACTGGTATTTATAAAATCACTGGTAAGAGAGTGAAAAATTACCAGGTTGACCTGACAAATGCGTCGGCACTAACGAATGTTTTCTCGGAGAACGAAGATGTAGTTGGCGTTATTCATTTTGCTGCTTTAAAGGCTGTTGGAGAATCAGTTGAAAAACCTTTACTTTATTATAAGAATAATCTAATTGGTTTGTTAAATATATTGGATAATATGTCCACCTTTAATATTCCAAATCTTATTTTTTCCTCCTCTTGTTCTGTTTATGGCAACACTGGAGTATTGCCTGTTACTGAACATACAATTAGGCAAGAAGCGGAATCTCCTTATGGCAGAACCAAACAAATGGGGGAAGATATTTTGATGGATCTGGCAAAAACAGATAGTCAAATGTCTACTATTTTACTTCGTTACTTTAATCCGGCAGGCGCACATGAAAGTGCTTATATTGGAGAATCTCCTGCAAATCCAGCTTCTAATCTAGTGCCTGTTATCACGGAAGCAGCAGCCAATAAAAGACCTCCGTTAACAGTTTTTGGCACAGATTATCCAACCAGAGACGGATCTTGTATCCGTGATTATATTCATGTAATGGATTTAGCCCATGCACATACTTTGGCACTAAAAAATCTGCTGGAAAATAAAAATGAGCAAAAATGTTCTGTTTTTAATCTGGGTATTGGCAAAGGGGTTAGCGTATTGGAAGCCTTAGCAGCATTTGAGAATGAAACGCAAATAAAAGCCCCATTTGTAATAGGGGACAGGCGTCCGGGAGACGTTGTTGAAATATATGCTGATTATCAAAAAGCCTCAGAAAAACTGGGCTGGATACCAAAACGTAGCATTGGTGATATTATGCGTACGGCCTGGGCATGGGAAAAAGTAAAAAATCAAGAGGCATAATATCGGTGTGTTCATTAAAATAATGAGTTAGTCATTATTATACTTAGAGACAGTTAAACGAGTTCGAGCCATTTCTCTGCGATTGTCTTTTTCCTTAATGGCATTTCTTTTATCGAATTCCTTTTTTCCTTGAGCTAAAACGATTTCAACCTTAACAAATCCTTTTTCCGTAAAGTACATTTTATAAGGAACTACCGTTAACCCTTTTTCTGTAACTCTCCTTTCCCATTTTTTTAATTCCTTTTTTTTAAGTAGCAGTTTCCTTATGCGCCGGGCGTCATGATTATAATAGGTGCCATTTTCATATTCAGGTATATATAGATTTCTTATAAATAACTCGCCTCTTTCGAATAAACAATAAGCATCTGTTAGATTTACTTTTCCTCCACGGACCGATTTGACTTCCGTTCCTGTGAGCATAATTCCTGCTTCGAGGGTATCAAGAAACTGATATTCAAATCGAGCCCTTTTATTTATATAATCAGGGGTATTTTTTTTCTTTTTATCTGCCATTTTGCATTATTCTTTAACTGGGATATTATTTTTTCCTTTTGAATCCTGGATGGTTCTCATCATTTCTATTCTGCCATTCATGGGAATTCTGGTTTTAACTTCACCCCCCCGAAGATGAAACATTATGAAATCAGTCATTTTTGTATATAAATGAAGCCTGCTATTTCCTCCGCTAATACTGTGATTCTTATTTGGATAGAAATAAGTATCAAATTGTTTATTCTCTTTTATTAAAGCATTCGCCATTTCAGCGGTGTGTTGAAAATGAACATTGTCATCGGCCATACCATGCACAAGCAAATATTTTCCTTTAAGCTGGCCGGCAAAATTTAAAGGAGCATTTTCCATATAACCCTTTGGATTTTCAGAAACAGTCCGCATATAACGCTCAGTGTAAATATTATCGTACCATTTCCAATGTGTAACAGGAGCTACTGCTATGGCTGCGGAGAAAACATCATTTCCTTTAAATAAACAAAGGGAGGACATGAAACCACCATAACTCCAGCCAAAAATACCTATTCTTGTAGCGTCAACATAAGAAAGCGTACCTAAATATTTAGCAGCCTCAATTTGATCTTCTGTTTCATATTTACCCAATTGCAGATAAGTAACTTTTTTAAATTCAGCACCCCTTCCTCCTGTGCCTCTATTATCAACACAAGCGACTATAAAACCTTTTTGAGCCAAAAACTGGAACCACCAATAATTCTGACCTTTCCAGTTATCGGTTACCTGCTGACTTCCTGGACCTCCATAAACAAACATCAAAACAGGATATTTACCTTGGGGATTAAAATTAGCTGGTTTAATAATCCATCCATTCAGGCTTACTTTTCCAGCTGTTTGAAAATCAAAAAAATCTATTGGCTGGACATTCAACGATTTTTGTAGGGACTTTAACAAGTTATTTTCTTCCAGACGCTTTAATTCGGTACCATCAGAAGAATTTATGGAATACCGTGGTGGTTTTTGAATGCTGGCATGAGTTAGTATAAACAGCGATTTTGTAGCATTAAATTGCGCACTGTTCCATCCTGGTTCTTCTGCAATTTCCTCAAGTTTAGACCCATCCAGTTTTATCCTGCAAACTTGTCTTTCTTTTGCATGATGAATAGCTGCCTGAAAATATACCCAACCAGTACTTTCATCAATTCCATAAAATGCAGTTACTTCCCAATTACCTTTTGTGATAGGGCGAATGATTTTTCCATCAATATGATGAAGGTACAGATGATTCCAGCCAGAAGCTTCACTTGTTCTTATGAATTGATGCTCATTGGATAAAAAGGTTAAATGATCATCAATACTCACATAGGTATTTTCTTTTTCTTCGAACAAAAGAGAGCTTTTCCCAGATTCTCTGTTTATAATAAATCTTTTTAAATGATTTTGATGCCTGTTAAGTGTCAAAATACACAGGTAATCAGGATTTTTTGTCCATTGAACACGTGGAATATATTCAAAAGTTGAATCAGTCAGGGCAAAAGTTGTTTTTGCTTCAGAGAGCGAATATATACCGATGCTAACTTTTGCATTATCATCACCTACTTTCGGATATTTATAAGTAACATACTCAGGATGAGCTTCACCTGTGAAATTAGTCATTGTGAATTGAGGAACTTTTGTTTCGTCAAACTTTAAAAAAGCTAAAAACTTACTATCAGGAGACCATTCAAATGCGTTGGATAACCCAAATTCTTCCTCATAAACCCAATCCCCGGCACCGTTTAAAATTTTATTTTTTAATCCGTCAGTTGTCACAGAAGTTAAAGAATCATTTATTATATCCCAAATAAATAGATTGTTATCCAGTACATATGCCACCTTTTCCCCATCAGGAGAAAAAGTGGGGAATGAAATTTTTCTTCCATGATGAATCCTTTTTAAGCTATTTTGTTTCTTATCAAATAAATAGGTAACGGCTTTATTTGATCTTCTGTAAATGGATTCCTGCTCAAGGAGAACGAATAATTTTTGTTCATCGGAACTAAATTGATAATCAATTATATCTCCATTTAGTATGTCTTTAAATGAATTATCATTTCCATCAAAAATAGTCTCGACCTCACTTTCTGAAAGTAAATGAAACGAAATAATTTTATTGTTTTCAAGTTTTGTGTAATGTGTTCCATCCCTTAAAAATGTGAATCCAGGAATTGATTTCGCATTAAATTTATTTTCCTTCCAAATATTTTCCAGATTAAGTTCGGTTGAGCTCATGTTGTTTTGGGCTAATAGGAAATTGATAAAAAACATGCAAGAAAGGAAACTTTTAATTACACGCATAATTAAGTTTTATTTCGTCATTAGATTTAAAACGAATTAAGATAACAATTTTTAAGCGGCTTTGTATTCTAATTTAAAAAAAAATCAAGGATTCAATAGGGATTTTAAAAGGGCATCAATCTCAAGAGCTTTTTTCTTTTTTTCTCTTTGAACAGGAGGGGCAGCTCTTTCTTTACAATCGGAAATTGGGCAACGTTCACATGTGGTATGCACTTGTTTTTGGATTAAGTTTTGGTTTGAGGCAAAAGCTATTTTTTTAAGTAAATTTTGATCTAATAGCATTCCAAGGGTTAAACTTACTTTTGATCCTTTCTTAGGGTAATTAATTCTGGAATGAGTTAAACAAAGATAAGATTCCCTGTTTTCTTGAAAATGGGCAATTTCAACATGCATCATGGAGTGACTTTGTTTCTGTTCATTCAAAATAGAGGATACTGCAATCCAGCGTCTGCAGTAATGCTCTGAGAGATTATTTCCATGAGGCTGATGTTTTTTATTTAAATGTAATTCCCTGTCAACCTTTAAGGAATCCTCCTCTTTTTGACAAACAAAACGCATGAAAAATAAATCCTTTAAACCAAAAAATTGAGGCAAAATATTGGTCATCCTATGGAAGAACATTTCAGGGGTTACCTGGAATTGATCCATAAGATTAGAAAAATATTCAGGATTCAAGCTATTTTGAGAAAAAATTTCATTTAAGGATAAAATAAAGGGCTCTCTCGGTAAATGCAGGGCAACGGAAAAATAAATAGCTTTTGAATGATTTAAAACCTCTTCAAAAACTTTTCCTTGTGAAATAGAAGACGTATAAGCTCTTTCTTTTAGACGTAAAAAATTAAAAGCAAGCTCTTTTCCAAAAGAAAAAGACCTTTGGATGCTATTTAAACTTCCGTTTAGAAGAAGTTGATTTGATCTGGGTATAAACAGGTAGTAATATAAGGACTGTAATTTTTCATATTTGTCTAAACCTTTGTAATCAATATGATAATCGTAAGTTTGACCTAGAATATTACCAAGTATTTTCTCAGAAATGGGTCTATGGGAGGGAATTTTAAATTTATCTATAAATTGATCAACCGAATATTCAATGTCCTGGAAATAGTTTTGATGCATTTCAAGATAGGAACGAAGGGCAGCAAAATAAAAATTCTCTTGTCTTAATGCATAATTTCGGGAAAGTTCCAAAAGGGTAGAAATAAATGCTCCGACCCTGATTGGTGCCTGTGCAATAATTTCAACAACTTTTGATAATTCTATGCCAAATAAATCTAAAGGTAATTCATTTAGGAAATTCGATTCTAGTAATTGAATAATGGTATCTAAACCATCGTCTTCACCAAATGTAACTAACTTATCAGGGGACTGTCCAAGGGCTAAGGAAAGTGAATTTAATTTATCAGATTTAGGAAATTTTTTACCTTTCTCTATTTCATTTAAATAGGAAACAGAAAGACCCGTTTTTTGTGATAATTCCAGAAAAGAGAAACCCATTGCCTGGCGCAGTTGTTTCACTTTTAGTCCGAAAAGAATCCTGTTTGGAATATTTTTGTTGCTCATATTCACAAATAAACGAATTCTTTTTGATAATTAATTGAATAAAAAAGGTGCCCCCATTCATAACAGGCACCTTTTACTTGGAGTAATTTTTATGTTTTACAAAGAAAATATATAATTACAGATAATTCAATAATCAAATTGTCAGATTAAGAATAAAAATAATCAAATCAGGAATTTATTAAATTTCCTTGCTTAGTGTAACAAAATAGGAGGGCGTAAGGCCGGTTATAAATTTGAATGCTCTGATAAATGAAGAGGAATTTCCAAATCCACAAGCAATAGCAATTTCTTGAACGGAATGCACTGGATTTGTTTCTAACAACATTTTCTTTGCCTCCTGAACTCTAAGCAAATTGATATATTGATTAAAATTCATTTTTGAAAATTTATTTATGGAGGAAGAAATATATTTATCATTTGTGGCTAATGCAGTACTCAAATCAGAAATAGTGATACCAGGTTTCAAATAAAATTTTTCATTTTCCATAAAATGTTGGATTTCAGAAAAGAGGAGGTAAATTTTATCATCGTTACTTTCAATTTCAGGCTTCATTTTATCCTGAATTGGTTTAGTATGTGGTAATTGATTTAGTTGAAATATTTTTCTATAACTGGATCTAAGTTTTAAATAAAGAAAGGCTGCTACAATTAGAACAATGATTAAAAAAACAATAATAATTGAATTTATAAAAATCGTTTTATTTTTAAATTTATTCAAGGCAGTAAGCTGAAGAATGGATTTAGTAAGTTCTTCTTTTTCATAAATAATTTTCCATTCCTCATATTGTGAGTTTAAAATATCAGTAATTAAAATTTTGTTATAATTTTCATATTCTTTAATAGCTTGTTCAAATCCTGACTTATTTCCATCATAGGCACTCAGTTTTACCTTATAATAGGGCAGGTTTATGTTGTCTTTTGAATCAGGATAAATGGCAAGGATTTTTTCTGCCTCATGAAATAATATTTCTGCCTGTTCAAAGTTATTTTTTTTCAAATTCAATTCAATACCAGTCGATAAAATATTTAATTTTAAGGCGTGGGATTCGAAAAGATTGCCTAAGAATTTGGCATTTTGGTAATAAAGATCTGCTTTTGCTATTTTTTCAAGTTCAAGAAAGGAATTACTCAGATTTAAATATATTTTAATTAAATTGAGTGTGTCCTTGATATTTTCAAAATATTTTTTCCCCATTAAGGCATTTTCAATAGCTTTTTGTTGGGCCTGCAATTTAAAATAAAAGAGGGAAGCATTAAGATAGGTCAATCCTATATGTTTCTCGTCTCCAATTTTCAAAAAATAGTTGCGGGCTTTTTGATTGAGTTGTAATGCAGCCCGATAATTCTCGGCTTTAGATTCTAATAAAGCAATATTGATCCAAGTCTGTGCGATTCCAAAAGAATCTTTTCTTTTTTCCGATAATTTCAAAGACTTTTGATAAGCGGATAATGCCAAATCCAGTTTGCCAATTATTTCATAATTTACTCCAAGGTTATTCTGGCACTTTTCTGAGAATTCAATATTTACTTTAGCATAATCTTGATTTAACGCATTTTGGAAGAAGTTGGCTGAAACAATGTGTTGATTTTGATAATAGTAAATAAGTCCCAGGGCATAATTTGCCAAGGCAATGGAGCTATCCTTATCTTCATCTAAAGCATCTTTTAAATATTGATTGGCTAATTTTTCAGCTTTTTTTAAGTTTGAGGGTATCCATTGGGCAATTTCCTGAAGCGACGAATTCTTCTGTGCTAGGGTAAAAGCAGGAAAAAGTAAACAAAAGATGAATAGAATTGGGAATTGATTAAACATTGTGAAAATGAAATCATGGATAATTAATCTTTCTATAGGGTTCCGGCGTATTCTCTGTAAATTATTGCTAGTAACAGTTGCCCTACTGCTCTTAAGGTGTTTTTATCAATCTTATCCAGCGTATCGTCTGGAGTATGCCAATGGGCAACAAAACCTGTTTGAGTGTCGATAGGTCTGTTAATAATGTCAATCATAGGAATTTGGGCAATGGTATTTACAAAATAGTGGTCGTCAGTAATAGCACCAACACGATCATTGACAAAATAATTACCGTAACCCATCGCCTGAGCTAGATTCCAGACTTTTTCAACAACATTTCCTGCAAACTGTACTGATATTTCTTCTTTTGCAAATCTGGCACCAGAAGCACCAACCATATCTAAAAGTATGCCGTATTCAGGTTTATTATTGGGTTGATAAATCAGGTTTTTTGAAAAATATTGACTACCAAGGCACCAGGTTTCAGAGGCTCCTCCATTACTGTCTCCATAATCCTCAAGGTCAAATAATACTATATCTACGCCAAAATCTACAGGATTAAGATTTAGCTGTCGGGCAATTTCCAATAAAACGCCGACGCCGCTTGCTCCATCATCTGCTCCTAAAACGGGGCGTTTTTTATCTCCAACGGTTAGTGGAGAGTCTGTAAAAGGCCTTGAATCCCAATGGGCACCTAGTAAAATTCTTCTCTGAGCATTTGGATTAAACCGGCCGATAATATTATTGCCATTCAAGGATTTGCCGTCAAATGACTTAGCGTTAAATTTTTGTTCAGTAACTTCAGCTCCAAACTTTTTTAAAGACCTAGCCAAATAGTTTTGACAATTAATATGAGCTTCTGAATTAGGAATTCTTGGACCGAAGGCAATTTGTTCAGATACATAAAGAAAAGCTGAATCTCTCTCAAATCGAGGTACTTTTATTGTTACTTCTTTTTCTTCTTCTTTATTTTTAGGTTCAGACTGACAACTGTGAAGTGTTGAAAAAAGGAATAAACCGAAGGCAAAAAAAATCCTGAATGACATAAATATAAATTAAAGAATGATTAATCAATTTGAAAAATGTGTCCAGCCTTGCGCGGTGATGGCATGTCTGTTCCCACCTTTGGTGTGTAAGGTGATACCATCCTCTTTGGAGACCATTTCCCCGATAATATAAATATCAGTTAAAAATTTTATTTTATCAATATCTTCAGGTTTTATCGTGAATAAAAGTTCATAATCCTCTCCGCCACTTAATGCACAGGTTATTGGGTCAAGTCCAAACTGAATAGCTTGTAACTCTGTTTCAATTAACAAGGGAACTCCAGCTTCCTCAATAAACGCCCCAGTATTGGATTGTTTACATAGATGGAAAACTTCAGAAGCCAGTCCGTCTGAAATATCCATCATGGATGTTGGGATGATATTATTTTTTTCGAATAAATCAATGATATCTACCCTTGCTTCTGGCTTTAATTGTCTGCCAATAAGATAATTATTTTCCCCAAAATCGGGTTGAATTTCGGGATTGTCTAAAAACAATCTCTTTTCTCTTTCCAGCAATTGCAGTCCTAAATAAGCTGCTCCCAAATCACCTGATACACAAATTAAATCGCCTGAACTGGCTCCATTTCTATAAACTAACTTTTCCTCAAGTCCTTGACCTACGGCGGTAATACTAACAACCAGTCCTTTGGGTGAAGAAGTAGTGTCTCCGCCGGCCAAATCTACCCCATAAAATTCGCAGGCTTTTTTTATGCCCAGATAAAATTCCTCAACAGCTTCAACGGAGAAACGATTCGAAATGCCAATACTAACAAAAATTTGTTTAGGTCTGGCGTTCATGGCATAAATGTCGGACAGATTTACAACGACTGCTTTATAACCCAGGTGTTTCAAAGGATGATACATTAAGTCAAAATGGATACCTTCAATGAGCATGTCTGTGCTTATTACGGTTTTGAGCCCTTGGTTATCAATTACAGCTGCATCATCGCCAATACCTTTGAGGGTTGAAGTATTTTTTATTGAAAAGGCTTTTGTTAATCGCTCAACGAGACCAAATTCACCAAGCGTATGAATTTCAGTTCGCGCTGTTTCTTTATTTTCGGAGGTGTTCATTCCTTAAAATTTTAGTTTTTTTCAATGAATAAGTCTGATTTATAAAACATCCATAAATTGGGAATGGAAGCACCCAGGCATTTACTTTTTTCAAAGGGGGGTAATAGTAAGCTGCAGGCTTGCATTAAGTCATAAGAAATATTATTCATTTGACATTGATTATCTTCTAAATACAATAATTTTCCTGATGTTGTTTCAGTCAGACAATCATAATCTGCAAATGCGGCAGCGTGACTGACTGTGTTTTGTAAAAACGAAAGGACGTGAACCTTGATTTTTTTTTCGGCTAGTATTTCTGCTGATTCACAAATGGGTTGTTCAGGGTGAGGACATGTATTGGCACCATCACTAATAACAATCAAGGATTTTTTCCCTTTTGAACTATTTGAAAATAATTCTGGGGACAGAGCAATAATTCGGGCTAAAGGGGTGCTTCCCTCGGGTATAA
>Ga0214921_10008052_pt1 | contig 13826 bp, 9 predicted proteins | sample LL1505_MetaG_FD_177992 | JGI IMG/M metagenome (GOLD analysis project Ga0214921, IMG submission 177992) | Freshwater microbial communities from Lake Lanier, Atlanta, Georgia, United States - LL-1505 | ecosystem: Environmental > Aquatic > Freshwater > Lake | place: USA: Georgia | collected 2015-05-28 | reverse complement strand
ACTTCGAAAGCGTCAAGGTCCTCTTTGATCCCAGCAAGATCAGCTATGGCCAGCTTGTTGATCGGTTCTGGCACCTGATCGATCCGACCGATGGCGGCGGACAGTTCTGTGACCGAGGCCCATCCTATCGGACGGCGGTGTTCGTCAAGGATGCCGCTCAACGCAAGGCCGCAGAGGCCTCTCTGGCCCGCGTGCAAGCCGGTCCGCTAAAGGGCCGAGCCGTGACCCCGATTCGCGATGCCGGTCCTTTTTGGCGCGCCGAAGGCTACCATCAGGACTATGCCGAGAAGAATCCCTTGCGCTACAGCGTTTATCGGCAGGGCTGCGGCCGCGACGCGCGCCTGAGGGCCGTATGGGGGGCTGCGGCGGGTTCTAAGTGACCCAAACGCGCCAAAAAACCACCAAATAAGGGCAAAAATGTCACGCTGAGTAAGCTTTGATAGCTTTGCCACTTCCTTGTCATTAATCCGTCATTGATAAATATCAGATGAAGGCTACACGCCTCCAGAGATGCGACGGCTGTTTGGCTGACGTCGCGCTTGGGCATGATCAGGGGATTTTTCATGACATCGACTAACGCGTTGCGCCTCCGTGCAGCTATCGCTTTGCCGGTTTTGGTCGGCAGCCTATTCGCCTATTCCGCCGCCTTTGCGCAGTCCACCGGGACCCAGGCCGCTGAAGTTCAAGAACTGGTGGTCAAGGGCCAGCGCGGTCCTAAGGTCGTCGGTCAAGTCATCGCCGAAAGCGCCGCCAAGTCGCGCTCGTCGATCAACCAAGAATTCATCGCCACCCAGATCCCCGGCCAGACCGTTCTGGACGCGATCAACCTGCTTCCCGGCGTCAACTTCACCAACAACGATGCCTACGGTTCGGCGGGTGGTGACATCACCCTGCGCGGCTTTGACTCGCAGCGCATCGCCCTGTTGCAAGACGGCATTCCGCTGAACGACACCGGCAACTATGCGATCTATTCGAACCAGCAGCTGGACTCCGAACTGATCGACCGCGTGACCGTCAACCTCGGCACGACCGACGTCGACAGCCCGACCGCCGCCGCCGCCGGTGGAACGATCAACTATGTTTCGTCCAAGCCAAAGCAAGATATGGGCGCGGCCATCACCCTTCAGGGCGGTACCGAGAATTTCCGCCGCGTCTTTGCTCGCGTTGACACCGGCGCGGTCGGCCCCTTCGGCACGACGGCCTACCTGTCGGCCGCTAAGGCGACCAACGACCTGTTCATGGGCCCTGGCGGTATCGACAAGACGCAGGTCAATGGCCGCGTCTATCAAGAGCTGAGCAACGGCGACTTTATGAGCCTGATGTTCAACTACAATGAGAACCGCAATAACTTCTTCCGTCGTGCGACCCTCGCCCAGTTCAACACCAACACCATCCCCGTCTATGACAGCACCTGCGCTCGTCCTTCCGCGAGCGGCGTGGCAGGCGGTACGGCACAGATCGATATCAGCTGCTCGAACTTCTATCGCAACAACATCAACCCTTCGAACACCGGCAACATCCGGGGTCAGAGCAGCTTTACCCTGTCGGACAAGCTGCGCGCGACCATCGATCCCTCCTTCCAGTATGTGCTGGCCAATGGTGGTGGTCGTACCGTGTTCAAGGAAACCGATGCGCAGTTCCGCACTCCAACCGACCTGAACGGCGACGGCGACACGCTCGACAGCGTGATGATCTACTGGCCGAACACGACCAACACGCACCGCGTGGGCGTCACCTCGTCCTTGATCTACAAGCTGTCAGACACCAGCAATGTTCGTCTGGCCTACACCTATGACCACGGTATTCACCGTCAGACCGGTGAGGCTGTGCCTTTCAATGCCGCCGGTGATCCGACCAACGTGTTTGGTGGTAAGGACAGCTTCGGTAATCCAATCCGTCTGAGCGATGGGACTATCTTGCGTCGCCGCGACCGGACCTCGATTGCCGACCTGAACCAGTTCGCCGTTGAATATCGCGCCCGTTATTTCTCCGACAAGCTGCTGGTTAATGCCGGTGTTCGTGCGCCTTACTTCCAGCGCAACATGACGAACTTCTGCTATCAGCGCGACACGTTCACCGCCTACTGCACCACCCAGACTCCAACCGCGACCGATGCAGCCGGTCTGGTGACTTTCGCGGTCAGCGCCCAGAACACCAGCGCGGCCAACAAGTACGGCACGCCCCGCAGCTTCACGCGCAAGTACAACAAGGTTCTGCCGAACCTGGGCTTGAGCTACGAAATTGCTGAAAATCAGACCATCTATGCCAGCTATGCGCAAAGCATCTCTGCACCACGTACCGACGACCTCTACGATCAAAAGTTGGTTAAGCCTGAGCCTGAAACCACCACCGCGTTCGATATCGGCTATCGTTATCAGGCCGGTAAGGTCGTGGGGGCTATCGCGATCTTCTCGAACTCGTTCGAAAACCGTATCGTGCGGACCTTCGACGAAGAGAACGGCATCTTCAACTCGCGTAACGTGGGCAAGGTTGACCTCAAGGGCGTCGACGGCCAAGTCGGTTGGGAGCCTTTGGACGGTCTGTCGCTCTATGCGTCGGCCTCCTACATCACCACGGAACTGCAATCCAACCTGCCCAACGGCCTGAACGGTGCGATCATCGCCACCAAGGGCAAGGAACTGGTCGAAATTCCAAAGCTGCAGGCCAGCCTGCGCGCGGAATATAAGATCGGTGACTTCTCGTTCGGTGTTCAGGGCAAGCAGGTTGGTGACCGCTATTCCAACGACCTGAACACGGAAAAGGCCCCTGGCTACACCCTGTGGGATGCCAATGTCCGTTACGTCCTGCCGCAGATTGGGGTCGCTAAGTCCTCGCTGCAGTTGAACGTGAAGAACATGCTCGACGAGAAGTACCTCGGCGACATCTCTTCGGGTTCGGGTAGCGCGGCGGGTTCCTTCCAGCCCGGCTATCCTCGTGCGGTCGTCCTGACCCTGCGTTCAGAGTTCTAAATCAGACCCACTGGGCTTGATGAGATTAGGGCGGTCCTTGCGGGGGCCGCCCTTTTTCTTGGCTTGACCCCTTTGACCGGCAACGGCAATGGAAGGGCCTGTTCTGTTGCCCAAAGTCTGGAAGCCTTATGCCCTGCCTAGTCCCTGCTGAATGGTCCCCGCATCGCGCCATGTGGCTGGGTTTTCCAAGCCATCCAGACATTTGGCTCGATCACTATGAGGCGGCTCAGGCCGAGGTCGCGGCTTTGGCCCTCGCACTCGCCGGTCCAGGTGCGGAGCGGGTGCGGCTTATGGTGTGCGGCGACGAAGCCGAAGCCACCGCAAGGTTGCTGATCGGAACCGCGCCCGGCATCGAGTTGGTCCGTGCGCAGTTCGGCGATGTGTGGCTGCGCGATACGGGCCCAATCTTCGTCAAAAAGGCCGAGGCCGATCTGGCCGAGGGTTTTGTCTTCAACGGCTGGGGCGGCAAGTACGATTTTCCCGGTGATGAGTTGGTGGCCGACCAGATCGCGGCGGCTTCGGGCGTCCCGCTCGAAATGGCCGATTTCATTCTCGAGGGCGGCTCGCTCGACCATGACGGCTTTGGCGAGATGCTGACCACGCGCCAATGTCTGCTCAATCCCAATCGCAATCCCGGCTGGACCGAGGCCGATGCGGAGGCCGCCCTTGCCCGGACCTTGGGGGCCAAGAAGGTTCACTGGCTGGATGATGGCCTGGCCAATGACCACACCGATGGTCATGTCGATAATCTGGCGCGGTTTGTGGCACCGGGCGTGGTCGCCTGTCCCATCGCCTTTGGCCGAGCCGATCCCAATGCCGACCTCTATGACCAGACCGCGCGGCAACTGTCGGGCTACACGACCGAGCGCGGCGCGCCGTTGCAGGTGGTTCGCGTCGCCTCGCCCGGACGGATCGAGGACGAGGACGGGCAAGCTGTTCCCGCCTCGCACATGAATTTTCTGATCGCCAATGAGGCGGTAATCGTGCCGATCTATGATGGGACCTCTGGCCCCTATGCCGTCGAAGCCCTGCGCAGCCTATTTCCAGAGCGCACCGTGATCGGTCTGCCGTCCAAGGCGATCCTGACCGGCGGCGGTTCGTTTCACTGCATCAGCCAGCAGGAGCCTGCATGACCCGCACTGTCACTGTCGCGGCCCTTCAGACCGCCTATGGCCCCGACATGGCCGCCAATATCGCCCGCACGATCGATCTGGTGCGCGAGGCCGCCTCTAAGGGCGCGCAGGTCATCCAGCCGTCAGAACTGTTCCAAGGCCCCTATTTTTGCGTCACCCAAGAGGAGCACTGGTTCGCCGAGGCCTATCCGTGGCGCGAGCATCCTTGCGTCCTGGCGCTCGCCCCCATCGCTGCAGAGCTCGGCGTGGTCATTCCGGTCTCGATCTTCGAGCGCGAGGGACCGCACTATTTCAATAGCGTGGTCATCCTCGATGCCGATGGCTCGGCCCTTGGCGTCTATCGCAAGAGCCACATCCCCGATGGCCCCGGCTATCAGGAAAAGTACTATTTTCGCCCGGGTGATACGGGCTTCAAGGTCTGGGACACCCGCTTTGGCCGCATCGGCGTCGGTATCTGCTGGGACCAGTGGTATCCAGAATGTGCGCGGGCCATGGCCCTGCAGGGGGCCGAGATCCTGCTCTATCCCACGGCCATTGGCTCCGAACCCCACGATGCCAGCCTAGACACCCGCGATCCTTGGCGCCGCGCCATGCAGGGCCACGCCGTCTCTAATGTCATTCCCGTGGTCGGCGCCAACCGTATCGGCTTTGAGCCCGGCGCAGGCGGAGGCCAAAGCTTCTATGGGGCCAGCTTCATCTGCGACCATCGCGGCGATCTGGTGGCCGCCTTTGACGGTGAGGAACAGGGCGTCCTAACGGCCAAATTCGACCTAGGTGTCATCGCCACCTACCGCGCCGCCTGGGGCTTCTTCCGAGACCGCCGCCCGGATCTGTACGGCGCGTTGGCACAGGGGCGGCCGGTTTAGGGGTCTGTGCGAGACAGACCCCTAAGACCTATTTCCTACCCCAACACGCACTTGCCGTTGCGGATGACCGTGACGCCGCGATCCTTGACGCGGGCCTCGAACGAGATGACGTCGCCGTCTTGCCACATGTCGACCGTGATGGTCTCGCCCGGGAAGACGGGGGAGGAGAAGCGTACGGCGTGGCTCTTGATCTTGGCTGGATCATAGTTCGCATAGGTTTGCAGCACGGCGCGGCAGGTGATGCCGTAGGTGCAAAGGCCGTGCAGGATCGGGCGTGGAAAGCCCGCCGCTTTGGCAAAGGCGGGGTCGGAGTGCAGGGGGTTGCGGTCCCCGGACAGGCGATAGATCAGGGCCTGATCGGGCTTGGTGGGAATGTCGACCGACTGGTCTGGCGCGCGGGTGGGGACCTCGTGCGGGACCGGTGCGCCGTCCGATGGACCGCCAAAGCCGCCGTCACCGCGTGCGAAGGTCGAGCCCAGCAGGGTGGCGATGGCCTCGTGCGTTTTGGCGTCCTTCAGGACCGTTTCGGTGTAGATCACCGCGCCCTTGCCCGGTCCCTTGTCATAGGCCCCGACAATGCGGCTATCGGCGGTGATGGAGGCCTCGGTCGGCATGGGCTTGTGGAAGGTCACGGACTGCTCGCCATGGACCACCATCAGATAGTTGATGCCGGTTTTGCCCATGGGGCCAGCGCCCCAGGCGGCGACGGTGGCTTGGGTCGGGACGGCCTTGAGGTCGTTCTCATAGACGAAGGGCAGCTCGTCAGCATTCATCGGGTCGGTGCCCATGCCAATGCCGAGCGCATAGAGCATGGTCTCGCGATCACCCCAGGAAAAGGCTTGCCCCTCGGTCTTGAGGTCCAGAATGGCGGGATAGGAAATGGACATAGTGGCCTCCTTGGGCGGGTCAGGTTTGGTTTGTGGCCACAATCAACGCACCTCGCGCGCCGTCAATCAAGCCTGCATTGCCGCTCGGCCCATGATCGGCTAGAAGCGCGGTCAAGTCCAAGTGGGTTTACGCCCGAATCTTGCGTCCAATCCGGGCGCTTCCCTCTTTTTGACAGAGCCGTCACCTATGGAAACCACGTCACTGCCCCAGGGATCCGAAATCACTGGCAATGTTCTCTTCTATGAGAAGCCCGAACCTCTGAGCCGCGATACCCACGGTAAGCTCGGCTTGCGCACGGTCGACAAGCCCTTTGGTTTTGCCGCCAAGACCAATGTCGTCCCCTTGACGGTGACGGAATTTGCGCCCGCCGCCATTGCCTACCCGATCATCTTTGCCGGTGAAGGCTATCAGCCTTTGGCGGTGATGGGCGTGGCGCAAGGCACCAACCTGTTCATCAGCGAAGACGGTTCGGTCGAGCCCGATGCCTATCTGCCGGCCTATATCCGCCGCTATCCGTTCGTGCTGGCTGGCGACGACAAGGGTGAACGCCTGATCGTCTGTATCGATCGGGCCTCGAGCCTGCTGGCCGAAGGCGCGGACGTGCCCATGTTCGAAAATGGTGAGCCCACCGAATATACGACCGGCTGCATCCAGTTCTGTAACGACTTTGAAGCCGAGCGTCAGCGCACGGACAATTTCGTCGCCATCCTGAAGGATCTGGACCTGTTCGAAACCCGTCAGGCCCTGTTCAATCCGCGCAATGAAGATGGCTCGGTTGGTGATCCCCAAGTGGTGGCCGAATATTTCGCCGTCTCGGAAGAAAAGCTCCTGGCCCTGCCGCAGGACAAGTTCATGGCCCTGCGTGACAATGGCGCCCTGTCGCAAATCTATGCGCACCTGGTGTCCCTGCTCGGTTGGGACAAGCTGATCACCAAGGTTTTGGTGCGTAACGCCGCTGAGCAGGCCCAAGCTTAAGCGTTAAAAGCTTAACGGGCTAAAAGATTGAGGGGGATGGTTTCGGCCATCCCCCTTTTTCGATCAGTCTGGTTGGCAGGCGAACAGGCTGCGGGTCAGGCACGAGAACACCAGCCGCCCGCCCTCGTCCAACAGATCATGCTGGGCAATGACGATGCCCTTGGCGTCGCCGACCGGATCCTTGCCCAAGATGGTCATCCGGCCTCGAAGCAGTTCCCCGTGCGGCGGATTGCGGGCCCAGCGCAGGGCATCGACCGCCAAGCGCTTGGTCTGGGGCCAATCCTTGCTGGCCTGACCATCCAGCCTTGCCCAGAGGGCATAGACCATCGCATCCGGTGCGCCCTCATCGCTGTGCCATCCGGGGGCGAAGGTGGTGATGAAGGCGTTGAGCGCCTGCTCATCCACGGCCACGGCCCCCAGCGACACGACCTGTCCGATCTCGATCTGTTCAAAATAGGCGGGCACAGGGACCTCTTAAGGCTCAGACGAAATGCGGATCAAAAGCTTACCGTCATGATCGCCGGTAAAGAGGCGTTTGACGGCTTCGGCGGCATTTTCCAGTCCATCGACCGCAAAGGCCTTCCACTTGATCTTGCCTTCCATGACCCAGGGGGCCAGTTCGGCGAAGGCCTCTCCGGCGCGCGGCAGATAGTCGGTGATGATGAAGCCCTTGATCAGGATGCGCTTCATCAGGGTGTGGGCAAAGTCCGCCGGTCCGGCCACGAGGCCGTCCTTATTGTAGGTCGAGATCATGCCGCAGAGCGCCATGCGGCCATTGAGGTTCATGCGGGTAAAGACCGCATCCATGATCTTGCCGCCGACATTTTCGAAATTGACGTCAATGCCATTGGGGCAAAGTCGGTCAAGGGCCGCGCCGACATCTTCGCTCTTATAGTCAATGGCCCCGTCAAAGCCGAGTTCCTCGACCAGCCAGCGGCACTTGTCGGGCCCCCCGGCAATGCCAATGACCCGGCAGCCCTTGAGCTTGGCAATCTGGCCGACGATAGACCCCACCGCGCCCGCAGCAGCAGAGACCACGACGGTTTCGCCGGGCTGTGGCTTGCCAATATCCATTAGGCCGAAATAGGCAGTCAGGCCCGTGGCCCCGAGGACGCTCATAAAGGCGGTCAGGGGAATGCCGGGAAGGCTTGGCACCGGATTGACGGCGTTTTCGTGCCCGATCGTATAGGCCTGCCAGCCGCCAAGGCCGGGATTGACCAGATCGCCGGGCTGGTAGCGGCTCGAGCGCGAGGCCTCGACCACACCAAGGGTTCCGCCGCGCATGACCTCGCCCAGCGCGACCGGCGGCATATACTGGTCCTGATCACTCATCCAGATGCGATTGGTGGGGTCGAGCGACAGATAGATGTTGCGCACGAGGACCTCGCCGTCCTCAAGGTCACGCACCGGCGCGTCAATGAAGGCCAGATCATCGGCGCTGATGTCGCCCTCGGGGCGCTTGCGCAAAATCCATTGTTTGTTGGTCGGCCAATTGGTGGTCATGCTGTTTTTTTCCTCAAGAACCCTATGTTTGAAGGGGATCATGGCGTGGTTGTCGTCAATGTCGAGAGGCCTTGAACGCTGAACAGGGCTTGGCACCACGACAATCTGGCCTTAGCTCTACCCGGCGATGATCCCGGTGTGCCGGACCTGAAGGATTTTAAGGTTGAAGCCTCTGTTCACTGCCCTCAAAGCCGCCATCCTTAGCTTGGCCCTGTCCGGTTTGGCGGGCTTGCAGACCCCTGCCATGGCCGCAGCGGTGGATACGGGCCACGTCAAGGCGGAACTGATCGTCAGCGGCGAAGCGGTCCCCGGCGGTGAGGTCTTGGTGGCCTTGCGCCAGACCATCGCCAAGGACTGGCATACCTATTGGCGCAATCCCGGTGATGCGGGCCAAGCGACGACGCTGGATTGGCGCTTGCCCTCTGGTTGGCAGGCCGGTCAGATCATTTGGCCAACGCCAAAGCGCCTGCCGCTCGGAACCTTGATGAACTATGGCTATGAGGGCGAGGCCCTGTTGCCGGTATCGATCACGGTACCTGCCAATGCCAAGCCGGGTGAGCGCATTAGCCTAAAGGCTGAGGCCGGATTTCTGGTCTGTAAGGACATCTGCATCCCCGAACAGGCCAGCCTGACAGCCGAGGTCGTGGTCGCGTCCGGTGCGCCCAAGATCGATGCCAAGGCCGCAAAGGCCATTTCGGACACCCTGACCGCTGCACCCAAACTGTCGGGCCTCAAGGCGGTGATGACCCGTGATCAGGGCATGGTGAAGCTCTCGATAACCGGCGCACCGCTGGCTGGCGGTAATTTCCCGGACGCCTATTTCTTCGCTTTCGACAGCACGCTTCTGGACCATGCCCGGCCCCAGGCCATCGAGCGCGGTCCCGACGGCCTGACCCTGACCCTACCGGCGGGCTATGGCTTCAAGAAAGGGCCAGCCCCTGCGGTCTTAGCCGGGGTCATCGATCTCGGCGACGCGGCCTATGAGATCGAGGCCAAGGCCGGTGAGCCCGTGGCGGGTGCGGCGGGACTTGGCGTACCGACGGCGGCCGACAAGGCCCCGGAGGGTATGAGCCTGCCACTGGCGGTCCTGTTCGCCTTTCTTGGGGGACTCATCCTCAACCTGATGCCCTGCGTCTTCCCGATCCTATCGATGAAGGCTGCGGCCCTGACCGCGCATGGCGGCGAGCATTCTGATGCCAAGGGCCAAGGGCTGGCCTTCTTGGCCGGTGTGGTCACGACCTTCCTAGGGCTGGCCGGGGCCTTGATTGCGGCCAAGGCTGCCGGTGCGGCGGTCGGCTGGGGTTTTCAGCTTCAGTCGCCTCCAGTGGTGGCGGCGCTGTGCCTCGTGATGCTGCTCACTGCGCTCAATCTTTCGGGTCTGTTCGAGGTCGGTGCCAGCCTGCAGGGGGTCGCAGGCTCGTCTTCGCTCGCCGCACGCTCTGGCCTTGCCGGAGCCTTCTTTACCGGTGTTCTGGCTGTGGTGGTGGCAGCCCCGTGTACGGCCCCCTTCATGGCCGGAGCCATCGGCTTTGCCCTGACCCAAGGCACCGCTGCAGCCCTTTTGATCTTCCTGTTCCTAGGGCTGGGTCTCGCAGCGCCCTTCACAGCCTTGGCCTTCTCGCCCGGCCTGACCCGCCGCCTGCCGCGCCCCGGTCCGTGGATGGAGCGTTTGAAACAGGCCTTGGCCTTCCCGCTCTATGGCACAGCGGCGTGGCTGGCTTGGGTCTTCGCCCTTCAGGCGGGCACCAATGCGCTGGCCTTTCTCTTTGCCGCAGCCGTGGCGGTCGCCTTTGCCGGATGGCTCTATGGCTTGGCGCAGCGCGCCAGCCTCGCAGGCGGAAAGCCGCGTCTGTCGCTGGTGCTGGCCCTGATCTCTGTCGCGGCGGCGGGTGCCTTGATCTATGCGGCGACCAAACTGCCGAGCCCAACGGCGGCACCGGTCGCAGAAGAGGCGTCAGAACTGCCGTCAGAGCCCTTTTCGCCTGACCGTTTAGCGGCCTTGCGCGCAGAGGGTCGCCCCGTCCTGATCAACTTCACAGCCGCCTGGTGCATCACCTGTCAGGTGAATGACCGCGCCGCCCTGTCGCGTCCTGCCGTCGCAGACCTCATTAAGTCCACCAACGCCGTCTATATGGTCGGTGACTGGACCAACCGCGATGGTGTCATCGCCAAGGCCCTTGCCGAACAGGGCCGTGCCGGTGTGCCCCTCTATCTGGTCTATGGCATCGGTGGCCGCGCGCCGGTGATCTTGCCGCAACTGCTCACCGAAGGGGCCGTGATCGAGGCACTCGAGGCGGCGGCGAAGCCTTAGGGTTAGAATACAAGGCCCCCTTCGTCGCTTCGCGCCACTTCCCCCAGAGGGGGAAGATTTTCTGTTCTTATATCTTCCCCCTCTGGGGGAAGTACCGGCGAAGCCGGGGTAGGGGGGTTCCACCCCCATACCGCTCCCCGCGTCATTGCGAGGCGCATCGCGCCGAAGCAACCCAGGGGAACATCTGCTTAGGGTCGTGTCAGTCCCCTGGGTTGCTTCGCTGCGCTCGCAATGACGCGAGAAGAAAACAAGGCCCTCACCCAACCCTCTCCCACAGGGAGAGGGCTAGCGCGGATAAGCCCTCGCCCCCTTGGGGGAGAGGGTGGGGTGAGGGGGCTGCATCCCCATGCGTGATCTTAAGTTGGGTTTCAGCGCCGGACTTGTTACGAGAGCCTACAGGCACGAGAGACCCGACATGACCGCTGCATGGGACAATTTTGACGCTGAGGCGCAAAAGGCTGATGGCCAGCCGATATTAGAGCTGTTTGCCGCCGAGCCGGATCGCCTAAGCGCCCTGACCCTCGATGCCGCCGGGCTATTTTTAGACCTGTCCAAGCAGTCTTGGACCAAGGCCCTGTTCGAGGCCGCGCTCGGCCTAGCCAAGGCGGCTGATCTTGATGCAGCGCGGGCGCGGCTCTTTGGCGGTGATGTGGTCAATCTGTCTGAGAGCAGGGCGGTCCTGCATACCGCCCTGCGCGCGCCGGATGGGGCCGACTTTAGAGCCAAGGGTGAGCCTGTTTCCGCCGCTGTTGAGGCTGGCCGTGCGGCCATGGCGCAGTTTGCCAACGCCGTGCGCTCAGGGGCTGTCACAGGCGCGACCGGTCAGCCCTTCACCACCATTGTCCATATCGGTATCGGCGGGTCAGACCTTGGCCCTCGACTGGTCTGGGAGGCGCTGCGGCCCCTGTCGCCGCAGATTGATCTGCGTTTTGTGGCCAATGTCGATGGTTCGGATATTGTCGCCGCCCTAGAAGGGCTTGATCCCGCCCAAACCCTCGTCATTGCCGTCTCCAAGACCTTCACGACCGAAGAGACCATGGCAAACGCCTTGGCTGCCCGTCAGTGGCTGGCGGCGAGCCTAGGGGAAGCCAAGGCCGGATCGCACTTTGCGGCTGTTTCTGCCGCGCCCGACAGATGCGTGGCCTTTGGGGTCGCGCCCGAGCGGGTCTTTGCCTTCTGGGATTGGGTTGGTGGGCGCTATTCGGTCTGGTCGGCGGTGGGCCTGTCCTGCGCTGTCGCCTTGGGCTCGGGGGCGTTCGAAGCCTTCTTGGCCGGGGCTGCCGAGATGGATGACCATTTCCTCAGCGCGCCTTTAGAGCGCAATGCGCCGGTGCTGTTAGCTCTGGCCCAGATCGTCAATCGCAATGGCTTTGGCCGCGCGGCCCGTACCGTCGTGCCCTATGCCCAACGCCTACGCCTGTTGCCCTCGTTCCTGCAGCAGCTTGAGATGGAGTCCAACGGCAAGGGGGTGACCGCGACGGGCCAGCCCTTGACCCGCGATAGTGCCGCTCTGGTCTTTGGCGAACCCGGCACCAATGGCCAGCACGCCTATTTCCAATTGCTCCATCAGGGCACCGAAGTGGTGCCGGTCGAGTTCATCGCCATGGCCCATAATGATGAGGGACCAGCAGGCGCCCATACCAAGCTGTTGGCCAATGTCTTGGCCCAGGCCGAGGCCCTGATGGTCGGTCGCAGCGAGGCGGAAGTTCGGGCTGAGCTGACCGCGTCAGGCGTCGATGCCGCCACCATCGAGACCCTCGCCCCCCAGCGGACCTTTTTGGGCAATCGCCCGTCGAGCCTGATCCTGATGGATCGCCTAACCCCCCATGCCTTGGGGGCCCTGATCGCGCTCTATGAGCATAAGACCTTTGTCGAAGGCGTGATCTGGGGGGTCAATAGTTTCGACCAGTGGGGCGTCGAGCTTGGCAAGTCGCTGGCCAAGCGCATCTTGGGCGAGCTTGAAGGCGGCGCGGCCCTTGCGCATGATCCCTCGACCACGGCCCTGATCGCGCGGCTGCGATCCTAGGGAATTTGGCCTCAAACCTTGCCGCGAGGCCCCTGATCCGGTAATCGCGGCAGATGACTGAAGAAGCCGCCTTCCGCCCCGAAGCCCGCAATCCCCGAGGCTTTCAAGATAAACGCGCTCGTGACCTGCGTGCGGAGCGCCATATTCTTGAGACCGTGTCCAAGGTCTATGAGCGCTATGGCTTTGAGGCGCTCGATACGGGGGCCTTTGAATATGCCGATGCGCTGGGCAAGTTCTTGCCCGATAGCGACCGGCCCAATGAGGGCGTCTTCGCCCTGCAGGACGATGATGAGCAGTGGATGGCCCTGCGCTACGACCTGACTGCCCCGTTAGCGCGGTTTGTCGCTCAGAACCGTGAAGGTCTGCCCAAGCCGTTCCGCCGCTATGCGTTCGGGCCTGTTTGGCGCAATGAAAAGCCCGGCCCTGGCCGGTTCCGCGAGTTCATTCAGTGCGATGCCGACACGGTCGGTTCGGCCCGTCCTGAGGCTGACGCAGAAATTGTCGCCCTAGCGGTTGAGGGCCTGATGGCCACGGGCCTGAAGCGCGGTCAAGCCGTGCTTAAGATCAATAACCGCAAGCTGCTCAACGGTCTTTTGACGGCGGCTGGCGTCCAGAGCGAGGGCCAAAAGCTCGGCGTTCTGCGTGCCGTCGATAAGCTCGACCGTTTGGGGCCCGATGGTGTGCGCCTCCTGCTCGGTGAGGGGCGCAAGGACGAGTCCGGGGCCTTTACAAAGGGGGCGGGTCTGAATGCCCGCGCCGCCGAACAGGTTCTGGCCTTTGTCGCTGCTGGCGGCGGGACCCGCTCTGAGGTTTTGGACAGCCTTGCCGGTGTCATTGGCGGTTCGGCGGAGGGCGACGAGGGCCTTGCGGAACTGGCTAGCATGGACGCGGCCCTGCGCAGTCTGGGCATTGGCGAGGAACAGGCCAGTTTTGAGCCCTCCATCGTGCGCGGCTTGGAATATTACACCGGACCGGTCTTTGAGGCCGAACTGTTGATCGAAACCCTCGGCGAAAAGGGCGAGGCCCTGCGCTTTGGCTCCATCGGCGGCGGGGGTCGTTATGATGATCTGGTCGCGCGGTTTACCGGCGAGCGGACCCCTGCAACCGGCTTTTCCTTCGGGGTCTCGCGTCTGGCTGCGGCCTTACGGGCGGCAG
>Ga0214921_10008051_pt1 | contig 13827 bp, 11 predicted proteins | sample LL1505_MetaG_FD_177992 | JGI IMG/M metagenome (GOLD analysis project Ga0214921, IMG submission 177992) | Freshwater microbial communities from Lake Lanier, Atlanta, Georgia, United States - LL-1505 | ecosystem: Environmental > Aquatic > Freshwater > Lake | place: USA: Georgia | collected... | reverse complement strand
ATGATGGGGTTGCCTTCATGGGTAATTTGCACAATACCTGTGGTTACTGCAGTTGAGACCATTTCAGTTTGCTGTTCCAACGCGAATTTCTTTCCTTCCAATCGATATCCCATCCTGTTGGATTGAGATGAAATGCTGAACTCAGATGTGAAAATGGTTTCCTGTGAGGCGCTGTTGAAGCGATCAAACTCGGGCCCCTTGATGGCATGGACAATTAAAACAGTAGACATTTCTGAAACGAGGTCTGCTGTATGCCAGTGGGAAATGCCTATTCCGCTGGGAAGCATTTTTAAAGATGATGCGGCTTGAAGCACTTGCTCACGCTTGAACGAAAGCATGTCTCCCGTAGCGAGGTTCCTACCATCCATTCCACCAATCCCAGATGGTGTATAGGTAGAGGCACTGCCCAAAACTTTTTTGACATTGAACCCGCCACTGACCGCAAAATATGACCTGCATCCTTGCGCACTGGCCGTTGTCCTGATGGTGCTGAATGCAGGAATCCAAAGCAAACGGTTGAAGGGCAGTTCTTCATCCCCGACAAATGCTTGGCAGCCTCCACCTACAATCGCACAATAGGCCGCCTCATTGAACAGGAAGGATGCTCCGTGCAGGGTCATTTCAATCACTGCTTCATTTTCATCATTGCCACAAATGATGTTGGCCAATGTTGCCGAAACCTTGTCCATTGCACCACCGATGGGAACTCCAAACTGCTGAAAGCACCACCGGCCAAGGTCTTGCAGGCTGCTCATCATGCCGGGCTTGAGAATGGTGATGCTCATTGGTATTGATTGAATGCTTCGAGGGTGATGGGTTTGAATTGCACAATGTCTCCGGCATTCAAAAAACTGCAGGGTGATGTGGATGGATCAAACATCTTCAAGGGTGTTCTTCCAATCACCTGCCAACCGCCCGGCACTTCTGCCGGATAGATCCCTGTTTGTTTTCCTGCGATGGCCACGCTTCCTGCAGGAATTCTCATCGAAGGTGTTTGTTTTCTGGGCACTTCTAATGCTGTGTGCAAAGTTCCCATGTAGGGAAATCCGGGAATGAAGCCAATCATGTAGACCCGATAAGAAATAGAGCTGTGTAAATTGATGATGTCTTCAATGGAAAGGTTCAGGTGTGCAGCAACCCAATCAAGATCAGCGCCAAGCGAGGGGTCGTAACAAACGGGGATGCTGATCTGTCTGCCTTCTGTTGCTAATGAAGTATTGGAAACCTGAGCACTGAGACCTGACAACCAGGCACGAACAGTTGTTGTTGAAACCTGGTCATTGAAGTATACCGTCAGACTGCCATAGGCGGGCACTGCTTCCATAAAACCCTTGATGGGGTTCGATTCAATGGCATGCTGCATTGCAATGACCTGCATGTTTGTTGCATCACTGATTGCTGTAGCGAATTCAATGGTGATGGCCTGATCGTGTATGTTGTAAATCCTTGGAATAATCAAATCATTTGAACCTACAACTTACAACCAATGCGCTAATAATTGATCACCTGCTCTTCAATATTGGAAGGCAATTCGCGCCACTGGTACTCCTGGTTGCGGAGCTGTGGTTCAAATCCCGCTTCGCGGATGGCATCCTGCATGGACTTATAGGTAAAGCGATGGGGAGCGCCTGCAGCACTGACCACATTTTCTTCCAGCATGATGCTTCCAAAATCATTGGCTCCTGCATGCAAACAAATTTGAGCAACCTTTTTTCCTACCGTAAGCCAGGAGGCTTGTATGTTTTTGATGTTGGGCAACATGATCCGGCTGATGGCAATCATCCTGATGTATTCCTCACCAGTGGTAAGGTTCTGTACCCCACGGATTTTAGTCAAAAGCGTATCAACATCCTGGAAGGTCCATGGAATGAAGGCCAGGAATCCATTGGCGGTTTCAGGTTTTCTTGATTGTACCTCGCGGATCTTGACCAGGTGGTCAAACCGCTCCTCCAGTGTTTCAACATGCCCAAACATCATGGTGGCAGATGTGGTGATGTTGAGCTGGTGTGCCGCCGCCATGACATCCAGCCATTCCTGGGCACCACATTTTCCATTGCTCACCAATCTCCTCACCCTGTCCACCAAAATCTCAGCACCCGCTCCTGGAAGTGAGTTCATCCCGGCATCCTTCAATGCTTTGAGCACGTCAGTATGCGACATCTTTTCCAGCTTGGCAATATGGGCTACTTCGGGTGGCCCGAGGGTATGCAACCTTATTTCTGGAAATTCAGCCTTGATGGCACTGAACGTATCGGTATAGTATTTGAGTCCGAGGTCTGGATGGTGTCCGCCTTGCAACAACAATTGATCTCCACCCCACTTGAGGGTTTCCCGGATTTTTTCCCGGTAGGTATCCATGGTGGTGATATAGGCCTCTGCATGTCCGGGGATGCGGTAGAAGTTGCAAAACTTGCAGTTGGCGATGCACACGTTGGTGGTATTCACGTTGCGATCGATCTGCCAGCTCACTTTTCCATGGGGCACCTGCTTTTTCCTGAGTTCGTCTGCCACGTGCATGAGGCTGGTCAGGGGGGCTTCCTTGAACAGGAACAATCCCTCTTCTGCTGTCAAAAACTCCAGGTTCAGTGCTTTTTCGTACAATCCATTGATATCATTCATGTAATTCATCATCAAGGCAACAAAGTTAGGGCAACAATGTTTTACATTCGGAGTAAATGAGGCATATCCGGTACATATATGTTTTGATGATCCTGGCTTTTCCTCCATTGGGCGGAAAAGCACAGGAGTTGTTTGTTGAACCGCCTTCAACTTACATCACTTCATTTACCTTCAGGATGCTGAACGGAGGGGTTATTTTGGTGAAGGCAGGGGTGAATGATTATGCCGATAGCCTCAATTTCATCCTGGATACGGGCAGCGGCGGAATCTCTCTTGATTCAGCTACGGTGGAAGATTTGGCTATACCCATCACCCCCTCAGAAAAAACAATCAAAGGCATTGGCGGCATTCGAAAGGTCTCTTTTTTGAACAATGCAACGCTTAAGTTGCCTGGTTTAACAGTCAATAACCTCAACTTTCATGTCAATGACTATGGGATCCTGACCAGCGTCTATGGCATCAAGATTGACGGCATCATTGGCTACAGTTTTTTCAGCCGGTACATTGTCAACATCAATTACGATTTCCTTCAGATCAATGTTTTTTCAAAAGGGGATTACAGGTATCCCTCATCAGGGTTTATCCTATACCCGATGTTCACTGCCCTTCCCATGCAATCACTTCAATTCACAGACAGTCGAAAGTTTGTTCAGCGGTTTTATCTTGATACGGGTGCCGGATTGAATTTCCTTTTATCAGAAAGTTATCTCAACGACAGCGCTGTATTGAAAAAAAGGCGGAAGCCTCCCGTGGTTACCCAGGCCGAAGGGGTTGGTGGTAAAATGAGCATGCGCTTGACCACCATCAAACAACTCAAGGTGGGTCCTTATCGTTTCAGGTGGGTGCCCACCTTTCTGTTCAAGGACGAATACAATGTTACCAATTATCCTTTTGTGGGCGGATTGTTGGGCAATGATATCCTCCGCAGGTTCAACATCACCTTCGATTATGCCAAGCAGCAAGTGCATATTGTGCCCAACCTTCATTTCAAGGATGAGTTTGATTATGCCTACAGCGGGCTTTCTATCTATTTTATTGATGAAAAAATTGTGGTAGACGATGTGGTGCCTGCCTCACCTGCTGAAAAAGCTGGGTTTAAAAAAGAGGATATCATTGTTGCCATCAACAACAATACCAGCAACAATATTCAGGCATATAAAACGATCATGCAGACGCTTGGTCAAAAACTTAAGTTTTTGGTGATCAGGGATGGCATGCCCATGATGCTCTCCATGAAGCCAAGAAGTATTTTGTAATGTATTGATTACATTTGCGTTATGGTGAAGTTCGAAAGGTTCATGCTAGACAACGGGTTGAAGGTATTGGTGCATACCGACCAAAGCACGCCCATGGCCGTAGTGAATGTATTGTACGATGTAGGCGCAAGGGATGAGGATGCCCAACAAACAGGTTTTGCGCATTTGTTTGAGCACCTGATGTTTGGCGGATCTGTAAACATTCCAGACTATGATGAGCCCCTGCAGGTTGCCGGCGGAGAGAACAATGCCTATACCACCAACGACCTTACCAACTATTATTGTCAGCTTCCTTCTGAAAACCTGGAGACAGCTTTTTGGCTGGAAAGCGACCGCATGCTGAGCCTTGCTTTCAGCAAGAAAAGCCTTGACGTGCAGCGCAAGGTGGTCTGCGAAGAGTTCAAGGAACATTATATCAACAAGCCCTATGGCGATGTCTGGCATATCATGCGCGAACTGGCTTTCAAGCAACATCCGTACCGTTGGATGACCATCGGCAAGGAATTGTCTCATGTAGAAAATGCACAGCTCGAAGATGTAAAACGGTTTTTCTTCAAACACTATACCCCCTCCAATGCCATTCTTGTGGTGGCAGGAAATGTATCGGCTGAACTGGTCAGGGAGTTGGCGGAAAAATGGTTTGGTGATATCCCTTCGGGTGAAAAATACCACCGTAGCCTTCCCGTTGAACCTGAACAAAAGGAAGAAAGGCGCATGACCGTTCACCGCAAAGTGCCTGCTGATGCGATTTACAAGACCTGGCACATGTGCAGCAGATTGGATGATGATTACTATGCAACAGATTTATTGACGGATATTCTGGGTGGTGGCGCTTCTTCAAGGCTTTACCAATCGCTGGTGAAAGAACAGCAATTGTTCACAGGCATCAACTGCTATCATTTTGGCAGCCTCGATGCAGGACTGTTAGCCATTGACGGACAGCTTGTTAAGGGCGTAGACATCAAAAAAGCCGAAGACGCGATTGAGGCCGAACTGGACAAAATAAGACAAGGGCTTGTTGATGAGCGGGAATTGCAGAAAGTCCAGAACAAAACCGAAAGTGTGATGGCTTTTGAAGACATGAGTGTGATGAACAGGGCCGGAAGTCTTGCATTTTATGAATTGCTGGGCGATGGTGAACTGATGAACACCGAGTTCAAGAAATACCAGGACGTTACCGTGCATGATCTCAAACGCATTGCCAATGCGGTGCTGCAGCCTTCCAACAGCAATACCCTCTGGTACCTTGCTGAGAATTAGAACATAAACCATTCAAACCATTCCATGCCAGACAGAAGCCAAGCGCCTCATATAAAGGATGCCATTGAGTACGCCATTGAATTGAAAAAACCTGAGATCTTCACCCTCGACAATGGTGTACAAGTGTACAACGTGAATGCAGGAACGGAAGAGGTTGTGCAAATCGAATGGGTCTTCAAGGCGGGAAACTGGTTTGAAAAAAGCAACAACATTGCATCGGCTGCTAATTTCCTGCTCAAGAACGGCACCTCAAAAAAATCTGCTTACGAAATCAATGAGTATGTAGATTTTTATGGCGCTTATGTCAACCGCAGTTGCTACAATGAAACAGCAGTGGTAACGCTGCATTGTTTGTCCAGGCAACTGGAAAACCTGCTGCCATTGGTGCAGGAACTTTTTGTGGATGCCATTTTTCCTGAAGAGGAACTCCATATTTTCAGGCAGAACATGAAGCAGAAGCTGGAAGTCAACCTGAAAAAATGTGACTTCGTAGCGGGAAGAAAAATTGATGAATTCCTGTTTGGGGCAAAGCATCCTTATGGTGTGTACAGTGAAATGACTGATTATGATCTGCTGGATGTTGCAGCCCTTCGCAAATACTATGCCACCTATTATCAGCAAGGCCATTGCACGATTTTTTCTGCAGGAATTCTGCCGGCAAATTATGCAGCATTGATGAATGGTTTTTTTGGCAGCCTTCCTTTCAATCAATTGCCCATCGAAACACCAGAACACCTCATCGCTCCTGCGGAACAAAAAAAATGGAACATCATCAACGATGCAGAAGGCGTGCAGGGTGCGGTGCGCATCGCCCGTCCCTTTCCCACAAGGCACCATCCTGATTTCCCCAAGGTGCAGGTATTGAATACCTTGTTTGGCGGATTTTTCGGATCAAGGTTGATGAACAACATCCGGGAAGACAAGGGCTATACCTATGGCATCTACAGTTTTCTGGTGAACCATATCCATGGCGGAGCCTGGATGATCAGCACTGAAGCTGGTCGTGAAGTATGTGAGGCCACGGTCAATGAAGTGTACAACGAAATGCAGGCACTCCGCGAAGGCGATATTGATCCTGAAGAACTCTTGCTGGTCAAGAATTATTTGATCGGCACCCTGCTCGGCGATCTTGATGGTCCTTTCCACATCATTGCCCGTTGGAAGAACCTTGTCCTGAATGGATTGGATGATAAATTCTTTTACCATTCTGTTGATACCATCAAAACCATCAGCGCAGATGAACTTAAAGCGATGGCCAATAAATATTTGCAGCCAGAAGAATTTTATGAGTTGGTGGTGGTATAGTTTGCTTACAAAGACGTAACTTCTGCATCAATCGATTGTCTTATGCAACGCAGAAATTTCTTGCGCTCTTCTGGTATTTTTGCTGCGGGCATGTATGCGGGCAATGCAAAAGCCATTGCTGGACCTTTTCAGCCAGGAGAGCTGCTGCACAATATTCCAACGGATAAAAAACTGGATCCCAGCTGGGTCGCGTCGCTTTCAAAAAGGGGATATGTCACCAAGTACTGGTTTCAACAGATCAATCACTCCATATTTCCATTTAAACATGATCATAACAAACAACAAAGTGGTATCCATCAACTATATGTTGAAAGATGAATTGGGCAATCTATTGCAGGGCAATGATGGCTATATGCCTGAAGAGTATTTGCATGGGGCAGACAATATTCTTCCCGGATTGGAGCGTGCCCTGGAGGGCTTGAAACAAGACCAGGTCATCGATGTGGTGATTGATCCGGAAGAGGCATATGGCCCCAGGGAAGTCAGTCTTATCATTGAAGTATCCAATGATGACCTTGAAGATCACACTGCAATCAATGAGGGTGAATACATTCAATTGTTCGATGGAACAGAAGCCATTGTGGTAGAGAAAAAAGAGGACCATATCATTGTAGATGCCAATCATCCATTGGCAGGACAAACACTGTATTATACCGTTAAGGTTTCTAGCATAAGGGATGCAACGGAAGAGGAAATCATCAATGGAGAACCGTCAACAAAAATGCAAGGATCCTGTGGACCTGAAGGCTGTTGTTGATCAAAAAATAGCGATGAAATCAACAAGGGTTTTTTTGGAGGAAATTTTTACAGGAGCGATGATGTTTCATCTGTTGCTTATTTTTATTTGAACAGGCCATATAGCAACTTACCTGCAATGAAAGACAAACAGCTTCGCATAGAAGGAATGAAAGAAAAAGTGTGGACCGGAAAAAAATAATCCAGCAATGAAAAAATTGAAACCCTTGTTGCCTTTGCTCTTGATTTTTTTGATTGCCTGCAATGGCATAACCAACAAAGAGATTAAAATGCAGGAAGGAACATTTGGATACGATCTTGTATTCTTGCGAAAGCACCACAAGGATTTAGTGCTGTTGGAAAACGGAGATGCCCAATTGATTGTTCTTCCTGCCTATCAGGGTCGCATCATGACCAGCACCGCAGAAGGCAATGCCGGAGCGAGTTTTGGCTGGTTGAACCATGAACTCATTGCAAAGGGAAAATTCACGGAGCATTTCAGTGCCTTTGGTGGTGAGGAAAGATTTTGGCTCGGTCCAGAAGGCGGTCAATTTTCCATCTATTTTAAAAAAGGGGTTGATTTCACATTTGACAATTGGTTTGTGCCAAAGGAATTGGATACCGAATCATTTGAGCTGGTTGCATCAGACAAAACATCTGTGCAATTTGAGAAGCAGATGCAACTGGAAAATTTTTCAGGAACAAGGTTCGACCTGAAGGTCAGGCGTGATATCCGATTGCTGCATGATTCCACAATCAATGCATTGTTGGGAACACTTCCGACAGGTGTACATGCCGTTGGATTTCAATCAGAAAACGCCATCACCAATACAGGAAATACAACCTGGAACAAACAAAGCGGGATGCTTTCCATCTGGATATTGAGCATGTTGAATGCAGGTGATAAAACAACCATTGCAATACCCTACAAACAAGGTGATTCAGCATCGATGGAAAAAATTGTCACGGATGATTATTTCGGTAAAGTGCCAGCCGATCGATTGAAGGTGGGCAACGGCATCATCCTGTTCAAGGCTGATGGCAACCTCCGCAGCAAAATTGGTATTTCTCCGGAAAGGGCATTGCCCATGGCACTCAGCTATGATGCCGAAAACAATGTGCTTACCATCGCGCAGTTCAGCCTTCCTGGAAACACAAAGGATTATGTCAATTCACTTTGGCAGCAACAGCAACATCCATTTTCAGGTGATGCCGTGAATGCATACAATGATGGGTCTGTTCAAGGAAAACAAATGGGAAAATTCTATGAACTGGAAAGCTCATCACCTGCGGCAGCATTGGCCCCGGGGCAAAGCCTCAGCCATTTTCACAGGACCATTCACCTGAAGGGAACCAAAGCCGCATTGAATGCAATCGTTCAACAGTTGCTTGGGGTTGGCATTGATACGCTGGTGTTGTAATTCTTGCCGGATAAAGCTTTCGGATGATCCTTTCGATGCGATAGCCTGTTATCGTTGAATACTATAACTGTGGCCCACTTCCCCATTTTTCCTGTATGCATTTTCTTCACTGGGTAAATAGGTTCTGATGAACTCCACCTTGGCTTCATTGGAAGAAACACTGATGAGCATATAGCCACGGCCCGGCAACAGAACGCCATCCTTGTACCCGTAAGCTGTTCCTGTAATCTTATTGATGTTTCTTGAAGAAGGCTGCGGCACTGCCTGGTATACAACCCCATCCTTGTCTTGCTTTCCGTAGAAGTGATCATGGCCATGGAAAAAGACACTTACCTTATTTTCTACCATCAGCTGGTGAATGGGTTTCCCCCAACCCGGCCTGTTGGCATCGAATCCCCAGGTTGAGTCGGCATTTCTTCCTCCCATTTCAAAAAGGTGGGCAAATTCTGTTCCCCCTCGGGCTTCTTTGCCGCTTCCGCCCACCAATTGGTGGCTGAAAACAAATTTAAATGCAGCAGTGCTTTTTTCAAGGGTGTTTCTGAACCAGTCGTATTGCTCCTTGCCCAATGTCCAAGCCCATTCTCCCCTGTTTTTGGTATTGATATATGGATCAATCACCAAAAAAAGTGCATCGCCCCATAGCCAGGAATAATAATTTTCTGGAAGTCCTACGGCCTCAGATTGTACTGTGTTTCCGGAATAAAATGCATTGGGGAATGGATTGGGATAATATATTTTTCTTGTTTGGGTAGCCCATATCCCAAGGCTGTCTTGGCCAGGTTTTTGACGCCAACCCACTTCGCCTTCATGGTTTCCCAATGTCAAGTAAAGTGGAACACTGTGGTTGAGTTCGTTGAAAAAAGAACGGAATAGTAGGTTTCTTTTTTTGATCTCTTCACGATTGGGGTTTGGCAGTTTATCATTCATGAAATTATCGCCTAAGTCTACCAGAAAATCAGGTTTGTTCAGCAGCATGTTCCTGAGCGAATTTCTATATGCCTCTTGTATTGTATTGCTGTCCAGGTGAGGATCTGCCTCAACTACAAATCGAAATGATTTTCCTGCCTTTCTTTGTGTCTGAAAAAAATGTTCAATTCCTTCAGCAAAACCATCCTTCGAACCACTCGCCCTGAACCGGCTTCTGTAAAAATATTTGGTATCGGGATTGAGTTGTGCTAATTCCAGTTCAAAGGGCTGCCCCTCTGCAAGATTGAATACTGCTGTCTTTCCGGAATAGACGCCCTGTTTTGATCCATATTCCCAATAGATTTCCATTGCAAATAGAGGGAGAACATTGATGGTGATAGAGACATCTGTGGGCCTTCCCAACAGTTCTGAAGGTGCCTGGGCATTTGAACGTATCAAAATGCAGAGGTTGATCAACATCAGCAGGTATTTCATCAAACTTTCATATATGTTGTTTAATATTGACCGTTAAAGTGCATTGAAGTTTAATCAATCTACAAAATGAATTAAACCTTGGGGCCTTGTATTTGTCAAACCCAAAGCATACTGCAATCTTCAACGATTAAAATATTCAATGTCAACGTTTGCTATCAAACCAGCTTCAAGGAATGCCTGCTGCACCATCATTTTGCACTTCTCATTTTTTCTATGTGTACAAGCACAAACAACAAGTGCATTGACAATGAAAGGTGTTGGTTTTGCAGAAAATGGACTTTATCCCAAAGAGTATACCTGTGATAGCACGGGCATATCGCCAGCGCTTCAATGGGAAGGTGTTCCAAAAGGAACAGCCAGTTTTGTATTGACCATGCACCATTTTGACCCAACAGGGAACAGACATGTGTATTGGGTCCTGTACAATATTCCTGCCCATATCCAAAACCTTCCCTCCGATGCATCTGGCATTGGCTCAATGGGAGTGAATACTGTCAATCGAGGAAATGCATATGCACCGCCCTGTTCTAAAGGGCCAGGGCCAAAGAAGTATGTAATCACACTTTATGCCGTTACAAAAACAATCGCTCTGAGCCAGCCCCCAAGAGACATTACCATGGATGTGGTGATGAAGGAAATTGAACAAAATATACTTGATTCCGCTTTGCTTTCTGTTACCTATTCCCGATCTCCTAAAATACTCATTCAACTACCATGAAAATGAAGATGTTCTTATCCTTGCTGTCCATTGTCTTTTCAATGGCAACCCAAGCCCATCCTGGCGGTCATTACCAAGAAGGAGAGCAGATTGTCTTGAACAAGTGGACATTGAAAACAGGACAGGAGGTAATGGGCAATTTCAGTTATGCTGATAACAACACACTATTTCTTGAAGGAGCTGATGGACAAATTTCATCCATCCCCATTTCATCATTGTCCCCCCAAGACATCAAGCTTGTGGCTTTCAAGCGGGAAAGAATGGCCAAACTGAATCAGGCCAGGGAATACCCTAAAGCTCCGAATTCAAGTACAGCAAACCTTTCCCTATATTTTCTTTCTTTTCTTCTGCTTGCATTATTGGGTCTTAGGGCAATCAAAAAACATCTTCCATTGGTCCGCAAGGTTTTCGACCCCCATCATCCAGCGCAGGTTACTCTTGTATTATTTGTTGCGATTTCTTCCATTTATGCCTGTAAAAAGGCATTGGTCCCCGCCACCATTGATAGCGGTTCTATTCCCAAGACCAGGACAAGTTTTCTTGATTCATCCTTTGGGTTTTTTAAACCATCCATTGAAACAAAGTGGGATGCCACATATTATTATGTTGCATCAAACGGAATTCCTGGGCACAACATGATGGTTGGCATCAAGAGCTGGCAACAACAAGTTCCTATACCACAGGCCTACTCGGGCAGCAACAGCTGGTCAATTCCATTGCAGCCTGAATATGCGGCTTCTCCTTTGAGCACAAAATCCAACTTCATGAAAGGGGCTGTTGCCCTTGCCGTCAATGGGATTCCCATTTTTAATGCGCTCAACAACCGTGGTGAAGATTCCTACCTGATTGGTGAACTTGACAATTGGGGCGGACATTGCGGGCGTGCAGATGATTACCATTATCACGCAGCGCCAATGCATCTTTCGGGGAAAACTGGCTTGATGCCCATCGCATTTGCTTTGGATGGGTTTGCTGTATATGGAGCCAAAGAGCCTGAAGGAACGGACATGCAACCGCTTGATATCTGTCATGGCCACATCGGAAAAAATGGGCTCTACCATTACCACGGAACCTCAGATTATCCCTATGTCATTGGTGCAATGAAGGGCAAGGTCAGCACTGATCCCCTGACCCCTGCTCCGGAAAACCAAATTCTGCCCCAGGCATTTGCAAAGCCCGCGAGGCCTGCATTGACACCGCTCAAGGATGCTGTAATCACAGACTTTAAGGCCACTGCGCCCAATGCCTATTCACTAACCTATTCGATTGGTTCAAAATATGGCTATGTGCATTACAGTTGGGATGCTTCCAACAAATATACCTACACGCTTGTGGATACGGATGGAAATTCTGTAACAACAACCTACCAACGATAAGATTCATCAATAACAAAATACATGAGAATCTATAGACTATTCATTGCTGCCTGTTTGATACTGACCTTTTCGAATATTGGATTTACGCAACAGCCCAAAGCCAAACGTGGCGGGCAAGAACAAAACACAAAAGGAAAAGGGCGGGGTGGCGGAGGACTGTCAATGGGCTCCCCAAAAAAAATGAATCTTGACCCCATTGTCAATGGAAATTGTGTGATGGGTATGCCGACAGATCATTCCATCACCGCCAGTATTGTACTGGAAAAGGGAACCGAAGCCTATGTTGAATATTCAACCCAATCTGGCGAATACAAGCAGAGGACAAGCTCATTTGTTGCGGGAGCTGAGGCACCAATGGAAATCTTGATCAATAACCTGTCGCCCAACAGCCAATATTTTTACCGGTTGAAATATAAACTGCCCAACAGCACAGCATTCATTGCAACAAATGAATCCTGGTTTTCTACACAGAAAAAAAGCGGTACATCATTTTCGTTCGGTGTTCAGGGAGACTCTCATCCCGAAAGAGAAGGCAAGATGTTCCATCCCCTGTTATACAAACAGACTTTGGACAGTGTGGCGGCCTACAAACCAGACTTTTATTTTATGATGGGCGATGATTTCAACATTGATCGTTTCCTTTCCAATCCCAGTCTGAACAAGTCTGCCATCAAGGGAAGTTACCAATTGCAAAGAAAATATTTGGGAAACATGGGAGCCAATCCACCATTGTTTCTTGTCAATGGCAATCATGAGCAGTCTGCAAAATACCTGCTGGATGGAACTGATACGAACGTTGCGGTGATTGCTGGAAATGCACGCAAGAAATATTTTCCCTTGCCTGCACCCGATGGATTTTATTCAGGTGATAAGGATACGGTAGAACATGTCGGGCTCCTGAAAGATTACTATGCATTTGAATGGGGGAATGCATTGTTTGTTGTATTGGATCCATATTGGCATTCGGATGTAGCTGTTGACAATCAGCCTGGATCACAAGAAAAACAAGGCAAAAAAGACCAGTGGAAAATCACCATTGGAGATGCACAGTACAATTGGCTGAAAAGCACGTTGGAGAAAAGCAAAGCCAAATTCAAATTTGTTTTTGCGCACCATGTCATGGGAACAGGCAGAGGAGGTGTAGAACGTGCGCCATTTTTTGAATGGGGAGGAAAATCACCCAATGGTGCACAACAATTTGGACAATACAGGCCGGGCTGGGCATTGCCCATCCACCAGTTGATGGTGAAAAATAAGGTGACCATTTTCTTCCAGGGGCATGACCATATTTATGCACAACAGACACTCGATGGAGTCATTTATCAGTCTGTTCCCAATCCAGCAGATGATACCCATACTGCGTTCAACAAGGAAGCATATACATCAGGCAAGATTTTGCCCAATTCGGGATTTCTCCATGTGTCTGTGGGACAGAAAGAAGTGAAAGTGGAATATGTCAGGTCTTATTTGAAGCAGGAAAATCTTGCACTAGAAACAACAGAAAGGCATGTCTATACCGTGAAATAAATATCGATTTGTTTATGATGGTCTGATGATCAACCTACCGCAATGACCGCAAGAACTGAAGGCTCAGGGGCAGTTGTGTCATTACCCTTGTAGATTCATCTTCAATAAAATAATGCTTCACTGAAGTTTTTTTCGCGGCCTTCATGACTGCTTTGATGTTGACATCGCCTTTTCCCAAGACCACATTTGTTTCTTCATCAGCGCTGCCC
>Ga0214921_10008050_pt1 | contig 13827 bp, 13 predicted proteins | sample LL1505_MetaG_FD_177992 | JGI IMG/M metagenome (GOLD analysis project Ga0214921, IMG submission 177992) | Freshwater microbial communities from Lake Lanier, Atlanta, Georgia, United States - LL-1505 | ecosystem: Environmental > Aquatic > Freshwater > Lake | place: USA: Georgia | collected... | reverse complement strand
CAGCTCTGTCCCCATTTCACTCTCATCTTGTTAATCATTCTAAGAGAACCAAACCATGGCCAAGATCATCGGTATCGACCTCGGCACCACCAATTCCTGCGTCGCCATCATGGAAGGCGGGCAGCCGCGCGTGATTGAAAACGCCGAGGGCGCCCGCACCACGCCCTCCATTGTTGCGTACATGGAGGACGGCGAGATCCTTGTGGGCGCACCCGCCAAGCGTCAGGCTGTGACGAATCCAACCAACACCCTGTTTGCGGTCAAACGACTGATCGGCCGCAAGTTTGCCGAAAAAGAAGTGCAGAAGGACATCAATCTGATGCCCTACGCGATCGTCAAAGCGGACAACGGCGACGCCTGGGTCGAGTCGCGTGGTCGCAAGCTGGCACCCCCGCAGGTGTCGGCCGAAGTACTGCGCAAAATGAAAAAGACCGCCGAGGACTATCTTGGTGAAGACGTCACTGAAGCAGTCATCACGGTCCCAGCGTATTTCAATGATGCCCAGCGCCAGGCCACTAAAGACGCCGGTCGGATCGCAGGGCTTGAAGTCAAGCGCATCATCAATGAGCCGACGGCTGCAGCCTTGGCGTTCGGGCTCGACAAACAATCCAAGCATGATCGCAAGATCGCCGTTTTTGATCTGGGGGGCGGCACCTTCGATATTTCGATCATCGAGATTGCCGACGTCGATGGCGAGAAACAGTTCGAAGTGCTCTCCACCAATGGCGATACTTTTCTGGGCGGTGAAGACTTCGATCAGCGCTTGATCGAACACATCATCGGTGAATTCAAGAAAGAGTCTGGTGTCGACCTGGCGCGCGATGTGTTGGCACTGCAGCGCCTGAAAGAAGCGGCCGAGAAGGCCAAGATTGAGCTCTCGAGTTCGGCCCAGACCGAAATCAATTTGCCCTATGTCACTGCAGACGCCTCGGGGCCGCGTCACCTCAACATGAAACTGACCCGGGCCAAACTCGAGGCGCTGGTCGATGAATTGATTCAGCGCACGATTGAACCCTGTCGGATCGCGATCAAAGACGCTGGCGTCAAAGTCAGCGATATTGAGGACGTCATTCTGGTCGGCGGTATGACCCGGATGCCCAAGGTGCAGGAAAAGGTCAAAGAATTCTTTGGCAAAGAGCCACGCAAGGACGTCAACCCCGATGAGGCGGTGGCGGTCGGCGCCGCGATTCAAGGTTCTGTGTTGTCCGGCGAGCGCAAGGATGTGCTCTTGCTTGACGTCACGCCACTGTCCCTGGGGATCGAAACCCTCGGCGGCGTGATGACCAAAATGATTAACAAGAACACGACGATCCCGACCAAGTACGCTCAAGTGTTTTCGACCGCGGACGATAACCAGCCCGCGGTCACGATCAAGGTCTTCCAGGGTGAACGCGAGATCGCTGCGGGCAACAAATTGCTCGGTGAGTTCAACCTCGAGGGCATTCCCCAGGCTCCGCGTGGTACGCCGCAGATCGAAGTGACCTTCGATATCGATGCCAACGGCATCCTTCATGTTTCGGCCAAGGACAAAGCGAGCGGCAAGGAAAACAAAGTCACGATCAAGGCCAACTCGGGCCTCAACGAGGCGGAGATCGAGCGCATGGTCAAGGACGCCGAGGCCAATGCTGAGGAAGATCGGCGCATCGCTGAGGTCGCGCAGGCCCGAAACCAGGCCGATGCGATGGTTCACCAGGTTCGCAAGAGCCTGACCGAGCATGCTGACAAGATTGACGCCGCTGAAAAGACCAAGATCGAAGAAGCCATCAAAGAAACCGAGACTGCGATTCAGTCCGACGACAAAGCGCGGATTGAGGCCGCTTCCGAGGCCCTGATGACCGCCTCACAGAAGATTGGTGAGATCATGGCGGCCGAAATGCAGAAAGGCGACGGGATGGGGCCAGGTCCTGGTGGTCCTGGGGCAACCGGTGGCCATGGTGGCGGTCATGGTGGCGGCGCATCGGGTGGCTCGGGCGGATCGGGCGGTTCCGGTGGCTCGCGCCCGAAAGACGATGACATCGTCGATGCCGACTTCAAGGAAGTGCGTCGGGGCTAATCTGCAGTGTTTAACCTGACCGCTCCTCTCGACCGGTCAACATGAGTGAATAAGCACCGATGGCGAAACGGGATTTCTATGAGGTGCTCGGCCTCGCGAAAAACGCCTCCGACGAGGAGATCAAGAAGTCGTATCGCAAGCTGGCGATGAAGTACCATCCGGACCGCAATCCGGACAGTAAAGAATCCGAAGGCAAATTCAAAGAGGTCAAAGAAGCCTACGAAATGCTCTCTGACGAGCAAAAGCGGGCCGCCTATGACCGCTATGGCCATGCGGGTGTTGATCCCAACATGGGTGGTGGTCCCGGCGGACCTGGCGCGGGCGGCTTTGCAGACGTCTTTGGCGATATTTTTGGCGACATTTTTGGTCAGGCGGGTGCCCGGGGTGCTGGGGGGGGGCGCTCGAATGTGTATCGCGGATCTGATCTCCGCTATGCCATGGAAATCTCCCTCGAACAGGCCGCGAATGGCCACGAAGCCCAGATTCGCGTCCCGAGTTGGGAAAGTTGTGAAACTTGTAAGGGCACAGGCGCGAAGCCGGGCACAAAGCCGCAACCCTGTCGGCCGTGCGGCGGGGGCGGAACCGTCCGGGTTCAGCAGGGGTTCTTTTCAATCCAGCAAACCTGCCCGCACTGCCATGGTTCGGGCCGGATTATTCCCGATCCTTGTACGGCTTGCGAAGGCGTTGGTCGGACCCGGAAGAACAAAACACTCGAGGTCAAGATCCCGGCGGGCATCGATGAAGGGATGCGCATCCGATCCACCGGCAACGGCGAACCGGGCGTCAATGGCGGGCCGTCTGGCGACTTGTTCGTCGAAATCAAGATTAAGCCGCATGGGGTGTTTCAGCGGGACGGGGACGATCTGCACTGCGAGATTCCAATCCAGTTCACGACTGCAGCGTTAGGAGGCAAGATCGAAGTCCCGACGCTGGCCGGACGAGCCGAAATGGACGTTCCCGAAGGAACCCAGTCGGGCAAGACCTTCCGCTTGCGAGGTAAGGGCATCAAGGGGCTCCGATCCAGCTACCCAGGTGACCTTTATTGTCACCTTGCCGTTGAGACGCCGGTCAAGCTGACCGAGAAGCAAAAGGTTTTGTTGCGTGAGCTCGAGCAATCTTTGAAGGATGTGCGCCATAACCCGGCAGCAAAATCCTTCATGGATCGGGTGAAAGACTTTTTCCAGTAGCGACCTCACGTTGTACCCGACGCTACCCCCTGCGCTCAAGGCCTCCAGGCGAGTGCTTGAGGGACGCGTAGGACCGCTCAATGTCTATGTCGCGGGAGAGGGGCGGCCTCTTCTTTTGATTCACAGCATGAATGCCGCGGCCTCGGCTTACGAGATCAAGCCGATCTTTGAGGCCATGCAAAGCGATCGGCAGGTGTGGGCGCTCGATCTTCCAGGATACGGATTCTCCGATCGTACCGATCGCCATTACGACCGGGCTGTGTTTGTTGACGCGATTGAATTGGTCCTGAACGCGATCCATGCGTCCAAGGGGGTGCGTGCGGTCGACGTTTTGGCGCTTTCCTTGTCCTCAGAGTTTGTTGCCCGTCTAGCGCTCCGCCGCCCCGAATGTTTTCGTAGCCTGAGCTTGGTCAATCCGACCGGTTTCAATGCGCGCGCGGCCCGGAACGCTGCCGCGGCTTCGGCTTCGGCTTCGGCTTCGGCGACAGATCACGGCGGTGGGGACGGGGCCAGGGACTGGGGTAAGGCTTGGGGCGACACGTTCGAACTGCCCGGTCTGCATGCGTTTTTATCGTGCCGTCTCTGGACTCGCGGGCTCTTTGAGGCGCTCACCTCGCGCCGTAGTATCCAGTTTTTTTTGCGTGGGACCTTCGGGTCCAAGGCGGTTGATCCTGGCTTGATGGACTACGCCTGGCAGGCTTCGCATCAACCGGGAGCTCGCTTCGCGCCGCTCGCTTTTGTCTGCGGGCGATTGTTCAGTCGCGACGTGGTCGAGATGTACAAAGCGCTGAAACTGCCGGTCTGGATGCCCCACGGGGTTCGTGGCGACTTTCGGGATTTCTCTGGGGCCGACTGGGCGCGGGCGAAGCCGAACTGGACGGTGGAGTCATTTGCCACCGGGGCATTTCCTCATTTTGAAGATCCGCCAGGATTTACATCCGCCTACCGCCGGTTCTTGAACGGTGGGCCTCGAGAGATTATTGGCCAGTCGCCACGAGCCTGATCATAGTGTAAACCTGAGTTGACATTATTAAATGTCAATACCAAACTGCCGGGATGAATCGTCCTGCGCTCTCCACAGTCACCGAGCTGCTGAAGCCCATCACGTGGTTTCCACCAATGTGGGCGTTCGCGTGTGGTGTCGTCGCTTCTGGCGTGCCCGTCGGGGACCGTTGGCTTGTCATCGGATTGGGGATTTTGCTGGCTGGACCGCTCGTCTGTGCGACCAGTCAGGCAGTCAATGATTGGTTTGATCGGCATGTCGATGCGATCAATGAACCCAATCGTCCGATCCCCTCGGGTCGAATGCCTGGCCAGTGGGGCCTCTACATCGCGGTTGGTTGGACTGTGCTTTCTCTGGTGGTGGCGAGTGCGCTGGGGCGCTGGGGATTTTGCGCCGCTGTTGCCGGACTTCTGCTTGCCTGGGCCTATAGCGCCCCCCCGGTTCGACTGAAAGAGAACGGCTGGTTTGGCAACGCAGCCTGCGGGCTTTGCTATGAAGGGCTTGCCTGGATCACCGGTGCAGCGGTGATGGCGGGCGGAGCAACCCCGGATGGGCGCTCGATCAGTCTGGCATTGCTCTACAGCCTTGGCGCCCACGGGATCATGACGCTGAACGACTTCAAAGCCATCGAGGGTGATCGGGTGATGGGCGTTGAATCCCTGCCGGTACAGCTTGGCGTCGATGGCGCGGCCCACTCGGCCTGCTGGACGATGGCCTTGCCACAGCTGGGTGTGATCGCACTACTCGTCATATGGGGTCGGCCATGGCACGCATTTTCGGTTGCGGGGCTGCTGGCCGCGCAGGCGGCGTTGATGCGCTGGTTCGTCGGCGCACCCACAAAACGGGCGTTGCTCTATAGCGGTTTTGGCGTTCCGCTATTCGTTGCCGGGATGATGGTGAGCGCCTTTGCTCTTCGTTCAATTGTCACCGAGATGACCTAATCGTTCCAATATCGACACAATAACTGGGAGATCGTTCTCATGAATGCTACCGAATCTTGGATCACGCGCGAAAACCTCGCGCCAGCGGAAGCGGTCCACGGGGACCAAACAGAGACTTTTGACGTCGTGGTCGTCGGTGGTGGGCCTGCCGGCGCCACGGCCGCTCAGGAACTCGCCCGCAAAGGACGCTCGGTTTTGTTGCTTGACCGCGCGGGTCGGGTCAAGCCCTGTGGCGGGGCGATTCCGCCCCGGCTCATCAAGGACTACTCGATCCCAGATGAGTTGCTGGTCGCACGTGCAAAATCGGCACGGATGGTTTCTCCGACCACAGTCAATGTTGATATGCCGATTGAAGGCGGCTTCGTCGGTATGGTCGACCGCGAGCATTTTGACGAGTGGTTGCGGGTCCGGGCTGCCAACGCCGGAGCGATTCGGCGCGTCGGCGTCTTCGAGAAACTCGAGCGTGATGCCGACGGTGTCAGCCGGGTTCATTATCGAATCCGCGATCGACGGGTGCCAGGTGAGGGGCGCGCTGAAAGCGTCCGCGCGCGCGCCATTATTGGCGCCGATGGTGCCAAGTCCGGCGTGGGACGCCAGGCGATTCCGGGTGCCAAAGAAACACAATATGTGTTCGCCTATCACGAAATAATCGAAGCCCCCGCGGTGAAGCCGCCGGGCTATGACGGTTCTCGTTGCGATGTCTGGTACCAAGGCAAGTTATCGCCGGATTTTTATGGCTGGGTATTTCCTCACGGTAATACGCTGAGCGTTGGGACGGGGAGCGCCGACAAAGGTTTTTCACTGAAGAATGCGGTCGGCGCTCTGCGTGAAGCGACCGGGCTCAAAGACGCTGTCACCTTGCGCCGTGAAGGGGCGCCGCTGCCGATGAAACCGCTCAAGCGCTGGGACAATGGTCGCGACGTCGTGCTTGCGGGCGATGCGGCGGGTGTTGTGGCCCCCGCGTCTGGTGAAGGCATTTATTACGCGATGGTCGGTGGATCACTCGCAGCCGATGCTGTCGAAGGATTGCTGGCCACAGGTAATGTGCGAGCGCTTGCGACTGCCCGCAAGCGGTTCATGAAGGCGCACGGTACGGTCTTTATGGTTCTTGGGATCATGCAGTACTTTTGGTACAGCAGCGACAAGCGTCGCGAGCGTTTTGTGAGTATTTGTCGCGACCGCGATGTTCAGCAGTTGACTTTTGAGTCATACATGAACAAAGAACTGGTGCGCAAAAAGCCGATGGCCCATGTGCGGATTTTCTTTAAGGACATGGCCCACCTGCTCGGCTTCGCCCGGGTCTGACCCAGGCGCTCGGCGCGATGATTCGGCGCGGGCATTCGGCGCGGTGACTCTGTTTACTGCAGAAATTGATGGACGGTGAGGGCGGACTCCGTGGGCGCCTCCTCCTGCGGAAGGTGCCCGACGCCGTTCATTCGCACCAGACGGGCGTTGGGCAATACGCGCAGATAATCGTCTGCATTGGCCACCGGAATCATCGCGTCCTGGTCGCCCCATAGCAAGAGCGTCGGCACTTTGATGTTGGCCAGGGTCGGATTGGGGTCCTGCAAGGTGGATTGCTCCAGGCGGGCGATCAGGGCCGGCCGTACACCTGGTGCCAACATCAGCTCGTGGTACCTGGTCAGGCGCTGTTCAGTCATGACTGAGGCGTTCGAATAGGCGGGTTCGAGGCTCATGCGCAAGAGCGTTTTGGGCAGGACATAGCGCATCGCTTGCAGGCTCAATCCGATCTCAGGTGGTTTATCGTACTCGAAGCCCGGACTGGCAAAACCGTCGGGGGCGACCAGCACGAGTTTCTCGATTCGTTCCGGGTGGGCTGCGGCAAAGTTCCAGGCCAGCCGTCCGCCGATGGAATGGCCAATGAGACTGAATTTTTGAATACCGAGGTGGTGTAGTAAGTCGAGTAGAACAGCGATTCCGCGGGCATCCGTGTAATCATCACTGGCGTCGGGGCCGGTCAGGCCGTGTCCTGGCAGGTCGTATTGGATGACTCGAAAGTCCTTTGATAAAACCGGAACCCAGTCCTCCCAAGTATGCAAACTTGAACCAAAGCCATGGAGTAAAACCACGGTGCGAATGGGCTCTCGCGCTGGCCCGGATTGAGTCATTGCGGGGCCGCTTGAACGCACATGCATGCGTAACCCGGTCAGTTCGACAAACTGTGAGGGTGATCGGGCATAACGAGACTCAAGCTCGATGCGATCCAGGTCGGGTGTCCAGAGACACGCGAAGCCGGCCGCGAGGGCGGCCAGAAGCCCGATCCCGGTCAATTTTTGAATGCTCGTAGCGCTTTCCCGGGCGGTGATTCAGACGCTGTGGCCGACCACGCGGGCTTCGATGCTAGTCGGTGGCGGTGATTGAGACGAAGCGGCTGATATTGACTGCCCAGCACTAGCACTCTCGGCAGGTGCGCGATTTCCGAGGCCCCAGCGCCACATCCAGTTGGTCGGTAGCGGCAGGATCATCAGGCAGTGTTCAAACATGGCCAGACCAGAGAGCGTGGCAAGCAGGGCCATGCTCACGGCTTCAAAACTGCCGGTTTCGTTCGCCAATGTACCGCGAACCAAGAGCACCGTCAGCGTTGTGCCAATCGTGATCGAGATTGGAAAGAGTGGATTCATCGATCGTTTGCGCAGGAATCCGCGCAAATAACTGAGATGCGGCGGTAGCCAGTCCGCATTGAGGTTTCGAACTCCAAGGAACACGTTGAGTCTGGCGCTCTCGTGCATGCCGAACACAAGAAGAAGGGTCCACAAGCCGACTCGATTGGGTTGATCCCAGGTCAGTGCGAGAACGATCAGAAGTGCGATTACGATCGCCGCTTCGTGATAAAGGCTCGTCTCAAGTGCATGGCCAAAATGCCGCCAGCCCGAGCATCCTGGTTCACATGCAATTTTCCGGGGGCCCGTCACGTGACCGGTGTAGTAGCTCAGTTCAAGCCAGCCCCAGATGAGCATCCCGTAAAAGAATCCGGCATACGCGCCGGTGGCCGTTTGGTCATCGGCGACGTTGTAAAGCCCCAGAAACCCAACGCCCATCAAGACCGTCGAGCCGAGCAAACTCCAGCGGAAGGTGTGCTGCGGCAAACCGTCCAGATACAACACGATGCCGGTTGAAAACCACCATACAAACGCACTGAATAGCGCTGGGGCCGCAGACTCCAACACGCGGCTTACCAGGCCGGCACTACGCGGACGTCGTCTGGCAGTGCGTGCCGGTGAACCGGGCGCAGAAAGAGTCGAACGAATGTGGCTGCGATCTTAAGATTGCCGCCCAGCGCCTGAAGTTTGCCGAGCAGACCTCCGCGCGCTTGCGCGGCCTGAATGGCATCAAAGCTGGTGCGCATCGACTCGAGACCGGCACGGAACGCCGGATGTTCAATATCCAGGGAGATCGGGAAAATCTGCCGCGAGATCGCTGTGGTTATCCGGAACACCTGAAAGCCGAATTCGTCCGGTTTCATCCCCAGCGCTTCAAACATGTAAGGCCGCGTATGGTCGCGCACATACATGGTGGCGAACACTGCGAGCAGGAAGAAACGGATCCAGAGCTTGTTGACACCACTTTGCAGCTTTGGGTCCGCCTTCATGAGTACGGCGAACGCCTCGCCATGGCGGAACTCATCCAGACACCACTGTTCGAACCAACGGAAAATTGGGTGGAAGCGCCGTTCTGGATGCTGCTCGAGGGTTCGGTGGATGGTGATGTAACGAGCGTAACCAATCTTCTCGGACAGATAGGTCGCGTAGAAAATGAACTTTGGTTTGAAGAAGGTATACGCCTTTGTGCGACGCAGCGCGGGCAGGTCCAGCCCGACGTTGAAGTCCTTGAGCGCGCGATTGATAAAGCCCGAATGGCGCGATTCATCCCGGGCCATATAGCCCATTAACTCGCGCATTTCCGGGTTCTTAACCTTGGCGCGGATGTCTGCGTAGAGCACGCAGCCGCTGTATTCGGAGGTGGCCGAGCTGATCAAAAAGTCGAAGAACTCGTTGCGTAGACCCTCGGGCAACGCCATGACTTCGGCACCGAAGGCATCGTCCCGCTCAAAGTGATCCTTGTTGGCGTCGCTTCTGAATTCCGATATCAACTGGTCCCACTCGGCCTGGACCGAAGACACATCGATCCGATCCATTGCCTCGAAGTCGGTGGTGTAGAACTTCGGGCTGATCAGCGAGTCTGCGCGGGCCTGATTGAATGCGTCATCAGAACTGTTGATCGGCGCAACGAATGGCACGCTGCCGAGATCGGCATGGATGGAGTCTGAGCGTGGAGACAGAGTTGCTGACATGTCGTCAATCCTTCATGACGTTAGTTGCTATTGACACCGCTTGCTGTCGACACTTTAACGGAACTTGGTGCCGTTGGGACGGGTAACCAGCGACTGAACGACTTGGCGTTATCGGATCCAAACGCCACCAGATCCAGTCGGCGTCCGGTGACGGGATCCGTCAGAGTCAGGCGTCCGTCGGCATGACCGGCAAGATGAAACGCCACCTCCGAGCCTGCGCCACCTTGGCGCCGGTCGCGTGCCATGCTGCGCAGGGTCGAGCGCACAAACGAGTCGTCCCCGCCGGGAACCACTTCAACGAGTGACTGGGTTGCGTTGTCGAAAACCGCAACTGCGCCACCTGGCCGATCTTCGAATCGCAAGTCGCGAGCAACGATTTCCCGTGCCGGTTGATCCACTGGGTCATAGCCTGCGAGTCGGGCAGTCGTGACCAGGGCAAGCGTGAATAACGCGAGGGAAATCGCGGCGTAGAGCGGAACTTTAGGAACTCGGTGGTCATGTTCCCCATCATGAGCCCGGTCAAACGCCCGCTCACGCTCAAGCGCTGCGAGAATGCCGGTTGACTGGTTGGGCTGGTTCATGATCGGTCTCCGTCCACCGCTGGCGAATTGTTCTGTCGCCCGTGCTCACTGAGGGCCGTTGCAAAGAGTTCAGCCACCTTCTCCGGTTCGCTGATTCCGCGCAGCATCGGCTCGGGTTTGGTCAGTTGCCAGGGTTTAAGGTGGGGCCAAAGGAGGAGTGGCGCAATCCGTTGGTCCTTGGGCAATTGAATGGCAATGTCGCCCGTGCCATCGGAATGCATTTTCACCGAGGCGTTCTGGACCAGATTGAGTGGAACATCGAGTGTCGCCGGCAGGGCCACTCCAAATCGCAGAACTACTCTGCGATCTGTAATGAGATAGGTTGTCGTTCGCCAGATCAGCCAAGCCATCAGCGACAAGATTGCGAGACAACCCATGGCCAGACCGGCAAATCCAGCTGTGCTGGCCACCAGGCTCTTACCGGGCTCGCCTGCTGACAGGGCATCGACGATCTGCCAGATCACGATCGCGATGAAATAAATAATCAATGCGCGCACATGAAAGACGTGACGCAGAATCGATTGCCACGTGGGTCGCCCTTCCCAGAGGACTCGCTCGTCGGGGGGCGCACCCCCATGAAACAGGGCGCTCATAGCAGCGGCTCTTGACGTGAAGGTGTCGCGTAGAGGTAGCCTCCTGCGTAGTAGCCCATGATGCGGTCTTCTTCGCGGCAAGTGACTTGCTCCGGATGGGCGGTTCCCGGAACATCTGAAAACTGGGCCGCGGTGATCGAGACCACCCGGACCGGGCCGGTCCGACCTCGAATCGTCGTACAGTTAGAAGGCAATAGAACGTGGCGCGTGCCACCGCTATGCGCGGGGACTTCGACCTCGTAATAGCGCACCATGGTTTCCGAGCGGTCGACCCAGATGTCCTTGACGGTCCCAGCGATGTTGCCGTCGGCGGCGACGACCGGCATGCCGCGCGCGTCCGGGCTGCGCGACTCGAGCCAGACATCCTTGGCGATCCGCAAGGGAACGACTTTGATGCGGCCATCCAGGGTGAGCTCGGGTTCCGGGTGACGTTCTGCCCATGCGGCTGGACCAACGCCATCGACCAGTGGGTTACCCGTTGGGATGAGCGGAGCGCCCATCCAGCGGCCCATGGGTCGAGCGGCGATCGGCCGGCGATCATCCCGAGACGGGTGGGGCTGAACGATCGGATCTCCATGAGGCATCAGGAAGGTTTTTGGTTCCGGCATCGAAACCAGTCCAATGTCTGGATCGTTCGGATTCCCAGAATCGAGCGGATAGCCCTCGCGTTTGCTTTCGCGATTCAGGTAAATCACGAGGGACCCAAAGAAGATCCAGAACATATAGAGAACAATCTGAGCAACGTCGATGTACTGAGTGATCTCGCCGATTGGCTTCATGGCGGTCTCCGTTGGAAAAGTGAAAAAGAGGCTTTAAGGGGCTGAAAGAAGGTTTGCTTGGCGACGGGTCTAACTGGGAAACTCAGCCAGTCCGAACAGGTGTTTCGGGCTGGGTTCCGGTGGATGGGTCTTGACGAGTGGGCCGAGGGCAATCAGCGTCATAAAAAGCAGTCCGATTTCGAGCTGGTACACCACGGCATACCCCGTGGCGGGGTCGGCCAAAACGGTGCCCAAGGTGCCGCTCTGGGCAAGCATGGTTGTGATGTCTCGGAGGGCGCCGCCAAGGGCGATCCCGAGCCCTCCGGCCGTCGCTTGGGCGGCACCCCACGCGCCCAGCACCAGGCCCCGACAGTTGTCCTGTTCGAGACCCATGGCGGCGGAAAGGGTGCCAATCGAAAACAAGCCGCCGCCCAGTCCAACGGCGAAGGTCCCCACGCAGAACAGCGCGGCGGAATCGGTCGGCGCGGCGAAGATGACTGCGGCGAACGCAAACAGTCCGATAAACGCACCGAGGGCTGCCAACCGGTAAGGATCGGCGTGGCGGGACAGTTGTCTTGCTGACAGCGCAAAGGCGATCAGAGTCCCCGCGGCCAGCAGGGCTGTCAGCCCCGAGGTCGCGCCGAGACCCAGGTGCAGAATTTCGCCACCGTAGGGCTCCAATAGGATGTCTTGCATCGTGAAGGCTGCGGTCCCCAGGCCAACCGCCACTAGAAAGCGGCGAGCTCCGGCACGGTCGGCAAACGATTTCCAGGCCGCGCTAAAGGACGGACGGGGCGACGTATCGCGGTGTGTTGCGGGGCCGCGAACCTCTTGCTTCCAGGCCGCGCCGACGTTGAGTAGCAAGGTGGCCAGAGCAGTCCCCTGAACGACCTGAATCAGACGCAGTGGCCCGGCCTCTGATAGCAGCGTCCCGAGCAGCAGTCCGCCAGTCAGGAGGCCTACAAGCAACATGACGTAGAGCAGCGCAATCACCCGCGGGCGGACACGCTCTGGCGCCAGATCGGCGGCCAATGCCAGTCCGGCAGTCTGGGTCGTGTGCATCCCCGCGCCAACGAGTAAGAAGGCCAGCGCGGCCCCGGCTTGTCCAACTTCGACCGGGCCGACCCCCCGCCCGGACAGGACCAGCAGCGCGAAAGGCATGATCGCCAGGCCACCAAACTGAAGCAACGTGCCAAACCACAGGTAGGGCAGACGCCGCCAACCCAGGGCTGACCGATGGGTGTCTGAGCGAAAGCCAATTAGCGCGCGAAGCGGTGCAAACAGCAAGGGCAACGAAACCATCAGCGCGACCAGCCACGTCGCTACGCCGAGCTCAACAATCATCACGCGGTTCAGCGTCCCAGTGAGGAGGGCTCCAGCCATCCCGACCGACACCTGAAACAGAGAAAGTCGCAACAAACGTGACATCGGCAACTCTGCGGTCGCGGCATCCGCAAACGGGAGCAGGCGCGGCAGCAGTTCAGACCAGCTCTGGAGTGCCTGTTGACGGGCGGCCTGAAAAGTCTGCTGCACGGTCGCTGGAGTGGTTTGTTGCAACATGAGTGCGGTCTAGGCTTTGCGCATCCCTGGTGCGCAGAGTTCGATCGAATGAGACTTGTAGAAGTTAGTCGAGACGCGCAGGTCGCGGCCAATCGTCCATCCCGGCAAGTGTTCAATTAATTCTTTACGCAATAATTTTTCAGCCACTGGAACGATCGAGGGCGAACGGTCGCTCCGGGGGAGGAGGCGCCCAACCAAGCGCATCGTCGCCAGCATCGGGGTGCGCGGAGCGAAGGTGAATACGATCGAACCGCGGGTCCGTGGCGCAAGCGCGCCAACGGCTCGCACCACATCGTGTCGCTCGTAGTGAATGAGCGAGTCCATGCCGACCACGTGATCGAAATGGCCGAGACCCGAGTCCAGCATGTCGCCCGAACAGAAGGTGATACGACCGGCGCCGAGGTCGTGTGGCATGCGCTCGCGGGCCAATTGGACCAGGGTGGGTGACAGATCAATCGCGACCACCTCAGCGCCGCGGCGGGCCGCCTCAACCGCCAGTGCGCCAGTTCCGCAGCCTGCATCGAGGATCCGAAGACCGTTCAGGTCGGCAGGCAACCAGCTCAACAGCGTCGATCTGGTCAGATCCCGACCAGCCCGCACGGTGGCTCGAATGCCACTGACCGGTGCTGATGAGGTCAGCTTTGCCCAGGCATCGGCCGCCGTTCGGTCGAAGTAGGTTTCGATTTCGCCGCGGCGTCGTTCGTAGGCAAGATCATTCATGTCAGTCAAACCCGAGGAGATCGAAGATGTCCCGATCCTTCAGCGCCTCGGGTGCAAGGGGTTCGGTGCCGGCCCAGAGCGCCGCAGCCAGGCGCAGGTATTCCTGCTGCACCGCTTCC
>Ga0214921_10008049_pt1 | contig 13827 bp, 29 predicted proteins | sample LL1505_MetaG_FD_177992 | JGI IMG/M metagenome (GOLD analysis project Ga0214921, IMG submission 177992) | Freshwater microbial communities from Lake Lanier, Atlanta, Georgia, United States - LL-1505 | ecosystem: Environmental > Aquatic > Freshwater > Lake | place: USA: Georgia | collected... | reverse complement strand
AAGGAGTGGGAAGAGGTGTTGATGGAGATGCAGCGCCACACGCAGCATGGCGACGAGACCTGGTCAAAGATGGTGCAGCGTGCCGCAAAGGTGCACTTTGCAATCACTGAGTTCCGAAAACTTGTGAATGGCGAGGAGATCACACAGTAGTGTGGGGCATGATGGAAAACGCACGGGAGGCCCATATGATTGAAACGATGTCGCTCGAGCAGGCGTATCAGGCATTTAGGCGGGGAGAGTTGCGCACGTTGCTTGCAATCCAGGCAGCAAAGATTTGTGAATGCGAGTGCGGCAATGCTGCTGGCCTCGAGTGCTTTAACAGCGCCCATGTAGATATGCGCAGGGAAATGCACCCGCTCTACCCGCAAAATTGCCAGACATGCGCCTGCGTTGGCTGCAGTGAAGGGAACTGCTGCGGTGACTGCTGACATCTCGGTTATTACGGCAACCATTCCGTCGCGCACCGCGCTGCTGTCTCAGGCTATTACCTCGGTTGCCGAGCAGACCTTGCAGCCACTGGAGCACCTAATTGCTGTCGACCTTCACCGCAATGGCGGCGGGGCAACAAAGAACCGCCTGATTAAATCTGCCCGTGGCAAGTGGATTGCCATCCTTGACGACGATGACATCTTAAAGTCCAACCATCTTGAAGTGCTGTTTAACAATGCCGAGGGCGCAGACATCGTTTCATCGTATGCCGAGGGGCCCGGCTACAGCGGCTGGTACAACGCGCCATTTGATCCCGAGCGGCTGAAGTTTGGAAACACCGTTGGGCACAACGCTTTAATCCGAAAAGAACTCTTTGAACGCATTGGTATGTTTGGCAGTGAGCACGGATACGATTGGACATTCTGGGCGCGCGCTCTGGCGGCTGGGGCAAAGTTTAATGTCGTTCCAGTTGTCACGTGGGTGTATCGAATTGATAACGCATGGGGTCACGAGAGTAAGGAAATTGTTGGGCTCCCGGCGACGCAGGAAATGGTTCGGCAAATCCTTGGCTAAGACGATTGTTCTTGCGGCAGGTAAAAGCACGCGTCTTGACGGTAAGTGTAAGTTGCTGGTTGAAGCAGACGGTAAGCCAGTTCATCAATGGCACTCGGATGCGTGGGGGAAAAACATTGACGCGCTAGTTCAGCCAGAGCACCTAGACCCCCTGCTTTCAGCCGGCTGGTCGGGGCTGGCTATCGGCCTTGACGTTGGCGGCGGCCCTGCGCGAGCGCTACTAGAGTACATGGATATTGTACAAGAACAAGGTCGAATTACGGTCGTATACGCCGACAGCCTGTTAAAGAGCCGTATTGATACCCCTGGGGACTGGGTGGGCGTCTCCGTGGCTCCTGGGCGGGTTTGGGACTATTGGAATGGCTTTGACTGGGTGCGGGGCATGCCTGCGGTCAGGGTCTGCTGCGGAATCTACCAGTTCGAAGACGGTGCCTTGTTATTGGATATTCTTCGCGGGATTGAGTATCCTGATGGCGGCGAGGTTGGGATGACTGCCGTCTTGCGGCGGTATGACCACAAGCGAAGACTTGAGCGCCTGCTAATTGAAGACTGGCAAGATGCTGGCGACTGGGATGCATTGAAAAAGGTGAAACAATAATGCCTACATACGACTACCGATGCGAGAAGTGCGACAGCGTTGTTGAGGTTGTGCACTCAATCCACCGTGAGGAGCCGTGCCTTTGCGAAGTGTGCAACGAGCCTATGCTTCGCGGCATGGGAATTGGCTGGGTTCAATACAAGGGCGCAGGGTGGGCGCGCAAGGAAAAGGGAACTGGGGACACGGACAACATCGATTTGTTCCTCGGGCCACCACCAAAGCAAGCCCTATAAACAGTGCCGGCGTGGCGGAACGGTAGACGCGGCGGACTCAAAATCCGCTAATCGCAAGGTTGTGTGGGTTCGATTCCCTCCGCCGGTACCAATTACTTGATAACAGCACCGCAGTCTACGCAGCGCACGTAGATAGGATTGAAATCCTTGTCCACGCACATAAGTGGCGCAGCGGAATAGATTGACTGAGGAGGGTTGCCCTCGTAGTCCTTAATCCCATCGTTCATTGCAAGCAGTCGATCAACAACTCTCTCGTTGATCATCTGAGTATCGATGCTATACGACCACCTCTTTGAGGCGCAAGTGTTGCAATGTACGGTGTTATCGTAAATGACTCCAACAACTTGTAGTTTCATCAGTTTGCCTTACCTTTCAATCTTTCTTTATCCATCTTCTCGTGCTCAATCATTTCCAGCAGTAGCGCCCTAGAGCCAAGCGAAATCCTATCCATGGTCTCCGGGGAAGATTGTCTATTTGCTGAGAATACAGCAATAACCTCATCCATGTGGGGGTCTGGTTTGTATTCCGTGCTCAGGAAATTCTCAATCTGATACGCGCCCCAGATAGCCTGAACGTCAGTATCGTTGAGCATAATTGCCTGGAAGTCATCAGGGTTCGATATGGCAAAGCACCCACCAGTCGGCTTGTTGCTTTCGTCTATGCCAATGTTGTACCACTCTGTCTGTCGCCCAATCGCAAGGTAGATAAGAACTTCACTTGAATCGTCGTCGCGCTGGATGTGCTCGGGTTCAATTGTTTTCCCCTGGGATATTGCCTCTTTGGCAATAAACACATAGGCAGCAGATGCCGCCACGGCTTCACCTTCGCTGCTGACTACCTCTTTCTCAGCCATGACAACATGGTAGGTCGAGGCCAATCTTTGTGATGTGCGCCTCTGGGATCAGGTCAAAAATGTTGTGCGCCTCAAACGCTTCAAGAAGATGCCCATGGGTCCCCGGGCGCTCCCCAGATCCGCCAACCAACTCGTTGTCTTCGCCCTCAATGTCCTTAAAAAGGAAAAACTCGTGAGAGATATTGTCAAAGCCATAGAAATATTCTTCGTTGTTTGCGGCAACAGCGTGCTGACACATGATTAGATCTCCTCTATGGCCCTGAAGAATTCCGCCGAGGTCTTTGCTTTGCATGCATTCATAACAGCATCAATGTGGCGCTCGGCTGCTTCTCGCCAAAAGGAGATTAGCGCCTCGTTGCTCTTTTGCGCAATGGCAGTCTTCTCAATCCACGAAATCATCTTGTAGGCGTTCTTACCTTTGACGACAGAGGGTACTAGTTCTTGGATTGTCTTTGCGTAGTAGGGGTCGCCATATTTCCCCTCGTTCTGTTTCCATCCAGAAACCAATTCGTGGGGGTAGGGGCTGCCAACGATTGTGGACCCTCCGCCAATTGCGCCGAAAGAAAATACGTAGTAATCGCCTCCACGATCATACGAGCGAAGGTGGCCCTTAACGTTGATGTTCATCGTAGAGAACGGATCGGCTGCGGTGCCATCAACCCGATATGCCGCCCAGGACTTTGCCTCAAGGCCAATTTGATGCCCATCGAACTCCGCCTTAAAGTCTACGTCAGTAGATGGGCCGTCAAGACTAACAAGGCATGGGATGGTGACCCTTAAGTTTTGCTCATCGGCCCACTTCCAAGTTGCCAACTCGCCCCACACGCCCATGATTTCAGTTCGGATGTCGCCATCGAATCCACGACTTCTGTTCTTGGGGAAATGAACATTCCGATTACCAAATCGCCGAGCACCGGAGATAAGACCAACGGCCTTCCAGAAGTTTGCGTCGGTCGTAACGACGCGAGGGGCAAGGTCGATTGGCAGGATCATTCCCTGTCGGACTCTAATCTTTCGATGCGGCGCTCAAGGTCGGCAATGCGAGAAGCAAGTCCGATAATGATCCATCCCGCAAGAGCAGGAAGAATAAATTCCATACAACCTCCTAACTACGCGGCGGGAAAGGCTGCCAATGCGAAGTAGTTAGTCCGCCTTCTGCGCGCAGGTGGCGGGACCGGTTCGCTTGACTAGGGCCTACCACAACCCCAAGCCTTTCCTTTTCAACGCCGCAGTCGGTATGGTGGCCGACCAACCCTAGCACCGGTGGAGTAGGCGCAAGTGCGGACATGATACACCTCATAGTTCTGTATGCAAGGGGGTAACTAATCTGCATGCCGAACAAAAAATAACACCGTTACAGCCAGGGTCCCAAGCGCCAGGTAGAACAATTCAATCACAGTGATGATACCTCCAGATGATTTTATTATACGCCGCTGAGCACAGGATACGCCACATTTGTATCATCCGTCAAGGTCCCTATTTTGCTCACGTTTTTAGGGGTTTTTGTGCGGCGGCGGAACTTTGTTACCTCTGGATTGCCTCTTCTGATTTGCCTTTTTAAACGCCGGATAGCGGGGGCTATTGAGGGCAATGTGATACTCGGCCTCTTCCGGGAGCATGTAGATCAGTAGTAATTTGATGTACGCCCTGGCCCACTTTTCGGTATGGAATGTGTCGGTCCAGATGTGTGCCAACTCATGCAGGGCGGTGTCGTGGTCCTTGGAGCAAAGCGAAATAATCTTATCGTCAAGGTCCGCCTCGCCCATTTCGTGGTGGTCCTCAGTCCACCCCCGTCGCGCCGGGACGTGGTGATGGAAATTCAATTCCTCAAACTCAATGTTCTGTTGCTGGGATACCACATGGACCAGGCGGATAATCGGCAACCAGCGAGCGCGCTCGCGCTCGTTCATCTCCTTAGGAAACTTTATCTTGAAGTTAAGGTTGGAGTACTTGCCCACAGAGTTACGCCCTTGTTGCTGGAGCGTCCCAATTTTTCTGCGCTTCCTCGTTGTGCTTCTGAATCTCTTCGTTTGTAGGGATGCCGTCTGGATATCTTTCATCCGCCATCTGGCTCATGGAAAGGAAGTCAAACTCAAAAGACATCTCGCCAACGTGCACCGACTTGGCGGTCAACTTTAGCCAAATATCATTTCCCATATTTCGCCACGTTTGGCAGAAATTGTAATCCTCGCCAATGAACAGGCCGCGCTCATCCTTAGCGTAGGAGAAGTATTCATTCATTGGCTCCGTCGGGCCAGTTCCCTGCATGCCGTCGCCATAAAGCGCCTTTGCCTCTTGGCCATTTGAGACCCCCTCAAGAATTTCTGGGGCCTTTCCGGCAGCCTTCATTTTGTCAAAGACGCTGCGCTTTAGGAGCATAGCCCCAGTTGCTACGTGCGCCGCGCGCACAAGCCCGTGGGGGACGTACTCAGCAGGAATGTCCTCTTGCTCATTGGGCAAATTAAACGCGGGCGTTGCAAGCAGTGAGGACAAGACTCGCGGGTTAGTGTTCTTAATTCCCTGCACTGCGTCCACGGCGCGACCATAGTCAACAACGCGCTTGGAGTACGGAATTGCCGAAAACTCCACGTCAAGGGCGGCAAGCGTAAGAATGTCCTCCGCTGATACGCCAACATCGGAGTCCAGGAAGAGCATGTGCGTTGCATTTCCTCTCAGGAATCGATCAACGCAACGGTTTCGGGCAGTTGGGAGAATAGAGGAGCCCACCACGGTGCCCCAAGAAAAGCCCACCCCGTTCATGATGCATGCGCGCTGAAGGGCAATGACAGTGCCAATGTACGAGTAGGCAAACTGCCCAGTCAGGCTGGGGGTATAGACCGTAATGGAGATCTTTGGCCTTTGACCAGCCTGGGGTGCGGCCTTTGATGTCTGCTGCTGGCGGAACTGAGTCTTGCTCTTCTTGCTCACGGTACCTCCTATAGGGTGGGGTGTCCCCGCAATCCTAGCAAATGCCCGAAGTTTGCGTAAGGTCTTACCCATAGAAACATTACGCTATAATGCCCAGATGGAAAACATGACCTGGGAAGAGATTCCTGGCTGGACCAACTTTCAGGACGTTTACGACATTGCCGTCAAAGAGTCTCACGATGGCGCCGTCTTTGTTGAGGTTGGTACATGGATGGGCCGCAGCGCTGCCTATATGGCAACAAAGATCCAAGAGTCAGGCAAGAAAATTCGTTTCTTTGCGGTAGACAATTTTGAGGGAAGCCCCGGCGAAGATGTGCACGCACAGGCGATTACCGCACTCAGGGAGCAGGGCACAGACCTGGAGGGCGCCTGCCGGAAAAATCTGCAAGACTGCGGCCTTGATAAGTACGTAAGAATTGTGCGCGATGAATCCTGGATTGCCGCTGAGGGCTTCGCGGACGGCAGCGTTGACTTTTGCATGATTGATGCCAGTCACGAGTATCGCTTTGTAAAGCGAGACATCGAGGCATGGCTGCCAAAGATTAAGCCCGGCGGCGTACTTGCCGGCGACGACCTAGATGAGCCTGGGGTCAAGCAGGCCGTTAAAGAGGTGCTTGGTGACAAATGGATGAGCAGCGGGAAAAGATGGCCCTCATGGATTCATCACGTGCCGAAAGCGGACAGGTAGAAGAACTTATTAGGACGTGCCTAAACTGCGGAAAGCAGATGGAAGAGTTCAAGTGCAAACTTGTTTGTGAGTGCGGGTACTTTGCTTCGTGCAGTGATTACTACTAGGCACCAACGTCCACAAGCAGCCAGGTAGTAAACGCCCCAGCCTTGCTATCCACCAGCGAGTACACGCACGTTGACAAGCCGTCTGTAGCAATTGCTGATGGCAACCCTGCTTTCTTTTGGAAAGCGTCTACGTTTTCCTGGACAGGGTTTCCTTCGTGCTTGGCGTGGGGAAGGCTGTCGAATTTCCCGCCCGCCCGATGCACAATTGGAACGCCATATGTTTTGCAACGTGCGTTTAGGTCGTCGTCCTCAAGGCCCCAACCCCAGTAGTCATTGCTGAACCCATTGATCTTCTTAAACGAGGTTCGGTCAAACATCGTGACTCCGCCAAAATAGTCTGCATACGGCATCTTCCCGTCAAATTGAGATGCAGCAGTTGCAAGGTGTGTTGCACCGTCGGCCTCTGAGTAGTTCACCTCGACAGGGAGCATGTCGACGTCGTGGAACACAACGTGGGAGTACTGACCCGACTCCAGGAACCCGATGTTGCACAACTTGCCACGATTAAACGGGGCATCGCCCCGCTGCTGAACCACAAAGATGTGCGCGTCAATACCGCGCAAGTACTCGCGCATGTGAGGGCGGAAGACGGCAAGATGCTCTCCGCGATCTCGGTATGGGACAACGATGGCAAGGCTCATGGGGGGAATTTTAGCAAAGGAGTGCCAGGTTGGGGGAGGCGACCCAACCTGGCACAGAGACCCGGTTGGCCGCGTCGGGCACGCGGCACTAGAAGCCGTACTGGTCTCTGGTAGCAAACCGTACACTAGTTCGAATCCTTGCACAATAAGGATACATTTTGCTATGTTAATGTTATACAGAAAGGGGAACATATGACGCGTGGTAACACTCCAAAGGCAAAGTCGGCGTTTGGTCTTATGGGCAACGACGATAAGTATTACGTTGTCTATGAACCCAGGGACACGTGGGATCAGGAGCCATATTGCTTCTATGGGGAAAAATCAGAAGACGAAGCGTATGCTTCTCCTATCCTTAGACTGTCGTTCGATGAGGTACGATGGATCATGTCAGAAAGAATTCTTCTCCTTGGAGGGGACCAAAACATTTAGGGAGGCAAAATGCCAGCAACGCTTGCGAATGTCCCGCCAATCTCTTGCTATGTGCGCAAGGAGTATCTGCGCGATCATCAAGACGGTCACGGCGAATTCACGCCCGCCTACTGGGTTACCGTGAAGGGGTTGCGACACCGCGCCCTGTACGTTGAGGCATTCCTACCAGAGTACGGCGCGCTCTACGACAAGTTGCCCATCAGTGCATTTGTGCAGAAGCCAGAGACCCCAACGCCAGACCTCCCCCTTGGCCTGCTGCAGATGTGGGATGTGAATTCCACGCATCTTGCGGTGATTGAGAAGACTGTCTTGAAGTACATGCCGTGCAAGTACCGCGACCAGAACGGAGACTGGCACAAGGGGACGTATCTCTTTACCGTGGACATGATTCAGACCGAACCGAACGAACTGGATACCGACTGGGGAACGCTTCCGGCCGAGCATAAGTCTTATAACTTTATTCGTTTGGACAACGGGCAGTTTGCAGCACAGCCAAACAACCGTGTAATCTGGATGGACGAGGCTACGGTTGCAAAGTCTCCTAAGATTCCAGACTTTAAGGTAAGCACTAAGGTATATACCGCCGAAGGTGAGCGGTTCGGCGGACTTGGCGACCTCGACTCGTGGTCGTATGATCGAAAGCCGGAGGCACTTGTAAACCTGAGGAAGCAGGAGGGCTGATGTTAGAGGAAAGTAATTTCCAGACGTTTGTGTGTTCGGTTTGCCAGAAGGAGCGGCGGATTGAAGGCTCCAGCGAGCGCCGCAAGGTCTCCTACATTGAGACCAATGAGCCGCCCAGCGAGCGCCCCGTCTGCTTTAACTGCATCAAGAGACTAGTGAGGGCGATGTCCAATGCCGAACGGTGAGGCGTGCGCTCACGGCGCGGTCCATAGCAACATGCCGAAGTTGATGAATTATCCGTACACGCGCCGAGCGTCGTGCCTTGAGTGCTGCTGGTTTGAGTTGGTTGAAGCGCATGGCGGTGAGGAGCCAAAGGTAATTATTGACAACACAAGCAAACGAACAGAAGACAAGTGGCTTATCGTCGGTGTTGGTTTTAAGAGCACGGGCTCGACCTTGCACGAAGCAATTCGTGTGGCAGCGGCTTCATTGAAAGTGAGGAGGGCTAATGTCTGAGCAGGAGACGTTTGAGGAAGTCTTTGAGAAGATCTATGGCGAGGCCTGGGACATCATGATGCAGCGCCAGCGGCGATACGGACCAGAGAATATTCGCAAGCAGGGGCTTCACGGGGTCACCACCAGGATTGGCGAGGATAAGTTGTCTCGCATTAAGAACACCCTTCGTGGCAAAGTCATTGCCGGAGAGGTTGTGCTGGACGAGATGAGCCCAGAAGACCTAGCGGTTGCCGAGGACGCCTTCTTCGACATTGCAAACTACTCCCTAATTTGCATTGCGCTTATGCGCAAGAAGTGGGGTGCCCCAATGAAGCACGAAATTACGGAGGAATAAGATGCCACGCATTGTCCTTGAACTTAGTGACGAAGAGGCCAGCATTGTCTACAGGGCACTTGTTGAGCAATTTAAAGAGTGGGTCTTTGGTCGGCTCGAAAAGGGCGTAGACGAAGAGAGCGACAAAATGCTAAGACTCGCAGAGGGTCTGGCATCCCGCCTTGAGGACGCGCTTACGGACAAATCAGGCATGCGCGACATCATTAATAAGGCTATCGACGACGCCGATAACGTATAATCATCCCGAGGCAGAAGGGATGAGTTATGGCTGGAAAGATGATTGGCTTTTGGCATAGCGCGTTTCATGCCACCTTTGACAACCTCACCGACAAAGAGCCTCACGCCTCGGAAGAGGTCATGGCTGCAACCATTGGCGGGCTAGTGACCGCTCACCTTCAGGCTATCGCCGCATCCCCTGCCGTCATTGCGCTGATTACTATCAACGAGGACGATGTAATCATTGCCCAGATTGTTGCCCAAGTGAACGGCACGAGAAAGACTGTCCACTTTACTGCTGCTGACGAGGAGGAACTTACTGCCACCTCTGCCTCCTGGGCGCGGCAGGTTATTAAGGAACTTACGGATGAGCGGTAAGCGCGACGAACGGCTCCGCAAGAAATCTGAGGAGCGGAGGGCAAGACGAGCAGTCCCACGTAGCCCATACAGGGACGTCGGATACCTAGCGGCCCTTGCCGCTCATGATCGACTGGCCAAGACGTTCTTTGTTGGGTTGCAAGACCGGAGATCGGGTAGGATTCCCCCCGAAGAACTTGTTGCTCGGATGTCATATCTTCGGGGTATCGTTTTTGCAATTAAGGTGCTGAAAGAGGAGATGAATAAAGAATGAGTCCGATAGACCTCTTTATCAACCTGTTAAAGGAGCGCGCGGGTAAGTGGCTGTCTGAGGCGGAACTCCTAGCCATTATCCCCAATCAGGAAAAATTAGATAAAGAGATCAGCGCGTTGAGAGCAAGCGGGTGGGACATTGCCGGGCGAACAATTCAGGCGCCAACCGATGTGGAAGGCGGGGTTACCCTTCGTCTTGTTACGCAATATCGTTACACGCCACCACTTGCCACAAAAGGATGGCTATGCACGCGCTGTTCTAATGTGTATACTTCCGTATCAGGTGAGTTATTCGGCGATTCCACAATCGATCCGAGACACCGGCAAGCAGTCTGCTGGCGCTGCAAGAAGAAAACATTTTGGAGGCTAATCGATGAGCAAGCAAGTAGTGATCGAAAAGATTGACGACGTTCTCTATGCCGACGGCTGGGAAGATTGCCTAGTCGGGCACGGAACAATTTTCCACGGGAGCGACGGCCCAAAGTTGGTTGCAATCTACGACCGACATCGGATGACGGCGCGACTCGCCAAGGAGTTCATGGACGACGCCATTGCTAGTGGTGAGTTCAAGGTGAATGTTGATGACGGCTCCGAGAGGGATTTCTGGTCCGAGGCGGACGAGTACATCTCATTCAACGTTGAGGGGGCATTCATTCAAGCGGGGATGCCTGTGTTTGCGGACTTTGGCCCCCAGCGCCTTGTCCCAGCCGAGCCTTCAGATGAAGATCTCGGCGTGGGATTCTGGACGCTTGATGGAGCAGAAGAGAAGTAATTACTCTTCTTCGTGGGACTCTAGGCGAAGGGGCATAGTTACTGCCCAGGCCAGCGTCAAGATGGCGAGCGTGACTCCGATAAAATCTCGGGTCTCGCCCTCAGGCAAAACGATCCAACCAACGAGCAAGCCGAAGACTGTCCAAGACTGCCCGACCGCGTCGTTGATTATTTGTGCGAGATAAAACTTCAACTTGTTCACAGTAGACCCTTTCTGGTTTTAAAACCATATTCCTTTTTGACTGTACCATTGCTTTGCGCGGACTTCACGGGCGCTTTTGTCTGCGCCTTGGCGCGCATCTTGCTTCCGCCCTTAGGGCCGTTCTTCGGTCCGCCGCTGCGCTTTGGACCACCGCGACGCGGGCCTTTCTTTGGGCCATCACCACCGCCACCAGACCAGCCGCCACCCGATGTCGATCGGGCAGCCGCTGCTGCTGCGGTTGCAATTTGCGTCAAGATGATTGCGGGCACAACAGTTTCGCGCGCCGCTGCCCGTTCTTCTTCGGAGATGTCTTTGCCAAGATTTGCCACGGCATCCACCGCAGCGCCGACTGCTTCAGTTACTGCGGTGACGGCTTCGCCGACGGCTTCAGCAGCAGCCGTAACGGCTTCCCCAACTGCCTCGGTCACTGCATCGACAGCAGCGCCAGGATCAATCGGTCCAGGTGTGTCAGTAGGTACAGGGCTGGGATCAGGAGAAGGGGAAACTGACTCTTCAGGGGTGGGCGTCGGCTCATTGGTTGGCTCCTCGCTTGGCGTCGGAGTTGGCTCCGGCGACGGGCTTACAGAAGGCTCTGGCGTGGGCGTAGGGGCCACGCTAGGGCTTGGTGTTGGTGGTTCTGGGGTAGGTGTAGGGGTTGGCGTTGGGCTGGGTGTTGGCTCTGGCGTCGGGCTAGGGGTTGGCTCGGGGGTAGGCGTTGGCTCTGGGGTAGGGGTGGGCGTAGGCTCAGGTGTTGGGCTTGGCGTTGGGGGTGGAAGCGACGGAACAAATACCGAAACAGTGGCTGAGATTGGCGAATAAATATGCAACGTGTCGTTATCTGCCCTTATCCAGAACGTATAATTTCTATCCACGCCGCCAGTGATAACAAAGACATCATTAGCAATGCCCATATTTGTTTCCGCAGATGAGGCGCCCCAGCCGTTTGCTCCTTCCGTGGTCCAGAACACCCCATACCGCTCAATGTCAGTGCCGCTGGATTCTGGTGCATTCCAAGTCAGGTAAACGTTTCCGTTGCTGTACACCGTGACCATTAGTCCAGTTGGTGCATTGAGATACGGGTCTGGAACTGGCGTTGGAGTAGGCTCCGGAGTCGGGGTTGGCGTCGGCTCCGGAGTTGGTGTCGGAGTTGGTGTTGGTGTCGGGGTTGGTGTGGGGGTAGGAGTTGGTTGGGGCGTAGGCGTCCATGTTGCCGATGGGGTTCCCGGGGCAAGTTCTGCCTCAAAGTTGCTAATCAAGTAGTAGTGATTTCCGTAAAAGCGATCAGCCGCAGGATCGCCGCAGCACACGCCTGCTCGCACGCGGTAGTTACCCGCCGGAACGGAAACGCGAATTGTTGAAGCAAGAGAGTACCCGCCAGTGTGGTCGGTGTATGAGTCGTCGTTTGCAGCAATCAGCGTACCGTTACTGTCGTACAGCCAAAGCATGGAGTCAACAGTTCCTGGGCACCAACCTGCCGTGCTGTTGTCGCACAAATCGGTCCAAAGATGAAGAAGGCTCTGCTCTGGGACGGTAATCCAAAAGTCTTGCGTTCGGTCAACGTAGTTGTTTTGCGAGCCAAACGCAGGCGAGGTCACAAGTCCAAAGACAAGCGTAGACAGTATTAACCAGATAGTTGCGAGTGCTACAATGATTTTAGTGCTCATGGGTCTCCTTCCCGTGAGCATTAAACAATACGGAGATTACTTACTCAATGAGTAGGTAATCTCCGTGTTTTACGCAGGAAATCTACTAGATTTTAGGTAGATGCTTTCGGTGAAATTCCTGCCATGCGCTAGAACGCTTTGCACCGTTGAACGTAATGCTTTTTATAAGGGCAACTTCATTAGACATAACGCGCTCTTTGCATTGCGAGCAAACCCGCGCGGTTAGCACTGGTTTTGCCGCTTCTCGCTTTGACTTGTTGTTCTTCACTCCAGCCATTTCTACTCCTTTTTATTTATTACCCTAATTTATTTCGCTGGAATCCGGGCTTGGAATCAGATCTACCTCGCACATCCCACATACAAGTCGTGGGAGTTTTCCATCCTCAGTAAGTTTAAGCATGGTGTCCGAAGCGACGCCGTTGTTTGGGCATCCTACTGTTTCGCAACTAATCTCAACGCTTGCGAATTCCATTATGTACCTCAGGTCTTAATAATAAACGATGTTACGAACGATTTAGGTGAAATTGTTGATCCAACACTTGATGATGTTACGTTTGTGGTAGCCAGAGTAGTAACAGATCCAGTCACCGTATGCGATAGTGTAGCACTTGGTCCGCCAGACGTAGTTGCTGGAACATCAATAGCATGCGTGTGCCCACCAGTTGCATAGGAACTTACTGATCCAGAGGCAGTGATCGCCCCTGCAACGCTTGCCGATCCACTTGTAAAAGATGCTGGGTCAACGTCGTGTGTATGTGAAGCATGGCTAGATACGGCAAGCGTATTAGCGTGGGCGTGACCAACATTTGTTGTGTGGGTGTGTGCTCCAACAGCAGCCGCGTTCATTGGTCCAAATGATCCAGAAGAACCTGAGAACCCAGAGCCAGCGCTTGCTATTCCGCCTAGGAATTTATCTCGCAAATCTGGAACAATAAACGTATCGCCAGGTGATTCTCCACCAGTTGCAATAGTAATTGCAAGTGCTAAATCGGGATATGAAGATGTATTGTATGTTGCTCCATCGCAAAATAGCCAACCTGTTGGGGCTGCATATCCAATATATGGAAAAATTAAACCAGTTGGCAATGCGGCGCTTGTAAGAAGTGTTGCAGAAGACGGGATTGTTGTGCCGTTAATGGAGGTTGCCGTAGCGGCCCCAAGGCTTGGCGTTGTTAGCGTTGGGCTAGTAGCAAAAACTAACGATCCAGAGCCAGTCTTTTCCGTTACCGCAGCAGCAAGGTTAATAGCCGAAGGGGTACCAAGAAATGTGGCAACGCCAGTTCCAAGTTGGGTCGTGGTAACAACATTGTCGGAGCCTGATGTCTGCTCGACCCAGGATGTTCCATCCCATACATATGTACGAAGTCCCATTATTCAGGCTCCTCATCAAATGG
>Ga0214921_10008048_pt1 | contig 13828 bp, 34 predicted proteins | sample LL1505_MetaG_FD_177992 | JGI IMG/M metagenome (GOLD analysis project Ga0214921, IMG submission 177992) | Freshwater microbial communities from Lake Lanier, Atlanta, Georgia, United States - LL-1505 | ecosystem: Environmental > Aquatic > Freshwater > Lake | place: USA: Georgia | collected... | reverse complement strand
ATCAGGACAACTTACTGCCACCCACCATTTATTGTCAGTGGCAGAGGATATAATGGTCTCATGAATACAACACAACTAGAACCCCGCCTGCAAAAATTAATTGACCTTGGTGAGACGGGCACCAACATCCTGCACGGTGAACTTAAAAACCTAATGCTGGAGGCTGAACAGCAATACGAAGAAGCCAAACAGATTGAGGAAGACAACGACTACTCCGACGCCATGGAATCCATGGAGCGAAAGTACTGGGAGGGCCAATGTGACGCATTAGCCCATGTCTATGCATTAACATATCAACTATCATTCGCAATTGCTGAAAGGAGCAAACGATGACTATAGACCTACAAGAGGCAACACGTAGAGACGATACATTTGATGAATTAATGGAGATTAACCTTCATCTTTCACAAATGTCTGTGTTTCCGTCATTGATGTGGACCTGGGCCTTTGATGTGCTCAAAGATATCTATGACAACAATCAATATAAAGACTTAGCAATCAATGATTATGTTGACGAGGCTGTGCCTGAAGGTGTTACCTTTAAACAAATCTTTGATAAGTTCTGGGAGGACGCAGACAGTCTTGGACTTAATATGGACCTTGGCGGAGAGACCATAGAAGAAGTCATCCGTGATTGGATGAGAGAGAATGATTTCCTGGTTGCCTTAGATGAGGACGGCTGGTTAGATGATGAGGAGGAGCAAGATGAAGACAACTGATACATATGTAGACAATGTCCTGGAGGAAGCACGAAGGCTGCTGTGGTCTGGATCCTTACATGAAGTTGATCAAGCTCACAATATGATTGCTGAATTAATTAAAACTCGTATGGCGGAAAAGGAGGGGCGAAATGTCTCATTATGAACCAAGCTTAGAAATCCTGGAAGTTAATTACTCATGCTCACCTGGAGGTGTAGACACATTTGAGGTATATGATAAATCTGAGATTGAACCTGTCAGTCTTCCAATATATGAGACAGAGTCCTTGACGGATGCCGTCATGTTCTGTTATAATTTGGGCAAAGACTTTATTGTCCGAACATATGCCGAATGGGAGAGTAGAGAGCTTGCCAGTCTATAGAGTATTTGGAACTAAGTATCAAAACTATTACACAATCATTGAGGCTGCCGATCAATTTGAAGCAGTCGATAAAGCAAATGCATTGCCTGAAACAGAATGGAACTCCATTCCGACAGATGATGTAATTGAAGCTACAGATGTATATCTAAATGAAGATACATCAGATGAACTACAACTAAATATATAAGGCGGAACGTAGGGGCTAGTCTTAGCTCTTACGGGGGTATTTACAAATTCGTGGGTATCCGATATAATGAATATAAACGATCACTGAAAGGATCATCATGACAACAAAGAGAGAATATCTAGCATCAAAGGGAATTACTGTTGGCCGCCGTGGCCGCTTCTCATCTGCAGCCAATAAGGCGCTGCAAGATGCTGCAGCACAGGGAATTACATTCCAGGCAGAAAAGCCTCAGCCAAAGAAGTAAGCTGTCCAGTAGGTGGACTCGAGGGGCTGGCCAAGTGTCAGCCCCTTATGATATAATCGAATAGAAAGGCGGACTATGAAAACCAAAGAACAGCAAGTAGCAGAACTTCTCTGTAATTATTCAGAGGACCATTTCTTCAATCCTGCCTCCCTAGGAGGATTCCTGGCAGACCAGCCAACCTATACCCTAGACCGTATCATGGAGGTCGTCACATGGGTCATAGAGAAGCAAGCAAGACGGTATGAACGGGAGATAGAGAACGGCGGTATGGTATCAGAAGGTCTTGCCCTAGCATATAAGTTAGACCAAGTTGTAGATAAGATTAAAGAGAAGAACACATTTAACAATCTTAAACTACCTATAACTAACCAGGAGCGGAAAGCAATCATAGACCGTATGCCTAAAGAAAAAACGGGGAACTATAGATACTCTTGGCTCCATGATACAGATACTCGTGGAACTAAAGTATATACAGAACATCCATTCATCTAATCTAATATAAATCATCTGGGCATATATGTCCAATTTGTACCATTGGTACATTTTGGATGTATATGCCCTATTTGTATGTCTTGACATATGGGCCAAATTTTGCATTTACGACAAGCTATAAAAAATCCCTGAAAATCTAGGAAAATCTAATATAAATGTATATTAATCTAAACAAACATATATAGAATATAACAGAATGTGATCAAAATCTGGGGAAATATGGGCCAAATTTTCCGTTTACGGAGCATGCCCAAATGCCCCTGAAGCCTTGACAATGTGGGCAAAATATGCCATTTACGAGGGTATTGACAAAATGCCTCAAATATAGTAGGACATGGGCTCCAATATGGAGCAAAATGGATTACGGTGGAGTAAAATGGAGGGCTCAATTACATGTATATCTATCTATATATAACATAGTAATATTCGATATCTAATTAGTAGTATATTTTATCTAAGCTATCCTCTAGAATATGCTTTAAAAGGCTTTAAATGGCCATATGAGCCATGTTAAATGGCGGGGGGAACCTAGGATATGGAGCTAGTTTGTCCTATTTTGTGGATCATCAACAGATGTGTTGCAACCACAATCTGGACCTTGATCTGAGTTATTGCAGCATACTGTGGTAATCTTATCTATATCTATATATGCTTCTAGGTTATCTAGGAATCCCATCATTGCTCCCCCCTTTTTTAATCTCTGAGAATATCATCATTCATGTAAACTTCTCCACATATGATACTATATCTTAATTGTAGTCGACTAGAATTACATTTCAAACATTTAGGAGAATAGGATATCTCCTTGGATAATTCAAGATCCAATGTAGCTCCACAATTGCATATGAAGCTATATGTATAATCTCCTGTATTACTCAAAGTCTATTTGTGCTTCAAATAGGGTATCGAGATCCTTTGATCTATCCCCCACCTCAAGTACATTAAATCCTGTTGCTCTCTCAAGGACCATATATCTATAATCAAATAGACCTAGTTCCTCCTCTAACTTCTTTAGAATCTTATCTACTGGCAATAGCCCACATGTATACAGATCAAACTGTATCTCTGCTGGATTGGGCTCATCCCATATATGTAGGGCGATATGTGAGGTCTCTATCATAACTACACAGGTTAGACCTCGATTGCCCTCCTTCTCTACGTATGACGCATATGGACCCTGGATTGTCTTCATGTCGATGGAATCGACTAATGACTGCATCCACTCTACCGCCGACGTTTCACTTTTTAATGCACTAGTTGTGAACCCATTAACGAGTAATTGATTATGTAATGGCATATATATACCTACCTCTTCTCACCAAGGAATGGTGTTATGTTTGTCTTGCTTTTCTTGCCTTTGTAGCCCATATCGAAGTCTTTTAGCTCATCGTATCCATAGCCTACTGTTTGTTCTGCTTCATTTAAAAATTGATCTTCCCATAGCCCCATGAGGGATTCATTACCAATATCATTAAAGTAATACCGCTTCTTTTCTGGGTTATATGTCCAGCCTTTCCATACCCCATTTTCCTCTTCCGCCCAAGTTAAGTTGGTTGGAACCTCATCCTCTGCATCTTTGAGCATGCGTAGCAATTCATCATTTTCGTGCACAACAGCCTGAATAGCTTTTCTAAGCCGTCTAGGCCTCATGAGCACCCGTTCTACAAATTCAATTAACATGTTCTCTCTCCGACGCACTTTTCGCTTCACTATTCGTGATCTGAATTAGACCTAAGATTACTTATAATTTCATCAAATTCTTTATGGGTAATTATACGATATATCAAGGAGTCTGCTTTAATTTTAGCCAAGGATCTAGCCTTATCTAAATCTATTCCTGGCAGGGAATCTTGAATTTCTTTAAGACACATAGCATGTATTAGCTCTACCTTGAAGGTCTTATCCATTCCAGTACACTCTGCTATTTGCATTAGTTTTCCTCTATATCTTCTTCAATATCAAATAGATCATATTCAATGTCTTTTAGTTGAGCAAGACTGTTATATGTTACATAGGCAATAGCAGCAAGGGCTAGGCCTAATGATAGTAGTCCGATAGTCTTTTTATTCATTACTGCTCCTTTGATGTTTGATTATGAAGAAGTAGATTGTCATATCTACGCTTCCAGGTTTCCGCCCTGTTTTCTGCATCTAACCATTTAGCATGGAATAAATGTTCTGCATCTTGAGATTCGTTTAGTTTATTACACATATCAGAAATTTTATTTTCTGATTCTGGAGATCTTTTTCCTATGGTTAATCCAACCAAGAAATAACCTAGATTTAATAGTATATCCCACATATACGCCTCTTTCTCTACCTGTTAATTATATAGGAGAGTCTAAGGTTTTGTCAATAGCATCATCTATTGTAGAGCTATGTTCTTTATCACATGAGCCACATTCTTTACACATATTTCTCCAATGAGGATCCCCGCCAGCCCTAAGAGTAGGGCTTAGCGGGGAATACTTAATTAAACTTTCTTCGGCTTGGTTTTCTTTTGTCCAAGTACGGTTTCTCTACGAATACCATGCTTGTTTGTATCGATCTTTGTTGCTGGTCTTGGACCAGAAAATCCAGATCTAAACTTACCTTGCGAAGGATTTTTTCTTGCTGCCTCTTGTGAGGTTACTGCGCCAGATGGTTGATTATTTGGCGGAGTATCCATACCAGTGCCATTATTACTCATTAATAAAGTTTTCTCTTTGTTCTGGAGTTGCAGTCATGTTTAGTGTCAATCCTGCTTCTCCATCCCTAGAAACATCTAATATGCCTCCTGGGATATTTGCAATACCAGTTGAGCTTCCTAAAGCTTCACATCCGCATTCTACGCACATGTTACTTACCGTTGTTGCCGAGTCCTGCACCATCTTGTGATGATACATCCTTGGCTGGTGGGAATGATCCAGTTGCTGGTGAATACTCACCAGATGCATTGATATCATTTGTTCCTGCTGGCTTACGATTTGCTGTAAAGCCGTCTAAATTTAATCCGTCTGACATTTTATTCTCCTATAGGTTGTTGTATTTAGATGGGTCTAGAATACCATCCATCATACTATTATAGCATTTATTATTTTCTATATTTGTCTCCCCAGCAATCGTCACAAACCACTATGTATTTGCTCTCTGTGCTGGTTATGTGGGTTGCCTGCTTGGTGCAACCCTCCATTTCACATATTTCTTCTAAGGGCATTACTTCTTTTTAGTTGTCTTTTTAGGAGCGGTCTTCTTAGGAGCCGTCTTCTTTACTGGAGCCTTCTTTTTAGGGGCTGTCTTCTTTGGTGCTGACACAGTTGATTCCTTCTTTCCTGAACCCTCTGCAACTACAGCCTTAACCTGTTGCTCAAGGATCCATAATCTTAGCTTATTAAACATTTACTGCCTTTCAATCTTTCTAACAATGTACGATATTACATCATTAGGTTTCCACTCTGGTGGTAATTCTAAATACTTTATTTCGTTTGCTATTTTTTCTCTGATAGCATCCTCTATATATTCCATGTATATATTCTATCATTTATATGTAAATGGGGCAAGGTTTCCCTTGCCCCACAAACAATATTTGGATTACTTAATCCAGTTTACTTTTAGCTTAGGGAACTTAGCATTCCACTTCTTAGCCAAAGCATTGAAGCTAGCCTTTAGATCTGCAATAGTCTTCTTTAGGGCATCATTTTCTGCTTTCAAAGTTGCTGTTGCTGAGTCTGATGCTGCTTTTGCATCTGCAAGAGCCTTTGCTGCTGCCGCTGCATCTGCTGCACGTGCTACCTTTTCGGCTGCTAGTGCTGCATTAACTGTTGCCAACTCTGTTACTAGATCACGAACAACAATAGTTGCTGATGTTGATCCAATTGGAGTTGCAAGTCCAGTTACTGCTGATGCTACGGTTGCGTATGCAACAACTGTTACTGAGCCAGAGGCAGGCATTGTAATGGTCTGCTCCTTGGTTCCAACAGTTGCTGTTGCTGTGTCTGTAGTTAATACAGTTGCTGTTGCTGCTCCTGAGCTTGAAACCAAAGTATTAATTGTGGCTCCGCCCTTTAGGTTTCCAAATACATCGTATCCAGATACCTTAAGAACTTGTGATGTACCTGCTGCTGCTGATGCTGGAGCAGACAAAGTAATTGAGTTCAAAGCACCTGCGGTACCTTGTACATAATAAACTGTTGTTGTTCCTGCACGAGTAATAGATACTGATCCTACTGCTGTACTTTTAGTATATACATAAAAGTCTGCTGCTGTTCCAGTTCCTGTCGCAATTGACAGTGTTGATGTTCCAGAAGATGCTGTTACTGCTGATGCAGTTGTTGCAAGTGCTGGTACGATAGTTGCATTTACTGCAACTGCTGTTACTACAGTTCCAGTGTCTACACCAGTAACTGCAATTTTCAACGCATCTGCTGCGTCGATGCTGTTATCTGCTGGCACTGGTAGTGATACAGGTGTTGTTACAACTGTTCCACCCGTTGCTGCAGATCCCGCCACTGTTAGTGTGACAGTTCCAGCATTGGCATTAGCCGCTGGCGATACAAGCATTGTGCTAGTCAGGGCTGCAGCGATGATTAGCGATACTTTCTTAAATGACTTCATTTAATTTATTCTCCTTAATTTATCCACCTCTAGATGAGCGTGGAATTCTAGTTTATGTATGAGTTCCGCCATTGGGTCGGTGAGTGATTAGACTCAATTTCTTTCTTCATATCAATGTCTTCATACATTCGAACAATGTGAATGCAGGGATCTTGACCTTCGCCAAATTCTACATCTTCTTGCTCAGACATTGGTAGTCCATCATGTGTATAACATACAGGAGGTCCGCACCAACCTTTTTTAATTCCGTAGGTCATCCATTCGTCGTAACTTAGAGCCATTCCGCCAACTCCTTTAGGAGCATGTGTTTGGGCTTTGCGCCAACCACTGTATGGACTGGATTTCCATCTACAAATAATACCATAGTTGGTATTGAATGTACAGAGTATTCTTGAGGTTTTTTTTGATTCTCATCAATATTTAACTTTCCAACCAACAGTCCAGTTTCAGTTGAGAGTTCTTCTAAAATTGGAGCCACCCTTCTACAAGGACCGCACCAGTCTGCCCAAAAATCTATTAATATTGTTTTATTTTCTTTAATTGCCTGCTCAAAGCTCTCGTCAGTTACTATCATTTTGACTCCACATGGGTTGGCCAATAATAACTGCATGCCTCGCAACATGTATATCCCAGTTCTCTAAAGTCAGAAAACTCTGAATAGAAGTAATATTTTTCTGGATCTTTCTCATGAAGCCTACCTTTATGTGAGTAATGAAGTTTGTTGTTTCCAAGCCACCAAGGTTTGTCAGACTCAAGCAACATAAAATGATCTTGGTATATCTTGTCAAATGTCTCGTGAGTTGTATTTTTATAACCACGAAGGATGATCTCTTTAATGATTGATTCATTATAAAGAAATAGCCAGTCCTCATGACCATCCCACATTTTTACTGCTGGATGATTTTTCCATGCACCTGAACTATATAGCCCAGCTAATGATTTGAGAACTTGTAGGTTTTCTACACTTTGTTTAATTAAACGTTTACGGTCTAGATGCTTTGCGGTTTCTGCAAAGTCCGCCTCTGGTAAGAATGTTTGCATAGTATCTATTCTACTAAATTAGTAAAGATGAGTCAATAGGGTCACTGCTCATCAGGCTGAGATTTTAATTGTTCTGCTGCCTCATTAAATCTGTCCATAAACATTTTAACTACAAAATATGTGGACTCTGTGGCATTTTTATTTAAACTAGCAATTGTTTCTTCTGTGCGTTGATCTTCAGGAAGAGCATTGGCCCATTTTTGAAAAAGGGCCTTTGCTACATCTTGAATGATTGATTCTAATACAGTCATTCTATCTGACATATTATTAACTCAACGCAGTGCTTAACTCAAAAAGTTTTCCAATTTGTGGAAAACGTTTGCCCATCTTAATTACTGTAGATTTAGTAGAAATTAAATCGTTTAATTGAAGAGTTGTATATCCTGACTTAAATTGCTTTAAAGCAATCCAGTTAGCAGCAGCAGTTTGAGCAGCAATAGATGATCCTGATGCAAAACCCAAATTGTTTCCTGGTGAATATACTTTTAGTTGACCAATTGAGTAGATATCTAGTAACAGTGGGTCATAATTATTATAAGTCTCAATGCCGTTCTTTGATCCAGCGCCCACGGCAACTGCTTGTGGTATGCATGAAGGCCAATCAATTCGTTTATAATCGCTATTATTACCTACTGCTGTAAATGTAGGAATTCCTGCAGATAATAGATCCGTAATTGATTTCTGTGTTGTTGGAGTAGAAGGACAGTAATTTGCAGAATCTGCTAGTGCATGACTTCCTTGAGAAAGAGAAACTGCTTGAATATTAAATTTATCTTTATTAGAATAAACCCAATTTAAAGCATTATAAATAGTTTTCTCATTTGTTATTTGTCGGTCACCATTAATATTTTGTCCAATAATTCTAACAAATACAATGTTCATATTAGGATTTGTTGATACAGCAGCAGAAGCCATTTGAGTTCCATGACTAAATCCATTTTTTGTAATTAATTGTGATGGGATAGCTGATGCTCCTGGTCCTTCCATAAACGATTGACCATTTGGACAAGTTGTCCACTCTAAGATACATACTTCATAAATTAATTTATCTTTGATAGAAGGAACTGATGTGTCTAGCCCCGTATCAAGAATTGCAAGGGTAGGAACCGATACGGTCCTGTTCTTTACGTTTGCATGCGATGTTGATGGTATTGCTAGTGTAAGGGCAATTAGGCCCAGTAGTATTTTTTTGTTCATGAACTAATAATACTAAATAGCCCTGATCCTGTCAATAGGTATTATTTATTTTTATCTAGTTTAGTTTTATACCATTTACCAGCGTCTAATTCTGGTCCCGCTATCTTATTTTCTTGTAACAATATATCGATAGCCCTACTGACATATTCAATTTGGAACTGCATTCTTAACATTTCCATTTCAAGTAGTCTAATTCTTTCTGATTTTCTCACTCTGTTATCTCTCTGTCTAAAGGAGTGGGGGCTGTTAATAAAGCTCCACACTCAGTACACTGCATATCTAAGAAATATGTTGCCAATTCGTAATTGTCAAACATGGCTCTTATATAAAAATGTTGTGACCCACATACACAAGCATGGGTTGGAGTTCCACGCAAATCTATAGGATTTAACATTGGATGGGCCATTTCTTGTCTAGCTTCTTCAACATCATTTTTGTCAAACACTAAAACATCGTATTTGTTAAAAAATTGTCTAATAACCCCAATACCGATCAATCCAACTAGGGTTGCTGCTAAACGATTAACCCATTTCATAAATCTATTATACTCTAGACTTCTATAATTGTAAAGGGAGGTCTAACCGACATATTAAACTTTGCAGCCGCCTCTAAAGCCATTCTAACACGCTTACGTGGGGTTTTAACTGCTGCTGTAGAAAACAAAGAACCAAGCGCAAGCTCTTGGCCTGCACCTTCAGCCATATATTGAACATCGGCTTCTCCAATATGAAAGTCAGAGTCCATTGTAAAAATCCTACCAGCGCCCTGAACTGTTATTAAAAATATTCCGCCTTCATCGCCATCTTCAGTTCCAGAACTAAAGTTACCATAACCCTGTTCTTTAAAAGCATCTTTAATAGATTCAACAAACTTTGTTCTAATAAACTTATCTAAATTTCTATATCCTGCGGTTGGTTTATAAACTGGCGGAGTCCAAGAATATTGTAAAATTTGACCCATTCTAAAACTATCAACAAAGCCAATTCCAAATTGTCCTACCTTAAAAACTTTAGGATCTGTTCTTTGAAATATTAAACCAGATTTTTCATCAGACGCAGCAGCATCTCCTCCTAGGAGGACTTTATTTTCATGGATAAGGGCTACTATACAGGTCATATACCCTAGTATACTATTTTTAAAATTCTCTGTCCAGCGCCTCTAAATCCTCTATATGATGGTCTATATATGATAATTTAAGTAAGGTCTCTTCAAGCTCAGATTTAACTGCAATTAATTCCTGAATAGTGTTATAATATTTATCTTTCCATTCAGTCAACTCACGCTCAATTTTGTATAATTCTATTTTTAAATCTTTAACCTCTAATTTAAGGTGGTCTTGGTCACGCTCAGCCCTGCGTATCTTTTCTTTTTTATTGTCCCTAAGCCCAGCAATTATTGCTGTTCCCATGCCAGATAAAATAGCGGCAAGAATAGCAATAACGGCGGCGGTGTAATCTAGATTCATTGTAAGTCAATTATACCTTAAAATGAATGATAAACCTATTTAAACCAACAATTCCGATGCTGAAATTTCAGTGCCAACATACCGTCTTTTTACAATATATTCTTTGACATGATCTGGGCCTTGAGATCTACCAGCCAAGATAATTACCCAGCGTGGCTCAAACTTAGAAGACGAACAGGTTTCGCAAATAAATAAATTAATTGGTAGAAGAGAAGACTTCTTTACATCTAATTTATTCTTAGACTTGTTGCAACTGTAACATAATATTTTTTCCATTATTCTGATTCCTCAATGTGTTTAAAAACTATTTCATCTATAATACTAAAATCTTCATTTTCCATTAGTTCGGTGTGCTCCATGCCATCCTTATTATATTTAACAATTGATGCCCATGCACCAAGTTTTTCAACTGTACCGTGACATTCCTCTGAATGAATGTATACAACGTGAACAACATCATAGTATTCTTTCACTAGGTTTACCCTCCAGCTCGCATCTTACTCCGTATGACTCAAGCAAACGCTTGATCTTTCCTACATAATCAATAACCATTTCTTTCTTGGTTCCTTCAAATTGTAAAAAATTATCTTCATACAGTCTTAACGCTAAAAACTCTGGGTACATTACTATGTCCATAAGAAGCATTGATGGCTTCTTTACTTGATGAACTGCTTTTCTCATCTCTTCAGTGTAAAAAACAGGTTTGTTTGGTTCGCCAGTCCATTCATTTATTCCATATTTAAAATGCTCGTTAATATCTTTTTTATTAATAAACATTTTTTTTCTTTAACCTCTTCCAGTCTTCTGCTGTCTTATGTAAATTCTTTGATCTATCTATAGATCCAGAACTTAAATATACTCCGCCCCATACTCCATACTCATTATTGTCTACTCCAGATTCATAACACATTTTCATTACTGGACAACTAAAACACATCTCATCTATATTTCTTGCTACATTAGCATCAGACTCATACTTTTCGTAAAATAAATTTGTATCCATTCCCCTGCATATTGCAAGATGGAACCAATCTAAATCATCTTCGTCTATGCCTAAATCATTTAAAATGTTTGACATGCTTTTTGGGCAACTTCCATATTCCGTTACTATCAACAGAAATTCTTTCTGCTGTCCCCCAAGCGTTCTCTTTGAACATGCCTTTTACATTTGTGAACCCATTAATATCTTTTTTCCAAATTACTAAATCGTAATTGTCCCAAAATGGGGTGACATTTTTAGCCTTCTTTATAAAGACTTCTACACCCAGTTCTGTTAGATTTAACATTATTTCCTAAACATAAACCGTAGCACCCACTGATATATATTATACAGTAAGCACCACGGCTATGTCAATGACTATTTAAGAAAAGTTCCATCCCATATGGACTTTTTAATTTTAGGCTCTTCTCTATCTTCTACGTCATAAGCCTTTTCTACAGGTACGCAATTTGGAACCATTCTACCGTTTTTTTCTTTCATACCTCTTTGGGTATATCCTGACCAGCAGGCTTTTTCCATATTATCCCATTTATCTTCTTCTTCATTATCTGATTCATAAGATTTGCTCATTTCTTCTGAGCATACTGGACATTTATCGCAAGAGACATTCATTGCCTTACATGTTTCACAACCACAATTTTCATAAGCTTTTTCAACCGAAACAGCTCTTTCAATTCCAGCATCTTCTGGATCTCCTGGCTCTGGCATATCTTCTTCACCTTCTTCTGGAATTTCAATCATTGCTTCAATTGTTTCCATGAGGTGCTCAACTACCATCCCTAATTGTTCCTTTGTAATTTCTGGACGAAGTGCTTTTTTAATGTCTTCATCATCATCAATTTCAATAACTGTATCAATTGGATTTACTGCTTCTTCAAGAATATCCTTAATCTCTTCTACTAATTCTTCTGTCATTAAAGACTTTTTCATGCTTTTATTTTTTTCACGTTCTACAATTTTACGAGACCAAGAAAAACCTGCATCTCCGCCCCAAGCTAGCCACATAATCTTTCCATTAGAAGGATTCTCTGCGTTATCCCAGTCTTTACCCTTCTTGTCTACTTCATGGCGTGAGAAGAAAGAATACATACGCTTTACTGTAGAAAGGCTTAGCGTCTCGCCACGAGCAAGCTGTCCTGCACGAGTCCATCCTACTGCAGTTCCAGCACCCTTTGCTTTACCCTGCTCTTTTAATTTAATTGCACGACGGGCTGCTGATTGCATACCTGCTGTCGGTTTGTATCCTTCTGTTGCCATTTTATTTCTCCTTTACGTTTATAACTTTTACGTTTTTAATTTCATCATCTACGCCAAATATGTCGTTGGCATAATCTAAAGCATCGCCTTCATCGAAGGCTTCTACTTCTACATCTACTTCAAGCTTAACTTTGTATTTTTTCATTTACTTACCGCAAGTTGGGCATTTTGAAGCAGTTGATTCAGAAGCTTTTGGCTTTGCAGCACCAGCACCTTTAAACTTTGGGCGACCAAATCCTACAATAGAAATCATTTCACCTTGTTTATTTTTTCTAAATGCACGAAGCTTTTTTGAAACCTGTCCGCCATTTCTCTGACTTCCTTTTTTATCTGGGCTTGTGTTTCCTTCAATGCACCAAACTGTTCCGTCTTCGTTATCTTTAATAACAATTCCTACGTGAGAAATTCTATCAACACCATCTGAAGGAAAATCAAAATAGGCAATATCTCCTGGTTCTGGATCTGCTAGATCTCCGTCAATCCATGAGCCAGCTTTTTTAAATGCTTGTGCCCCACCTGGAGTATAAACAGTATTTGGAACTTTTACACCAGCTTCGTTAGCGCACCACATAACAAATGATCCGCACCATGGCTGAAAGTTAGCTTTTGTAAATGCACCGTATTTAGTTTCATTATCTTTAGGACCTTCAATATATCCTAATTCTGCTGTAGCAACTTCAATTAAACGTGCCGCTGTACCTTGTTCTGCCATGATTAATCCTTATCCCAATCAGTGTCTACTGGTTGTACTTCTGGCATTGCGCCATCTGGCTTAGCTGCTAAACGTGCTGCGACTGCATCAATTTCTGCTTCAAGCTTTTTATCTGCTTGTGTATTTTTAGCATCCATCTCTTTATTATCAAGTTGTGCTTTCATAATATCTTTAGCACCTGATTGACCAATTAATAGTCCAGCAAGTGTTCCTGTAATAAATGTTGCAACAGATCCAAGTACGTTGAAAAACATTTTATCATTTTCTGATTGTGCTCCAATTGGTTGTGTTACAAATAAAAGTCCATATAATATTCCTAATGATGTAGCCAATAGGATTGTTCCAAGCGTAATTCCTAAAATAAATTTTAATCTAGCGTCCAGATCTTGTGGACTTAGTCTTTCTTTAGCCATTTGTTGTACCTGTTTCAGTAGTAGTAGTTGATGCTTTACCAATTACATCTTTAGTGCATGTGCCTGATGCTTCACAAATTGGAGGATTGCATTCCGCCTTCTCCCAATTAGCAGGATCTTGGCATGGGTATCTATATGATCCCTGAT
>Ga0214921_10008047_pt1 | contig 13830 bp, 12 predicted proteins | sample LL1505_MetaG_FD_177992 | JGI IMG/M metagenome (GOLD analysis project Ga0214921, IMG submission 177992) | Freshwater microbial communities from Lake Lanier, Atlanta, Georgia, United States - LL-1505 | ecosystem: Environmental > Aquatic > Freshwater > Lake | place: USA: Georgia | collected... | reverse complement strand
GGCCAAGTGGGCGATGCCCAGCTTTACAGCTTGGTGCTGAAAGGTTTTAGCAGCTGAGTCAGCTGCTCCCCTCATCGGGATCGCTTCGTTCCTCGCGATGACATCAGTCTGTATCGAGAGCATCCAAGGGCAAGCGCGCCAAGGCCTCGGCTTCGGGCAAAGCCTCCACGCCTTTGAGTACCCGGCGCATTTGTTTGCTGCGGGTGTCGGCGCGGTCCAAGGTATCGGCGGCTTTTTGCACCTGTTCACGCACCTTGGCCACCCACTCACCATAGCGGTCGAACTCGGTTTTCACCGCGCCCAGCACCTTCCACACCTCGGAGGCTTGTTTCTCCAAAGCCAAGGTGCGAAAGCCCATGTGCAAGCTGTTCAAAATCGCCAGCAAGGTGGTGGGGCCTGCCAAGGTGACGCGGTAATCGCGTTGCAAGCTGTCCATCAAGCCGGGGCGGCGCAGCACCTCGGCATACAAGCCCTCCACCGGCAAAAACAAAATCGCAAAGTCGGTGGTGTGGGGAGGCGCCAAATAACTGTCGGCAATGCTTTTGGCCTCTTGGCGAATGCGTGACTCCATGGCCTTGGCCGAGGCTTCGGCGGCGATGGGGTCGGCGCGGTCTTGGGCGTCCAGCAGCCGCTCGTAGTCTTCGCGGGGAAACTTGGCATCGATGGGCAGCCAAACCTCAGCGCCATCATCACTTCGGCCAGGCAGTTTGATGGCAAAGTCCACCCGCTGGTTGCTGCGCGGCTTGGTTTCCACTTGCTTGCCGTACTGCTCGATGGTCAGCACCTGTTCCAGCAAAGCTTCCAGCTGCACCTCGCCAAAAATGCCACGGGTTTTCACGTTGCTCAGCACCCGCTGTAAATCGCCCACGCCTTGCGCCAAGGTTTTCATGTGACCCAGGCCTTGATGCACCTGCTCCAAACGCTCGGCCACTTGCTTGAAGCTTTCGCTCAGGCGTGCTTCCAAGGTGGATTGCAGTTTTTCGTCCACGGTTTGGCGCATCTCGTCCAACTTGGCGGCATTGGTTTTTTGCAATTGCTGAAGCTGCTGGTCCAAGGTGTCACGCACCTCGCCCATGCGCCGCGCATTGCCCTCACCCAGCGCTTGCAACTGGGTGTTTAAGGTGCCTTGCATCAGTGCCAGCTGTTCGGTCAGCGTCTGCTGCAGCTGCGCCATGCTTTGCGACAACTCTTGGCGGTCGGTGCGAGAAGACTCGCTGATGGCATAGCGCAACTCACGCTCTAAACGCTCAAGTTTGTCGTCCAGCTTCAACAATGGGTCTTCTTGGCTTGCGGCCTTACCGGCATAGCGCCTGAAGATCGCCATGATCAGCAAAGCGGCCACCACCACCGCCGCAACCATCCAGTTATCGGTACTCATGCCCGTCCCAGCACTTCAGGGTTGAGAGGCGTGATGGCTTTGCCTTCGCTGAAAAAAGCGATCAGGTTATCGGTAGCCAAGTTCGCCATGGCCAAGCGGGTGGCCAGTGTGCCGCTGCCAATGTGCGGCGTCATCACGATGTTGCGGCATTTCAGCAGCTCAGGGTTCAAGCGAGGTTCGTTCTCGAACACATCCAAACCGGCTGCGGCAATTTGCCCTTGCTGCAAGGCCTTGGCCAACGCCGCGTCGTCAATGATGCCGCCACGGGCAATGTTGGTGAGGGTGGCGGTGGGTTTCATCAGCGCCAACTCTGCCGCTCCAATGGTGTGGTGCGATTCTTTGGAGTACGGCAGCACCAACACCACATGGTCGGCTTGTTGCAACAGTTCTTGCTTGCTGACGTAAGTGGCTTTGCACTCAGCTTCGGTAGCGGCGTCCAAACGGCTGCGGTTGTAATAAATGACTTTCATACCGAAGCCCAAAGCGCCTCGCTTGGCAATGCCCTGCCCTATGCGCCCCATGCCGATGATGCCCAAGGTGCTGTGGTGAACTTCCGCACCCGCAAACTGGTCGTAGCGCCAATGCGTCCATTCACCGTTGCGAATGAATATTTCGCTCTCGGTCACCCGTCTGGCCGCGGCCATCATCAAGGCAAACCCAAAATCGGCGGTGGTGTCGTTCAATACATCGGGGGCGTTGGTGGCCAACACCTTGTAGCGGGTCATGGCGGGAACATCGAAGTTGTTGTAGCCCACGCTCAAGTTGGCGCAGATGCGCAGTTGTGGGCAAGCCGCCAACACGGTTTCGTTGATGGGCTCAATCCCCACACACAAAGCCGCCTCATGCTGGCTAAGTGCGCCGGTCCAAGTCTGCGTTGTCCAAGTACGGTCGTCTTGGTTGTCGGTGACCTCAAAATGCTCACGCAAACGGGCAATGACTTCGGGGTAGGTGGGGCGACCTACCAGCAGTTTTGGTTTACGCATGGCGCAATCAACCCATTAAATTAAATTGAACAACATACACCAAAGCACCCGCCAAATAACCGGCCAATGCCAAGCCTGAGATGCGCTTGAGGTACCAGAAAAAGGCGATCTTCTCTAGCCCCATGGCGGCCACGCCTGCAGCCGAACCGATGATCAACATCGAGCCGCCGGTACCCGCACAAAACGCAATAAATTCCCAAATGAAACTGTCTGGTGGGTAGTCGGTCATGCTGTACATGCCCATGCTGGCAGCTACCAAAGGTACGTTGTCCACCACGGCGCTGGCAAAGCCAATCAACAACACAATCAAATCTAAGCGACCCACCTTGTCATTGAGCCATTGCGCCAAGTCGGAGAGGATGTGGGTATGTTCTAAAACCGCAACCGACAACAAAATACCGATGAAAAACGTCAGGGATGACAAGTCAATGCGGGAGAGCGAGGCCACCAAAGTGAGATGGGCTTTGTCCTCCTCCACCTTGCTTTTGTGCAGCAAGTCACCCACCAACCACAACAAACCCAGCCCCAGCAAAATGCCCATGAAAGGTGGCAAACCTGTGGTTGTTTTAAAAACAGGAACCAGCAACAAAATACCCAGACCCAAGGTGAACATCAGCTTGCCCTCAAAGGCGGCCGAGGCAGAAGGGGCAACGGTACGCTGTGGGGGGGCTTTCACCACTTGTCCGCGCAGTAGCCAAGCAGTGATGGTCAACGGTATCAGCGCAGCCACCACGGAGGGCAGAAACAAGGTCTTCATGATGCCCAAGGCGGATACTTGACCGCCAATCCACAACATGGTGGTGGTGACGTCCCCGATAGGCGACCAAGCACCACCTGCGTTAGCGGCAATCACAATCATGCCGGCAAAAAACAAGCGGTCTTCTCGCTCTTGCAGCAGCTTTTTCATCAAGGACACCATGACGATAGCGGTCGTCAGGTTGTCCAACACAGCGCTTAAGAAGAACGTGACCGTTCCCACCAACCACATCAGCGTCGACAGTCGCTGGGTACGGATACGCTGGGTAATCACCTCAAACCCGTTGTGTGCGTCGATGACCTCCACAATCGTCATCGCACCCATCAAAAAGAAGATGATTTGCGCTGTTCCCACCAAAGATTCGTTCAGATGCTGGGTCAAGGCTTGGTTGTCGCCAAGGTACAAGGCATACAGCGTCCACAACACTCCAGCCCCCAACAGCGCAGGTGCTGATTTGTTCAGCTTGAGTTGATGCTCCAGCGTGATAGCTGCGTAAGTCAGCACAAAAACAGCAATAAGAAGAGTGGTCATGGTGGTTCTCAGGGTTGCGCGATGTCAAACACCTGGCGCAAATAGGCCAAGTAGTTGGTGTCTTCGCACATGTTTTTGGAGGGCGTATCCGACAGCTTGGCGACGGGTTGACCGTTGCACTCCACCATCTTGATAACGATTTGCAGCGGCTCGTAGCCAAGGTCGTTGGTCAGGTTGGTGCCAATGCCGAAGGCCAACTGGCAGCGGCCGCGAAAGCGTTGGTACAGCTCGATGGTGCGTGGCACGGTCAGGCCATCGCTGAAGATCAAAATTTTGGTCAGCGGGTCCACGCGGTGACTTTTGTAATGCTCGATCATGCGTTCACCCCAAGTGAAAGGGTCGCCGCTGTCGTGTCTTGCGCCATCAAACAACTTGCAAAAATACATATCGAAATCACGCAAAAACGGCTCGATGCCATACACATCGCTCAAAGCAATACCCAAGTCGCCTCGGTATTCACGGGCCCAGGTTTCAAAGCCAAACACCTGACTGTCACGCAAACGCGGCCCCAAGGCTTGGCAAGCTTGCAGGTACTCGTGCGCCATGGTGCCCAAGGGTGTCAAGCCAAGCTTCATGGCAAACAGCGCATTGCTGGTACCAGCAAACCTCCCTGTCAGCCCAGAGCCTAAACGCGAGGTCAACACCCGCAGCACCTCTTCGTGCCACGCCTTAGAAAAACGCCTGCGGGTGCCGTAGTCGGCAATTTTCAAGTCTCCCAAATCGGCCTCTTGCAGCTGGGCGATTTTGGTGTCCAAGCGCTGACGACCCTCCACGTAGTCAGGCACCGGCTGGGTGTGACGGAAATACACCTCGTTGACGATGGCCAGCACAGGAATTTCAAACAAAATGGTGTGCAGCCACGGGCCTTGGATGCGAATGTCAATCTCGCCATTGGGCAAAGCCACCACGTCGATGCATTTTTCATTCAGTCGAAACAAGCCCAAAAAGTCCACAAAGTCGCTTTTGATGAAGCGCATGGCCCGCATCCAATCCAGCTCTTGTTCGGTGAACTGCAGCTTGCACAGCGATCGAATTTCCGTGCGTATGTCATCCACATACGGCGCCAGCTTCACGCCAGGGGTGCGGCATTTGAATTTGTAGCTCACCTGCGCACCGGGGAACTGGTGCAGCACCGCCTGCATCATGGTGAATTTGTACAAATCGGTATCAAGCAAGCTGGTGATCACCATGAAGGTTTACTCCAACCAAGTGGTGAAAGAGGCCACGCTTTCGCGGGGTGTGCGAAAGGTGTTGACGATATCGCTCTCATCAGCGTAGCCCAGCGCCATGCCGCACACCAGCATCTCGTTATCGCCTGCACCCATGTGCGGCAAGATGATCTTGGCAAAACCGTTCCACGCCGCTTGCGGGCAGGTGTGCAGGCCGTGACCACGGGCGGCCACCATCAGGGTCTGCAAAAACATGCCGTAGTCCACCAAAGAACCTCGCCCCATCACCTTGTCCACGGTGAACATCAAGCCCACAGGCGCATCGAAGAAACGGTAATTGCGCTGGTGCTGGGCATGCATCTTGTCTTTGTCGCCCTTGCCAATGCCCAGCAAACCGTAAAGGCTCCAGCCGTTTTCGCGGCGTCGGTCGATGAAGGGGCTGACCCATTTTTCGGGATAGTAATCGTAGGCTTCGCGGTAGTCAGCGGCCTTGTCGGGGTTGGCACGAATCTCATCGTGGGCAGCGCATACCTTTTGCACCAAGCTGTCACGGCTTTGGCCTTGCAACACATACACCTTCCAAGGCTGGGTGTTGGTGCCTGAGGGCGAGCGAGCCGCGAGTTCCAACAAATGCGTCAACACCTCACGCGGCACAGGCTGGGCGGTGAAAGCCCGAGCGGACATACGGGTGGTGATGGCTTGGTCAACCGGATGGGGGGGGAAGGTCATTCGAGGTCCTCAAAAACTTTTTTTAATTCGGGGGGTAAAGCGCTGACGGGGCGGCGGGTTTGGCTGTCCACATACACATGGACAAAATGCCCGTGGGCGGCGGTTTGCGCCTCACCTTCGGCGAACAAGCCCACTTCATAACGCACACTGGAAGAGCCGATGCGTGTCACCCGCAAACCAGCGTCCACGTTTTGCGGAAAGGCAAGCGAGGAAAAATAATTGCAATGCGTCTCCACCACCAGCCCAATGGTTTGGCCGTGTTGGATGTCCAGCACCCCGTGTTCGATCAAATGCGCATTCACCACTGTGTCAAACCAATGGTAGTAAACAACGTTGTTGACATGGCCATAGGCGTCGTTGTCTAGCCAACGGGTGGTGATGCGGCGAAAGATCGGGTAGGCGTCACGCCCGTGGGGTTGTGGGCGAGCAGGTGTGGAAGCAGTCATAAGGGCTGATTTTGCCAGTCTTGCCAAGCAGCCAAGGCTTGGGCAAAGGTATTCATCTGCACCTGCACCGTGTCCTCAATCTGCTTGCCATAACCACCCGCCATCGCCATGGCCAAAGGGATGCGCCGCTCTTTCGCCCACCTCAGCACAGCTTGGTCGCGTTGGCGCAAGCCCTCAAAGCTCAGTTGCAACCGACCCAAGCGGTCGCCCTCATGCGGGTCTGCGCCAGCAAGGTAGAAAACCAAGTCGGGGGCACAGCGGTCTTCTAACTGGCGCAAAGCCTCTTCCAAAGCCTCCAAATAAGGTGCGTCACTGCAGCCATCAGGCAATTCCACATCGATATCACTGGCCTCTTTGCGAAAAGGGAAATTCTTAGCGCCATGCAGCGACAGGGTGAACACCGTGGGGTCGTCACGAAAAATATGCGCTGTGCCATTGCCTTGGTGGACATCCAAATCCATCACCGCCACTTGCAAAGGCCTGCGTTGCTGCCGCGACCAATCGGCTTGCATCAAGCGAGCGGCCACCGCCACATCGTTGAAGACGCAAAACCCACCCCCCTTGTCCGCATAAGCATGGTGGGTGCCGCCTGCCAAATTCGCCGCCACGCCTTCTTTGAAGGCGGTTCGCGCCGCCATGATGGTGGCGCCGACCGAGCGCCTGGCCCGCTCGACCATGCCCTCAGACCACGGAAAACCGATTTCTCGCTGTGCAGCGGGAGGCAGACTCCCTTGGAAAACCGACTCTACATACAAAGGTGTATGCACCAAGGCCAGTTCGCCCTCAGTGGCTGCATCAGCCAAGTGCAAGCCCAGCTGGGGCATCTCAGCCGCCAACCGTTGGCGCAAAAGCTCGTATTTCCCCATGGGAAAGCGGTGACCTGCCGGCAAGGTTTGCACATGGGTGGCTGCGTAAAAAAGCTTCATTTACCAAGGATTGTGCGGGCAAAAACCCCCAAAAGCCTGAAAAGACTGGATTTGCGCCAAATCAACAAGGGTTTAGAAAAACACCTCTAATTTGTTGCATTGCAACAAATAACACTTGATTTGACCCGTATTGACCCTATACTTCTATCCATGCTGCACCGCAACAAAAATAATACGCAGTGAACAGGTATCCCTACTTAACTTCTCCAAAGGAAAACACCATGATGACCGCAGAACAAATGATTGCCGCCAACAAAGCCAGCATTGATACTCTTTTCGGCCTGAGCCACAAAGCTTTCGCCGGTGTTGAAAAATTGGTTGAACTCAATATGGCCGCTGCCAAAGCCGCTATGTCTGACAACCAAGACCACGTCCACGCCCTGATGAGCGTCAAAGACGTGCAAGAACTGATGGCCCTGCAAGCCGGTTACCTCCAACCATTGAGCGAAAAAGCAGTTTCTTTCAGCCGCCACATGTATGAAATCGCCACCAGCACTGGCAGCGAATTCACCAAGGCCATGGAAGACAAAGCCGCTGAAACACAAAAGACTGTCAGCAACTTGGTTGACTCTGCTGTGAAAAACGCTCCTGCTGGCTCTGAAACTGCTGTGGCCATGGTCAAAAGTGCCATTGCTGCCAGCCAAAGCGCCTTCGAAAGTGTTCAAAAAGCGGTGAAACAAGCCACCGAAGCTGCTGAGTCCAATATGCATGCCATGGCAGCTTCTGCTGTTGCGACTGCTGCTCCCAAGGCTACACGTAAGCGTTAATTTGCTTTGACGGATGTTTAAAAGGCTCCTTTCGAGGAGCCTTTTTTATTTGGCGAGTGCCGCTTTAAGCGCGGGCAAGGCCAGCTTCATGGCCGCCCTGCCCGCTTCTATGCTTTTCTTGCGGGCGGCAAACTCGGTGCTGCCCACATCTGGCATGACAGGACGGACCACCACCTCGGCTTGCGTCATTTCCAACTGGCTGATGCTTTTGCCCATGATGCTGAAGGTTTGCAAAAGCACCTTCAACATATCGCTGGTCTTGGCGTCTTCGGGACGGCTGGAAATGTCTACTGCAATGACAATGTCTGCGCCCATCTGCCGGGCGTAACGCACCGGCACGGGCGACACCAAACCACCGTCCACATAATCTTTGGTTCCAATGCGCACTGGTTCAAACACCGAAGGAACAGCGCTGGACGCACGCACAGCTGTGGAAATATCGCCGCGCCTGAACAAAATGCCATCCCCGGTTTGCAAATCGGTGGCGACTATTCCTAAGGGCATCTTCACATCTTCGATACGCAAGCCGTTGAGTTGGGAATTGATATAGCGCCCCAAAGCCTCGCCGCGCAACATGCCTCGGCTCATGAAAGGTACGGTCCAGTCGGTCAGTTGCGACTCGTCCATGCTATCGGCCAACCACTGCAGCTGTGCACCCGTCTTGCCACTGGCGTAAAAAGCAGCCACCACGCTGCCGGCCGAGGTGCCCACCACCATGTCGGGTTTGATGCCGTTTTCCTCTAACACCTGAATCACCCCAATGTGCGCAAAACCCCGCGCCGCGCCACCGCCCAAGGCCAACCCCAATTTGGGTACTTTTTTAGGTGCTGGGGCTTGGGGCGTCTCAGCGGGTGTGACCACCTCAGGGGGCTTGACGGTGGTGCAGGCAGCCAAGGCCATCAGCAAAGTAGCCAAACCGAGTTGGCCAAAACGGCGAGAAAAAGAGGTGAGTAGGTTCATGCGCCGATTGTCCCCCAGCAGGCACTGCGATAATCGATGGCTTCTTACTTCAGACCGTGTTGAAAGGCTTTTCATGCAAATCAAGGGCAATGTATTTATCGTGACCGGCGGCGCGTCCGGTTTGGGCGAAGGCACAGCAAAGCTGCTGAGCCTTGCTGGCGGCAAAGTCGTCATCGCTGACATGCAAGACGAAAAAGGCCAAGCCATCGCCGCCGAATTGGGTGGTGTCTTCATGCATTGCGACGTTTCCAACGAAGAGCAAGCCGCCGCGGTGGTTGCCAAAGCGCAAAGCTTGGGCAAACTCAGCGGCCTGATCAACTGCGCAGGCATCGCCACCGCAGAACGCACCGTTGGCAAAACCGGCCCGCACTTGCTGGCTGGCTTTCAGCGCACCATCAACATCAACTTGGTGGGCAGCTTCAACATGATTCGCTTGAGCGCTCAGGCCATGAGCACCAATGAACCAGAAGCAACCGGCGAGCGTGGCGTGTTGATTTCCACCGCCTCAGTTGCTGCGTATGACGGTCAAATCGGCCAAGCGGCTTATTCGGCTTCCAAAGGTGGCATCGTGGGCATGACTTTGCCCATCGCACGCGATCTGTCCAAATTGGGCATTCGCAACATGACCATCGCCCCAGGCATCTTTGGCACCCCCATGATGTTCTCCATGCCCAAAGAGGTGCAAGAAGCCTTGGCCGCTGGTGTGCCCTTCCCCTCGCGTTTAGGTACCCCCATGGATTACGCCAAATTGGTGATGCACATTTTGGACAACGACATGCTGAATGGTGAGGTCATCCGCCTTGATGGTGCGATTCGCCTGCCTCCCAAGTAAGTGCCCTACGCAGTAAGAGGATTCGCACTCACGCTGTGCTTGCTCGCTACCGCAGCGCAAGCCCAGCTGAATTACCGCATCCCCGATTTTCCCGAGGCAGCCAGTGGCTACCAGGCTAAACCGGGCTGGCACCTCAAGCAACGCGGTGTGGCCGCTGCCAACCCTTTGGCCAGCGATGCGGGCTACCAAGTGCTGCAAGCTGGTGGCACTGCGGTGGACGCTGCCATCGCGGTGCAAATGGTGCTGACCTTGGTGGAACCGCAGTCCAGCGGCATTGGGGGTGGTGCTTTTTTGCTGCACCACGACCAAGATCAACTGCAAGTCTTTGACGGACGCGAAACCGCCCCCTCTCAAGCCACCGAGGGTTTGTTTTGGCTGGAAGGCAAACCCATGGCATTCAACGATGCCGTGGTGGGTGGCAGGTCGGTGGGTGTGCCAGGCTTGCTGCGCATGTTGGAAAAAGGCCATCGGCAACACGGCTCGCTCCAGTGGGCGCAATTGTTTGAACCCGCTATCCGTTTGGCCGAAGAAGGTTTTCCCATCAGCCCACGCTTGCATGCCCTGCTGAGTGCGGACACCACCTTGCAGCGCGACCACCAAGCCTTGGCGTACTTTTTTCAGTCTGATGGCACACCTTGGCCCATCGCCCACCGCTTACAAAACCCCGCTATGGCCACCATCTTCAAGCGCATTGCGCAAGACGGGGCTGACGCTTTTTATACCGGTGAGATTGCCCAAGCCATGGTCGACAAGGTGCAGCAGCACGAGACCAACCCTGGATTTCTCAGCCTGCAAGACTTGGAAAAATACAAAGCTTTAGAACGCGATGCCCTGTGTTTTTCCCATGCCAGCAGCTTTAGCCCGACCCAGCAAGTGCAGGTTTGCGGCGTGGGGCCACCCAGCTCGGGGCTGATCACCATAGGGCAAATCTTTGGCATGCTTGCCGCTGACACCAGTAACCAACTTGCCCCCTCCCCTTGGACCGAACGCAACACCGCCGTGCCTAATACGGCTTGGCTGCACAACTACAACGAAGCTGCCCGTTTGGCATTTGCCGATCGTGCCCAGTACATTGCAGACCCGGCTTTTGTCGGTCCACCCGCATTGGACTGGGGAGAGTTGCTGGACAGCGCTTATTTGCAGTCACGTGCAAGCCTTATTGCCGACAGACGCATTCCTCAGGTGAGCGCCGGCAACCCAGGCAGCCATTTGCAGGGCTGGGCACCCATGCCGGACCAAACCGAGTACGGCACCAGCCACATCAGCATCGTCGATGGCTTGGGAAACGCCTTGGCCATGACCACCACCATTGAGAGTGGCTTTGGTTCACGTTTGATGGTCAGCGTGGAAAATTTACCCGGCGGTTTTTTGCTGAACAACCAATTGACAGACTTCAGCTTTACCCCGCAAGACGAGCATGGCCGCCCTGTGGCCAACCGCGTCCAAGCGGGTAAACGCCCTCGCTCCTCCATGAGCCCTACCTTGGTGTTTGCGCAAAACCCCAACCATGAACGCGGCGACTTGCTGGCCAGTTTGGGCAGCCCAGGGGGCGCCATGATCATCCACTTCACTGCCCAAACTTTGTGGGCCTTGTTGCACTGGGAGCTGGACGCCCAACAAGCCATCAACCTGCCGCACTCAGGCGTGACCGGCGCGAACGCCCCCTTGTTGTTGGAATCGGGTTTATTTCCTTCATCCACCCTGTCGAATTTGCAAATTCTTGGCCATACGGTGAAAGAAATGGACATGCCCAGTGGCCTGCAAGCGCTGCAACGCCTGGGTCCAGCTTGGTTTGGCGCTGCAGACCCGCGCCGCGAGGGCGTGGTCGCAGGCGACTGAGATGGCCATCCCTCAGTCTTTCATCCAAGAACTGATCAACCGCACCGATGTGGTGGAGGTGGTGGGCCGCTATGTGCAACTGAAAAAAGGCGGCGCTAACTACATGGGCCTGTGCCCTTTTCATGGCGAGAAATCGCCCTCTTTTTCGGTCAGCCCGACCAAGCAATTTTTTCATTGCTTTGGCTGCGGCAAAAACGGCAATGCCATTGGCTTTTTGATGGAGCATGGCGGCATGAGCTTCATCGAAGCGGTGAAAGATTTGGCGCAAAGCTATGGCCTGCAAGTCCCTGAAGACGATGCCGACCCTGCTGAGCGTCAACGCGCCCAGCAGCAAAGACTGCGCCAAGCCACCTTGAACGAGGTGCTGGAAAAAGCCGGTGAGTCTTACCGCAAACACCTGAAAACCAGTCCACAAGCGGTGGACTACCTCAAAGGTCGGGGCCTCTCCGGAGAGGTTGCCAAGCTGTTTGGCCTAGGCTACGCACCCGACGGTTGGCGCAATTTGGCCAGCGTCTTCACTGACTACCAAGACGCTTTGCTGGTGGAATCGGGCTTGGTCATATCTCACGAAGAAAGTGGCGAAGAAGACAAGCGTTATGACCGCTTTCGTGACCGCATCATGTTCCCCATTCGCAATGTCAAAGGCGAGTGCATAGGCTTTGGCGGACGGGTGCTGGGCGACGGCACGCCCAAATACCTGAATTCCCCCGAAACCCCGGTGTTCAGCAAAGGCCGTGAGTTGTACGGCTTGTTTGAAGCGCGTACCGCTTTGCGCGAAGCTGGATATGTGTTGGTGACCGAGGGCTATATGGATGTGGTGGCCTTGGCCCAACTGGGTTTTCCCAACGCAGTCGCCACCTTGGGTACCGCTTGCACCACCGACCATGTGCAAAAACTGTTTCGCTTCACCGACTCGGTGGTCTTCAGCTTTGATGGCGATGCAGCAGGGCGACGCGCTGCGCGTAAAGCCTTGGATGGCGCACTGCCCTTTGCCACCGACACCCGCAATGTGAAGTTTTTGTTCCTGCCTGCCGAGCATGACCCCGACAGCTTTGTGCGAGCCTATGGCACGGACGCGTTTTCACGCATGGTGTCAGACGCCACGCCCCTGTCCCGCTTTGTGATGGAAGTCGCCCGCGATGGCTGCGACATCGACACCGCGGAAGGGCGGGCTTTGTTTGCGGCCCAAGCCAAGCCTTTGTGGTTGGCCATGCCAGAAGGCGTTCTTAAAAGCCAGTTGCTCAAAGAACTGGCTGACACCGTTGGCATTGGTCAACACGAACTGCAGCGCTTGTGGCTGGCAACGACGCCCTCGGCTGCCCCCAAGGCCAGCGCCAAACCAGTATCAAAACCTGGTTTTGCCAACACGGGGACTTGGACCCGCAGCGGTAACAACAAGCATCCTCCCCCCATAGGCATCAATCTGCGCAGCAAAGCCCCCTCACGCCACGACCGAGCCTTGCAAATTTTGTTTGCAGACATGGCGCAGTGGGACGGGCTTTCGGCACATCAACAGCACTTGCTACTAGAGATGCCCGCCCCTTACGGCGAATTGATGGCTTGGCTCAACCAACAGTGGCTGGAAAACGGCGTGCAGTCCCTAGCAGGCTTGCGTGAGGGCTTGCGTGGACACGCCCATGAGGCGGTGGTGTCGCGTTTGATCGATGATGCGCCCTCCGATATCGACAGCGATGCAGGGGAATTGCAAAGCATCCTGTTGGCTTTAGAAAAAGACCAACTCGCCCAAGAGATAGACAGCTTGACCCGCCGCATGGCCAGCGACCCCGACGCCTATGAACGCATCAAGGAATTGAATAGCCGTTTAGCAGTATTGAAAAATGCTCCGCTGGTATAATCCACTTTTCCAAGGCAAGTGCGACAGCAGCACCTCCGGGCCAGGCCAACCGTGACGCAGTTCACAACCCGCCGTTCACCGCAAGGACTGCACACCAAATGATCGCCCTTTCAACTTGCTTGGAACCCCTGCCACTGTCCCGTTAGCGTGCTTTTTTAGCATGCTGATACCCCCTTTTGTTGTTCAAGGATTGACATGCCAGCCAAGAAGTCCACAAAGCCTGCCAAGGCCAAAACAGCCGCTAAACCATCAGCATCCTCTGCGAAACCCGTACCCAAGAAAGCCTCTCCTGTGTCGACTGCCAAAAAAGCCCCTGCCAAACCCGTTGCCAAGCTGGTAGTTAAGCCTGTTGCCAAAACCGCCGCCAAACCTGCGGCCAAAGCAGTCACCAAGCCCGTTGCGAAAACTGCGGCCAAACCGGCGGCTAAACCTGTGGCCAAAGCCGCACCCGTGAAAGCGGCCGCCAAACCTGCGGCAAAAACCCCAGCCAAAGCGCTCACCAAAGCGCTCACCAAAGCGCTCACCAAAGCGCCAGTCAAACCCAGCGCCGAAAAAGCCAAACCCCCTAAAGCCACAGGCAAAGCCGCGGTCAAAGGCAAAGCGGCCAAAAAAGGACTGCCAGAAGACGAAGATTTGGTCGACTTAGAGGCTGAATTTG
>Ga0214921_10008046_pt1 | contig 13830 bp, 9 predicted proteins | sample LL1505_MetaG_FD_177992 | JGI IMG/M metagenome (GOLD analysis project Ga0214921, IMG submission 177992) | Freshwater microbial communities from Lake Lanier, Atlanta, Georgia, United States - LL-1505 | ecosystem: Environmental > Aquatic > Freshwater > Lake | place: USA: Georgia | collected 2015-05-28 | reverse complement strand
GAGTAGTTTTGGTTGAGCAAAAAGACTTTTTTAACCTCAGGCATGTCCTTGATGAAGGTGGTCATGGCTTCCATCTTCATAGAGGTGTCAGCGTCAAAGCGGAAGTGCCAATAGCTGCATTTGCTGTTGGTGAAATCGGGGTCCACTGCAGAGTGGTTGAGGAAAATGATTTCCTTGCCAGGGTTGCGTTCATTGTGTTTGTTCACGGCGTCAAGCAGCGCACCTGCAACTGAGGAGCCATTGCCTTGGGTGATGTAGCGAACGCCTTGGTCCATGGCGGACTTGAGTTGGTTCAGACTTTCCGCAGGGCTGAGCTTGTTGTCCAAGCCGATGATTTCAAACTTCACACCGGCTGGGTTGCTTTTGTTGGTTTCCTCGGCAAGGTACTGCAGAGTTTTCAACTGGTTGGAACCGACGGGTGCCATCAAGCCCGACAAGGGGTCAATCCAAGCAATCTTGACAGTTTCACCCTTTTGGGCAAAAGCGTTCAAAGACAACAAACTGGTGAGTGTCAAAGCCAGCCAAGTTTTTTTCGATGCCATTCAAGTCTCCTGATTGCAATACCCGCTAGCCTAATGGCAAACAGGGGTTTTCACCGCTAGGGAATATCCTAGGCAGGCAATTGATAAGTACTCAACATTTCACGCAATTTGGTCTTGAGCATTTTCCCTGTTGCGCCTATGGGTATAGCCTCCACAAAGACCGCGTCATCGGGAATTTGCCATTTCGCAATTTTTCCTTCGTAAAACTTCAGCAACTCCTCACGCACCACCGTTTTACCAGGCTTGGGCACCACCACCACGATGGGGCGTTCGTCCCATTTGGGGTGCGCCATGCCTATGCAGGCGGCCATCAACACATCGGGGTGGGCCATGGCGATGTTTTCCACATCAATAGAGCTGATCCATTCGCCGCCAGACTTGATCACATCCTTGCTGCGGTCGGTGATTTGCATATAGCCATCGGCATCAACGGTCGCAACGTCGCCAGTGGGGAACCAGCCGTCCACCAAGGGGGATGCGCCCTCTTGCTTGAAATATTCTTGAATCACCCAAGGCCCTTTGACCAGCAAATCGCCATAGGCTTTGCCATCATGGGCTTGTTCTTTGCCGCTGTCGTCCACGATTTTGAAGTCGATGCCGAAAATCGCTCGACCTTGCTTCAAGCGAATTTTCATCTTCTCGTCTTCGGGTAAATCGAGGTGTTTGTTCTTCAAGGTACACAAAGTACCCAATGGGCTGAGCTCAGTCATGCCCCAAGCGTGCAGCACTTCCACACCGTATTGGTCGTTGAAGGCGTGGATCATGGCGGGTGGGCAGGCTGAGCCGCCAATCACCGTGCGTTTCAAATAGTTGAAGCGCAGGTTGTTGGCACCTAAGTGGCCCAACAGCATTTGCCACACTGTGGGTACACCCGCGGCCAAGGTGACTTTTTCGGTTTCCAGCAACTCGTAAATTGACTTGCCGTCCAGTGCCGCGCCAGGGAACACCAATTTAGCGCCCACCATGGCAGCGCTGTAAGGCAGACCCCAAGCGCTGACGTGGAACATGGGCACCACGGGAAGAATAGTGTCCCGCGCCGACAGGCACATCACATCGGGCAAAGCACAGGCGTAAGCGTGAAGCACGGTGGAGCGGTGGCTGTAAAGCGCCGCTTTGGGGTTGCCCGTGGTGCCGCTGGTGTAGCACATGCAAGAGGCAGCGTTTTCATCCAGCGTGGGCCAGGCGTAGTCGGTGGACTGTTGGCTCATCCAGCTTTCATAGCTGACCAATCCAGGAATGCCGCTGTCAGCGGGCAGTTTGTCGGTATCACACAAGGCTACCCAATGCTTCACCGTGGTGCAACGCGCATGGATTTGCTGGGCGATCGGCAAAAACGTCATGTCAAAGCACATGACCTCGTCTTCGGCATGGTTGGCAATCCATACTATTTGGTCAGGGTGCAAACGCGGGTTGAGGGTATGAATAACGCGGCCACTGCTGCTGACACCAAAGTACAACTCCAAATGACGGTAACCGTTCCATGCCAAGGTGGCAACTCTGGCACCTTTGCCAATCTTCCATTGGTCCAAGGCATTGGCGACTTGCCGTGATCGACTGGCAATGGTCGCCCAGGTGCTGCGGTGTATGTCTCCTTCGATGCGGCGTGAAATGATTTCCACATCACCATGGTGTTTTTCCGCAAAATCAATCAAAGAGCCGACCGATAAATCTTGTTGTTGCATCAGTCCGAGCATGGACAGTCTCCTAGGGTCATCGCCCTGTGGGGTTAAAGGTTGGGGGGTATTGTGCACAATCTGGGGATGCAATTTTTGGCAGATCCCCTCTCTACCCTGTCTTGGCGCAACCGATTCGCCACCTTGGGAAACGCTTTTTTCACGCCGGTGAATGCCGCCCCACTGCGCGATGTGCATTGGGTCAGTCGCAGCGACGCCTTGGCCAACAGCTTGGGTTTACCTGACGATTGGTGGCAGTCCAACACCAGCTTGCAAGCCTTGGCGGGAAACGAAGTTTTGCCAGGCAGCCAGCCTTTGGCCAGTGTCTACAGCGGTCACCAATTTGGCGTTTGGGCCGGCCAGTTGGGTGACGGACGGGCTTTGTGGCTGGGCGAAATTGACACACCCACAGGCACGCAAGAATTGCAACTCAAAGGCGCAGGCCTCACGCCTTACTCTCGCATGGGGGACGGACGGGCGGTGTTGCGATCAAGCATTCGGGAGTTTTTATGCAGCGAAGCCATGCATGGCTTGGGCATTCCCACCACCCGCGCCTTGGCCATCGTCGGTTCCCCAGACAAGGTGCTGCGTGAAGAGGTGGAAACGGCTGCGGTGGTCACCCGTGTGGCACCCAGCTTTTTGCGCTTTGGCCATTTCGAGCATTTCGCCTCCCTTGGGCGGCAGGAAGAGTTGAAACAACTCGCCGACCACGCCATTGCCAACCACTTTCCTGAAATTTTGTCGCTTCCCCAAGGGTCTGCGCAGTATTTGGGATTGCTGGAAATCGTGGTGCAACGCACTGCTGTGCTTTTGGCCCACTGGCAATCGGTGGGCTTTTGCCACGGCGTGATGAACACCGACAATATGAGCTTGCTGGGCCTGACGATCGACTACGGCCCTTTCCAATTCTTGGACGGTTTTGACCCCGCCCATATTTGTAACCACTCGGATCACCAAGGCCGCTACGCCTACGCACGGCAACCGCAGATTGCCTTTTGGAATCTGTATTGCTTGGGTCAAGCTCTGCTCCCGCTGGTCCAAGACCAAGATGCAGCAGTTGAGGTACTGGACGTTTACAAAACCCTCTACCCAGCGCAATTGGACCAACGCATGGCCGCCAAACTGGGGCTGAAAGAAGTCAAAGCCGGTGACCACGCGTTGATCGACGCGGTATTTAAGCTGTTGGCCACTGAACGCACCGACTTCACGATTTTTTGGCGACGCCTGAGCCAAGCCGTGGCTGGCTACGCCACTGGCCAACAAACAGCTGCCTTTGACAAGGTGGGCGATATGTTCATCGAGCCAAGTGCTTGGCAAGTTTGGCTGGGGCAGTACCTGTCGCGTTTGGCCGAAGAAGACTTGGCCCTTAGCGCCCAAGCCATGCTGGCTTGCAACCCTAAATACGTGTTGCGTAACCATTTGGGCGAGCAAGCTATTCGTCAAGCGAAAATGGGTGACTTTTCTGAGGTGGCAACCTTGTTGAAGCTGCTGAGTGCGCCGTTCGAGGAACACCCCGGCTTTGAAAGCTACGCCGCCTTCCCGCCCGATTGGGCTTCCACCATTTCCATTAGTTGTTCTTCATGACAGACCTTCCCAAGACCCCCGAACAATGGCGAGCCTTGCTGGCCAGCAAAGGCGCAGAACCTTTGGCTTATGAAGTCACACGCCAAGCTGCCACCGAACGCGCTTTCACCGGTCGCTACGAAGACCATTGGGCCAAAGGCCAGTACCACTGCATCTGCTGCGACGCCTTGCTGTTTGATGACAGCACCAAGTTTGACTCGGGCTGCGGTTGGCCCAGTTTTTATCAAAGCGCGGTGGCGGGTGCGATAGAAGAACGGGTTGACCGAGCACATGGCATGGTGCGCACCGAGACGGTGTGTGCCCAATGTGGCGCCCATTTAGGCCATGTTTTTCCTGATGGCCCCGCACCCACCGGTTTGCGCTACTGCATGAACTCTGCCGCCCTGCAGTTTGATCCCCAAGACAAGGGCTGATATGAAGCTGCTCACAGACTTTCTCCCTATCGCCCTATTTTTCATCACCTTCAAGCTGGCAGGCATTTATGTGGCCACAGCGGTCGCGATTGCGGCCACCTTGCTGCAAATTGGCTGGTTGCACTTTCGTCATGGCAAGGTCGAGGCCATGCAATGGGTCAGTTTGGTCATCATTGTGTTGTTTGGCGGTGCAACCTTGGTGTTTCATGATGACACCTTCATCAAATGGAAACCCACGGTGCTGTACTGGCTGATGGGCGGCGCTTTGGCTCTGGGGCATCTGGTGTTTAAGCGCAATTTCTTGCAAAACTTGATGGGCTCGCAGTTGACTCTGCCAGAGCCCGTATGGCTGCGTTTGCTGTGGGCTTGGACAGGTTTTTTTATCTTGATGGGCGTGCTCAACCTTTGGGTGGCTTATAACTTTGACCTTGACACTTGGGTCAGCTACAAACTGTTTGGTGGCATGGGTTTGATGCTGGTGTTTGTGGTGATTCAAGCCCTCTACCTCAGCCGTTTCATCAAGGCTGATGAAGCCGCACCGGAAGAAACCCCATGAACATCAGCGCCGATCAATTAGAACTTGCCTTGCAGGAAAAACTTCAGCCATTTGCGCTGGAGATTGTGGATGAAAGCGCATCCCATGCAGGGCACAGCGGCTCAGACGGCACAGGTCAAGGCACCCACTTTCGGGTGCGCATCGGCTGCGCAGGCTTCAATGGCCTCACCAGAGTGGGTAAACATCGGCTTGTGTATGATGCATTGCAAGCATTTATTGCTCAGGGTCTTCACGCTCTGGCCATTGAAATTGTTGACCCCACTCATTAATACTTCGAAAGACCTTTCATGAGATTTTCTTTTCTTCCCACCGTGATCACTGCGGCGGTTTTCAGCTTTTCCAGCATGGCTTTGCATGCGCAAAATATTGCCATCGTCAACGGCAAAGCGGTTCCTAAAACTCGCTTGAACATGCTGGCCGCTCAGTTGGAGCGCTCCGGCCGCGCCGTTACCCCTGACATGGAGCAGCAGTTGCGCGAAGAAGTCATCATGCGTGAAATTTTCATGCAAGAAGCCGAAAAACAAGGTTTAGAGGCGTCTGACGATTACAAAGTTCAACTTGAAATCGCCAAGCAAAGCATTTTGATTCGCGAGTTGTTTGCCCAATACCAAAAAGCCAACCCCGTCAGCGACGCTGACATCAAGGCTGAATACGATAAATTCGTCGCAAGCAGTGGCGGTAAAGAATACCGGGCCCGCCACATCTTGGTGGAAAAGGAAGAGCAAGCCAAGGTCATCATCGCCAGCTTGAAAAAAGGCGGCAAATTTGAAGATATCGCCAAAAAGCAATCCAAAGACCCAGGTTCTGGTGCCAATGGCGGTGACCTTGATTGGGCCAATCCCAACAGCTTTGTGAAAGAGTTTTCACAAGCCATGGTGGCACTGAAAAAAGGCCAAGTGACAGATACCCCCGTGAAAACACAGTTCGGTTTTCACATCATCCGCTTAGACGACACACGCGAAACCCCTGTGCCCAAGTTTGATGAAGTCAAGGCCCAAATCGCTCAACAAATGCAACAAGGCAAACTGGCCGAGTACCAACAAGGCTTGCGCGAAAAAGCCAAGATCGAATAACAGGCGTTTCGGTGCCCCAAAGAAAAAACCCTCTTGCGAGGGTTTTTTTATTTCAGCTTGTTTTTGAGAAGATGCGCCAAGCTAAAGGTTTCGCTGGTCAGTAACTTGGTGGTTCGAATTTTTTCAAATTCGTTCAATATGCTGGCGGCGTCGGTGTGGTTGATCAGCAGTAACTTGATCACCGATTCTATTTTTTGTTGCGCCAGTGTGGTCTTTTCCAAGGCCTTGTTGGCGTGCTCTGTGTTGGCGGCATGGTCAGCCATGCGCTTGGCATGCGCAGGGTCGGTTTGGTCATGCGCGACATCGTGGCTGGACTTGGCACCCACCACAGCCAAGCCCGTTTCAGCGTGGTGCATGTCTTGCAGGCCATGGATCAGCAAATTCAGGTCGAGTTTGAGGTGCTCGGCCAAATCCACCAAGGCATACAAAGTGTCAGCTAATTCTCGATCGCGGGTAATACTCATATATTTATTGATCCTACATTAAATTTATCAAATATCAATTTACCCAAACCCGAGCATTCCTCCATAAATGCATCCAAGGGCTGAACTCAGAAGCTGTTTCATTTTTAGCTTGCGGGTAGTGGCTGAACTGCACAGTTCTGAATACCCGTTCGGGGTGCGGCATCATGGCGGTGAACCGTCCATCCGCGGTGGTGACTGCGGTCAACCCACCCGGACTGCCATTAGGGTTGTAGGGGTAGGTTTCGGTCGCCTGCCCAAGGTTGTCCACATAGCGCATGGCTGAATGCACCAGAGAGGCATTGCCTTGCTGGGAGAAATTGGCAAAACCCTCGCCGTGGGCCACCGCAACAGGTGCCCTCAACCCGGCCATGCCCTTGAAGAACACGCTGGGGGAGTCCAACACCTCCACCATGGACAAACGGGCTTCAAAGCGCTCGCTTTGGTTGTGGGTGAAACGGGGCCAATGCTCGGTGCCGGGGATGATGCTGGCCAGTTCGGCAAACATTTGGCAACCGTTGCACACGCCTAAAGCAAATGTGTCTTGGCGTTGGAAAAACGCTTGAAATTGATCATTCAAGCCGGGGTGAAAAAGAATGCTGCGCGCCCAGCCCACGCCAGCGCCCAAAGTGTCGCCATAGCTGAAACCGCCGCAAGCCACCAAGCCTTGAAAGTCTTTGAGGTTGGCCCTGCCTTGCTGCAAATCGGTCATGTGAACGTCATAGGCTTCAAACCCTGCCTCGGTGAAGGCATAGGCCATCTCCACATGCGAGTTCACGCCCTGCTCTCTGAGCACCGCCACGCGTGGGCGAGCCTTGTGCACAAAAGCGGCGACGGGCTTGTCCAGCCAGCCAGTCGGTAAGTGCAGGTGCAGACCGGGGTCCTTGGGGTCTCCCGCTGCTGCATGCTCTTGGTCGGCAGCCAAAGGGTTGTCTCGCTGGCTGGCGATTTTCCAGCTGACGCTGTCCCAGACCTGTTGCAAATCTTGCAGCGAGGCAGAAAACACTTCTTTGGCGTCGCGCCATACCGTGATCAGTGGCGCGGGGCTGATACGGGTTTTGCCAATCACGTGGCTGTGCGCTGAAAGCCCATGTTGACGCAGTACTTGCATCACCTTGTCGCGCTGCGCCCTAGCCACTTGAACCACCGCACCCAGTTCTTCATTGAACAGCGCTTGAAGTGTGAGTTCTTCGCGTCGGGCACCCACTTGTTGCGCCCAGTTTTTGCTGTCGCCATGGTCGGCTCGGCTGTCGCTCACGCCGTCCCCCTCAGTGACCAGCAAATCGATGTTCAGGTCCACACCGACGCGTCCGGCAAAAGCCATTTCGCATACCGTGGCCCACAAACCGCCATCGCTTTTGTCGTGGTAGGCCAAGAGCAAACCTTGTTGGCGCAAATCATGGATGGCAGCGACCAGATGCAGCAAGTCTTGCGGGTCGTCAAGGTCGGGGGTGTCGCCACCTGCTTGATCCAAAATCTGCGCCAACATGCTGGCACCCATGCGCTTTTGGCCGCGTCCCAAATCGATCAATACCAAGCTGCTGTCTTGGGTGGCGTCCAGTTGTGGTGTGAGGTTGCCCCGTACATCTTCCAAAGCCACAAACGCGGTAACGATCAAACTCACAGGCGATGTCACTTGGCGTTGTGCGCCCTCATCGCTCCAACGGGTGCGCATGGATAAACTGTCTTTGCCCACAGGAATGGAAATACCCAAAGCCGGACAGAGTTCCAAGCCCACGGCTTTGACGGTGTCGTACAAGGCCGCGTCTTCGCCCACCTCGCCGCAAGCGGCCATCCAGTTGGCAGACAGCTTCACTTTGTCCAAAGTGATGGGTGCAGCTAACAGGTTGGTGATGGTTTCGGCCACCGCCATGCGCCCAGACGCTGCGGGGTTGAGCGCAGCGATGGGGGTGCGCTCGCCCATGCTCATGGCCTCACCTGCATAGCCTACAAAATCGGCCAAGGTGATGGCGCAATCCGCCACAGGCACTTGCCAAGGCCCCACCATGGGGTCGCGGTGGCTGAGGCCTCCCACGGTGCGGTCGCCAATGGTGACCAAAAACCGTTTGCTCGCTACCGTCGGATGCGCCAACACCTGAATGACCGCGTCTTGCAAACGCACATCGGTGAGGTTCAAAGCGGGAGAGTTGCGCTGAACTCGAACTACCTCGCGGTGCATCTTGGGCGGTTTGCCGAGCAACACCTCCAGCGGCATATCGACAGGCGATATGTTGCCTCCGTCTCTCACCAGCAACTGCGGTTTGGCCAAAGCCTTGCCCACCACCGAGAACGGGCAACGCTCACGCTCGCAAAAGAAAGCAAACTGCGACAAAGACTCAGGGTCGATAGCCAGCACATAGCGCTCTTGGCTCTCGTTGCTCCAAATTTCCCGCGCCGACATACCCGACTCTTCCAAATGCACTTGGCGCAAATCAAAGCGGGCGCCGCGCCCTGCGTCATTGACCAATTCGGGAAAGGCGTTGGACAAACCACCCGCGCCCACATCGTGGATGGCCAAAATAGGCGTCATGGCACCCAATGCATTGCAATGGTTGATGACCTCTTGGGCGCGGCGTTGAATTTCGGGGTTGCCACGTTGCACCGAGTCAAAGTCCAAAGCCACGCTGTTGCTGCCACTGGCCAAGGAACTGGCGGCGCCTCCCCCCATGCCAATCCGCATGCCTGGCCCGCCCAGTTGAATCAACAAAGTGCCTGGGGGGAATTCAATTTTGCGGGTCAATTCACGTTGCACCACGCCCAAGCCACCAGCGATCATGATGGGCTTGTGGTACCCGCGTTGCACGCCATCGACCACTTGTTCGTACTCGCGGAAATAGCCCAGCAAATTGGGGCGGCCAAATTCGTTGTTGAAAGCCGCACCGCCCAAAGGGCCCTCGGTCATGATGGCCAAGGCGCTGGCCATGTGGGCGGGTTGCCCCAAACGGCTGCCCCACAGTTTGGAAACGCTGAAACCCGTTAAGCCTGCTTTGGGCTTGGCGCCACGCCCAGTCGCACCTTCGTCGCGGATTTCACCACCCGCCCCTGTGGCCGCACCGGGAAACGGCGAGATGGCTGTGGGGTGGTTGTGGGTTTCCACCTTCATCAAAATATGTTGAACGCCTTGTGACTTGTCGTAACGGGGCATGTAGCCAGTCAAGGGCGCAGCAAATTTTTCGACTGTGTGGCCTTTCATGATGGCCGCGTTGTCTGCGTAAGCCACCACCGTGTGCTGGGGCGAGGTGGCGTGGGTGTGGCGAATCATGCCAAACAGGCTGTGGCTTTGGGCTTCGCCATTGATGCTGAAAGTGGCGTTGAAAATTTTGTGGCGGCAATGTTCGCTGTTGGCCTGCGCGAACATCATCAGTTCGGCATCGCTGGGGTTACGCCCTAATTTGGTAAAGGCCTCTAACAAATAATCCATTTCATCGTCTGCCAAAGCCAAGCCCCCGTCGGTATTGGCCTGCACCAACGCAGAGCGACCATGGGTTTGGATATCCACAAAATGCAAGTCTTGCGCAGGCAAAGCCTGAAACAAGGCCTGCGCTTGTTGCATTTGAGTCCACACCGTCTCGGTCATGCGGTCATGCAACTGGGCTAGTAAGGCTTGGGTTTGTGATTGGGTCAGGGGCTGACGTGTTGCTAAGCGGTATTCCATCAAACGCTCAATGCGTTGAACCGCAAATCCGCAATTGCGGGCAATGTCGCTGGCTTTGGAGGCCCAAGGCGAGACGGTGCCCAAGCGGGGGGACACCCACCAAGTCACTTCTTGAACGCCAGACGTTGGGGGTGCAGAGGCTCTGGCGTCCAGCAAGCGCGACATGCGCTGGGTATCGGTTTTGGACAGCGGCTTGGCGGTGCCCACCAAAAACACCTGTTTGACGGTTAAACCAAAGATAGAAGGCGCGGTTTGTTGCAAAGTTTGCAGCAAACGCTGGGTTTTGAAGGGGCTAAAGGCTTCACCGCCTTGGAAAGTGCTGATCTGAACGGTCACGGGCGAGCCTGTTAGAGGGGGCGGTGGGGAGGAATCTTGCGGTTCTGAACCTTGATTTTACTGGCTCACCCGAAGGGCCTGAGGCTTCAGACGCAGAGCCTGAGATAATTGGGCTATGACCATCACCATCAAAGACGAGCAAGGCATTCAAGGCATGCGCTTAGCGGGGCGTATGGCCTCAGAAGTGCTGGACTTCCTCACACCCCATGTGCAAGCAGGTATCACCACCAACGCCTTGGACAAACTGGCGCACGACTACATTACCCAAGTGCAAGAAGCCATTCCCGCGCCTTTGAACTACGCACCCAATGGTTACAACCCTTACCCTAAGTCGATTTGCACCTCCATCAACCACCAGGTTTGTCACGGCATCCCCAACGAGAAGGTCTTGAAAAAGGGCGATATCGTCAACATCGATATCACCGTCATCAAAAACGGCTGGCACGGCGACACCAGCCGCATGTTTATGGTGGGCGAAGGCTCCATCGCTGCCAAGCGTTTGTGCGCCATGACCTATGAAGCCATGTGGCATGGCATCGTCAAGGTCAAACCGGGTGCTCGGCTTGGCGATATTGGCCACGCCATACAGTTATTTTCAGAAGGCTTGGGCTTTTCGGTGGTTCGCGAGTTTTGTGGGCACGGCATTGGTCAGGTGTTCCATGAGGAACCCCAAGTGCTGCACTACGGCAAGCCTGGCACCTTGGAAGAGCTGCGCCCCGGCATGACCTTCACCATCGAGCCCATGATCAACGCTGGCAAAAAAGACATTCGTGAAACCGGCGATGGTTGGACCATCGTCACCCGTGACCACTCTTTGTCTGCGCAATGGGAGCACACGGTTTTGGTCACCCCCACAGGCTATGAGGTGCTGACCTTGTCCGAGGGCAGTCCGCCCTTGCCCTCGTTTGTGACCACCACTTCCTGCTAAAGCGCGGTGAGCCAGCCCTCGCCCGACTTCAAACAACGCAAGCAAGCTTTGTTGTTGGCTTGTGCCCAAGAACAAAGCCTGCGGCAAGCTTCTCGTGTTCGAAAACACTTACGCCAACTCAGCCAGTTGTGTGACGAGAGTTTGCTGCTGTTGTGGCAAGCGGCTGCTATCCCGCTAGAGGCTTGCTTGGTCGCCGTGGGCGGCTATGGCCGACAAGCTTTGTTCCCCTATTCCGATGTCGATGTGCTGGTGCTGCTGCCTGACGGCTTCTCCCCGCACGACGACACCCGTTTGCAATCCGCGATAGAGCGCTTCATTGGCAGTTGCTGGGACGCGGGGCTGGAGATTGGCTCTAGCGTTCGAAATTTGCAAGAGTGCATTGAAGAGGCGGCGGGTGACATCACCGTGCAAACCTCGATGCTAGAAGCCAGACGATTAGGCGGCGATGTGGCCTTGTTTGAAGCGTTCAGTCAAGGTTTTCAGCAGCACTTAGACCCCCGCGCCTTTTTCACCGGCAAGACCTTGGAAATGCAGCAACGCCATACCAAGTTTGCCAACACCCCTTATGCGCTGGAGCCCAATTGCAAAGAGTCGCCTGGCGGTTTGCGTGACCTGCAAATACTTTTGTGGTTGGCCAAAGCCAGTGGTTTAGGGGAATCGTGGAAGGCCTTGGCCCAGCACCACATGGTCACGCCCTTGGAGATGCGCCAGTTGCAGCGCAACGAGGATGTGCTGTCCTTGGTGCGTTGGCGTTTGCACTACATCGCCCACAGGCGCGAAGACCGTTTGGTGTTTGATTTGCAAACCTCGGTGTCGCAAGATCTGGGACTGGCCCCGCCCGTGGGTGAGCAACGCCATGCCAGGCGTGCCAGCGAAGCGTTGATGAAGCACTATTACTGGGCGGCCAAGGCGGTCACGCAACTGAACCAAATCGTGCATCTGAATATGCAGGAGTGGTTGTTCGAGGAAGCCACGGTGCATCCGCCGCGTCCGCTTAATGCTCACTTTGTGGACAAATCGGGCATGCTCGATGTGGTCGATGACGATGTCTACCAACGCCACCCTGAGGCGATTTTGCAAACCTTTTTGCTTTACCAAGAAACGGTAGGTATCAAAGGGTTTTCGGCAAGAACGCTCAGGGCCCTTTACAACGCCAGAGGTTTGATGGATGCGGCGTTTCGCCGCGACCCGGCCAACCGCGCCATGTTCATGCGCATCTTGAAGTCCCCGCAAGGCATCACCCATGCCATGCGCTTGATGAACCAGACCTCGGTGTTGGGGCGGTATTTGTGGGTGTTCAGACGTATCGTTGGGCAAATGCAGCATGACTTGTTCCATGTCTACACCGTGGACCAACACATCTTGATGGTGCTGCGCAATGTCAGGCGCTTTTTCATCGTCGAACATGCCCACGAATACCCGTTTTGCTCGCAACTGGCCGCAGGTTGGGAGCAACCATGGATTTTGTATGTGGCCGCGCTGTTTCACGATATCGCCAAGGGACGTGGCGGCGACCACTCGGATTTAGGCGAACACGAGGTGCGTGTGTTTTGCCGCCAGCATGGTGTAGAAAAAGACGATATGCAGTTGATTGCTTTCTTGGTGCGGGAACACCTGACCATGAGCCGCGTTGCCCAAAAAGAAGACTTGAGCGACCCCGAGGTCATCCACGCATTTGCCAAACGCGTGGGCAATGAGCGCTACTTAAGAGCGCTGTATTTGCTGACCGTGGCCGATATTCGCGGCACCAGTCCAAAAGTGTGGAATGCATGGAAGGGTAAGTTGCTGGAAGACCTCTACCGTGCCAGTGCAGCGGTGCTGGGCGGTCAAACCCATGATCCCGATGCCGTGGTTGAAACCCGCAAGCGCCAAGCTTTGGAAACCCTCAACCTGTATGCCATGCCCTTTGAGTCGCATAAAGATTTATGGGACACCTTGGATGTGGGCTATTTCATGCGCCACGATGCCGCCGATATTGCGTGGCACACCCGCCAACTGTCGCGGCCTTTGGCGCTGGCCAAAGCTGCTGGAAAAGCGCCTGGTGTTTGCGTCAAAGCGCGTTTGTCATCCTTGGGGGAAGGCTTGCAAGTGATGGTCTACACCCCAGACCAAACCGATTTGTTTGCGCGTATCTGCGGTTATTTCGATCAGGCAGGTTTTAGTATTTTGGATGCCAAGGTTCATACCGCCCGAAATGGTTACGCCCTTGACACCTTTCAGGTCGTGACCGAGATGCTCGACATCCATTACCGTGAATTAACGGTGATGGTGGAAAACGATTTGAAACACGCTATTGAATCGGCAGCACCCTTGCCCCAAGCTTCTCGCGGCAGGGTGTCTAGGCGGGTGAAAAGTTTCCCCGTCGCACCGCGGGTGAGTTTGCAACCCGATGAAAAAGCCCAACGCTGGTTGCTGTCCATTTCTGCCAGTGACCGCGTGGGTTTGCTGTATGGCGTGGCGCAAGTCTTGGCACATCACCATATCAATGTGCTGTTAGCCAAAGTCACCACCTTGGGCGAGCGTGTGGAAGATACTTTTTTGATTGACGGTGCGGCCTTACAGCACAACCGCCAGCAACTGGATTTGGAAACCGAGTTGCTGGGGGTTAT
>Ga0214921_10008042_pt1 | contig 13838 bp, 8 predicted proteins | sample LL1505_MetaG_FD_177992 | JGI IMG/M metagenome (GOLD analysis project Ga0214921, IMG submission 177992) | Freshwater microbial communities from Lake Lanier, Atlanta, Georgia, United States - LL-1505 | ecosystem: Environmental > Aquatic > Freshwater > Lake | place: USA: Georgia | collected 2015-05-28 | reverse complement strand
GAAAGTTGCTCATGCCACCGTCGTCGGTCGGTCGGAGCACGAAGTGCCAGTGGTTAGGCATCAGTTGATAGGCGAGAATCTGACATTGGTATCGCTTGAGCCCCTCGGCAAGAATGTCTTCAAAGGCATCGAAATCCGCGGGCTTACGGAAAATGGCCGCGCGTGCGTTGCCGCGATTGATCGCGTGGTAGATACTGCCTGCTTCATCCGGGCGTTTCGGGCGTGCCATGGCAAGAGTATCGTCGAGCGAGCGGGCGAGGAAAAGAGTCCTGACACCTTTTGCGCGCAGGAGACACTCGCATGTCCGATCCGAAGATCCGCACGCGGGGTTTCACCGACTACACGCTGGCCGCCGCCTGCCTGGCGTTGGCGGTAGCCGCGGTTGAAGCCCCCGGCCAGACGGCGATCCCGACGGACAGTCAGCGCGGCACGCCGTCCGCCGCGTCGCTCGAGATCAGCGGCATCTATCCGCATCTGGCAGCCTTCAATGCCAACGGCGAGTGCGGCATCGGTGCGGTCGTGCCCTGGGCAGGCAGGGTCTGGTTTCTCACCTACCCGCCGCACTCCACCAAGGGCAGTAGCGACAAACTCTACTCCGTTGGCCCTGACATGAGCCTCGACGTCCGGCCGGAGAGCGTCGGCGGCACGCATGCCAACCGGATGATCCACGAGGAGTCGCAGCAGCTCATCATCGGCCCCTACTTCATCGACGCGAAGGGCAACGTCCGAGCGTGCGACGTGAAGAACCAGCTCGTGGGCCGCATGACGGCGGTGATGCGGCATCTCACCGACCCGGCCAACCTCGTCTATTTCTATGACATGGAGGGGGCGATCTACGAGGTCGACGTCCACTCGCTCGACGTGAACAAATTATTTACCAAGCCGGTGCCGGGCTGGCACGGCAAGGGGGGCTACACGTCCCAGGGCCGCGTCGTGATCAGCAACAACGGCGAGGCAGTTGTGGGAAAGGAATCACCACAAGACTATCTCGCCGCGTTGCCGCCGAAGACGGCGGAGGACGCCGGCGTGCTCGCCGAGTGGGATGGCCGCGAGTGGCGGATCATCGAGCGGCATCAGTTCACCGATATCACCGGCCCCGGCGGCATCCGCGGTGCCCCGAACGACAGTGCGCCGCTCTGGGCCGTCGGCTGGGACAAACGGAGCGTCATCCTGAAACTGCTCGACGGCGGCACGTGGTCTACATTCCGGGTGCCGAAGGGGAGCTATACGTTCGACCCACGGCACGGCTGGTTTACCGAGTGGCCGCGGATCCGCGAGGTGGGCGACGGAAAGTTTCTAATGGTGATGCACGGCCAGATGTTCGACTTCCCTCGCACCTTCTCGCGGGCCAACACTGCGGGCATCAGGCCGGTCTGCACGCACCTCCGCTATGTGCCCGACTTCTGCGACTCAAACGGCAGGCTCGTCATCGCCTCCGACGACACGAGCGTGATGGGCAATCCGCTCGCCGGGCAGTCGCAGTCGAACCTCTGGTTCGGCGACTTCGCCGAACTGAAAACCTGGGGGCCGACGATCGGCTGGGGCGGCGTCTGGGTGGACGACGCGATCGAGAGGGACGTGCCGAGCGATCCCTTTCTGTTTGCCGGCTACGAGAACCGCGTGCTGCACCTGACGCACGACGCGGACGACACGGTGACGTTCACCGTCGAGGCCGACGTGCAGGGGAATAGCCAGTGGCAGCCGCTCGAAACGATCAAGGTGCCTGCGAAGGGTTACAGGCACCACGTCTTCAGCGGCGGCGTGAGAGCAGAGTGGGTGCGGCTCAAGGCCGACACGGCGTGCACGGCGACCGGCTATTTCCACTGTGGCGGCGGCGACACGCCGCCGCGGCACGCCGCCAAAGACAGCGACGGGGGCTTGGTGACGCCCGCACTCATCCGTCCGGCGAAGGGCAACCGAAACCTGCAGGTCGTCCTTGGCGACCGCTATTACGAGGTCGACGAGCGGCTCAACTTCACAGCCCTTCCAGAGCCGAAAGAGGTCAGCGACATCCGCCCCGCGCTTGAGCTGCGGCCGGAACTGAGCACGGATGCCGCGTCGGTCGTCATCACAGACGGGAACGGAGACCGGTGGCGATTGCCCCGAACCGACGCCGTGTTCGACAAGCCCTTCGCGGGCGGCTGGCCGCGCGGCGTGCGGGAGGTCGCGAGCGAGCGGAATCTCGCCAACTTCCACGGCATCTTCTACGAGATCCCGCGATCGAGCGGCCCGAAGGGGAGCGAACCCGTCGACTATCGGAAGATGAAGCCGGTCGCGGCCCATCGGCTGCCGATCACCGACTTCTGCAGCTGGCGCGGGCTGATGGTCATGTCGGGCGAATCCGCCCCGCCCACAGTCGGCCGTGTGTTTCGCTCGGCCGACGGGAAGGCGGCCCTCTGGTTTGGCAAGACAGACGACCTCTGGCAGCTCGGCAAGCCGGTTGGACACGGTGGGCCGTGGAGCAAGACAGCGGTGCAGGGGGGAGTGCCGAGCGACCCGTTCCTGATGACCACCTTCGACCGCAAGTCGCTGGTACTCTCGCATGACGCAGCGCGGCCGGTGGTGTTCACGGTCGAAGTCGATTTTCTCGCGACCGGCGACTGGAGCGAGTATGGCCGGTTCACGGTCGAGCCGGGCACGGCCTTCACTCACGCGTTTCCCTCAGGCTATGCCGCGCACTGGGTCCGTCTCAGCACCGACCGTGACTGCAGTGCCACGGCCGAGTTCACCTACGAGTGATCCACCTCGGCCAGTCCGCCTGAAGCCTGGTTCACGCCCGGTCGAGCGGGTGCATTCTGACGACGAGCGACTCGTAGCCGAGCTGACGATCATAGGCGGGCGTGTGCTCAACGCGGTCGCACTTGGCAATCAGCTCGATTCGGCTGACCCTCCGGCAGAGCAGCCCCAGCAGCACCCGCATCACCGTGCGGGCATGCGCTGCGCCCAGGCAGAGGTGGGCACCGAAGCCGAAGGAGACGTGCGGATTCGGCTTTCGGTCGAGCCGCACCTCGTCGGCCTCTGGAAAGACATCCTCGTCGAGGTTCGCCGATGCCCAGCAGAGCGTGGCCCGGTCGCCCGCCTTCACCTGCATGCCCTGCACATCGGTGTCGACGGGGCAGACGCGGCCGATGTGTGTGAGCGGCATGTAGGCCCGGAAGAACTCCTCGCTGGCGTGCACGATCCGATCGGGATCGGCCCGCAGAAACTCGAGCGCCTCGGGCCGCTCCGCCAGATAGCCGATCGCGCAGGCCACACTGTGGATCACCGTGTCGCGTCCGCCCGCAAACATGAGGTTGGCGAAGCCGAGCATCTCCTCGCGGGTGAGCGGGCGGCCACGGAAGCTCGCCTTCGTGAGCAGGCCGTAGAAATCAGCGCCGGGATTCGCGGCCGCACGGTCGAACTGCTCGTTGAGATACCGCTCGAGCGCCGCTCCCTTATGCACACCACGCTCACCGTCTGCGACGTGAAAGACATGAATCCCCCAACTGATGAAAATATCCGCCTCCGACTCGGGCACGTCGAGCAGGATCGCGAGCGCCTTCGACTGAAGCGGCAGCGCAAACCCCGACACGATCTCGATCGAGTCGCGGCCCAGGGCATCGGCCAACAGCCGGGCGGTGAGTTCCTCCACCCGCGCCACAAACGCCGGCTGCTTTGCCCTCAGGAAAAAGGGCTCCACCAGCTTCCGATAGTCGGTCTGCTCGGGCGGGTCCACTTCGATCGGCAACTGCCGCACGGTGCGGACATCTTCTTCCGATGGGATCGGCACACGAAAAGGCGCATCGGAACTAAAGGTCTTCCAGTCCTTCGCCGCCCGCCGCACTTCCTCGTGCCGCAGGATCATCGGAATGACTTCCTTGTCGGTCGGCAGACCGAGCACACCGTCAGTCCGACGTTTTTCGCGGAATGGATCGGGAATGTCGCTCATGGCTGGAACTATACAAAATCGCTCAAACACTGTCTCGCATGACGTGCCGGGGCCTTCACCGCGACGATCCGACGATCCGTGCGACGCTGGTCATGAACCACTGCGGCACCAGCCGCTTGAGCCGCCAGAAGACGCGGCCCCGCAGCGGCAGGACGACATAGAGCTGCCGGCGGTGGATCGCCCGCAGCGTGGCTTCAGCAACGTCATCGGCCGTGATCCGCGCCTCAGCAAAATAGGCCTTCGCTGTGGCTTTCAGCTCCGGGCGTTGCCAGCGGCCGGCGTCGAGCAGGCGTGTCTGCACGAAGCCGGGGCAGAGCACCGTCACGCCCACGCCGCGGTGCAGCAGCTCGGCATAGAGCGTCTCGGAAAGCGACACGACCGCAGCCTTCGACACGTTGTAGGCGCCCATCGTCGGCGCCGACGCCACCGCCGCCATCGATGCGGTGTTCACGATGTGGGCCCCGTGCGGATTCTCCGCCAGCCAGTCGACGAAGGCATGGCAGCCGTGGATCACGCCGAAGAGATTCACGTCGAGGATCCACCGCCAGTCATCGAGTGGAAAACGGCCCACCTCACCCGCACCGCTCACGCCGGCGTTGTTGACGAGCAGGTCAATCCGCTCCCACTGATTGCAGAGGCGATCACGAAGCTCCTCCCACTCGGCCGGCAGGGTCACGTCGAGCCGCTCGGCCTGGCCGGTGCCGCCCGCCTGCTCGACGAGCGACACGGTCTCGCGGCTTCCCTCGTTGTCGATGTCGCAGACCGCGACATGCCAGCCGTCGCGGGCCAGCCGCACCGCCAGCGCACGGCCCAGCCCGCTCCCCGCTCCGGTGATCAATGCATGCCGCCGACGGGGACTCATGCGGCTGCCTGAGAGGCCCTGTCGATCCGTTCAAGAATCGTGGCGATGATCGCGCGGTCGGATTCGGGCCGCCGGGGACTGTCGGGATGCGGCTCATCGCCAGCGATCAAGCCGCGCAGGTGCAATGCCTGCGCCATCGAGTGTTTATAGGCGGGCACCGGCCGGCGGAAGGCGAAATCGCCGAGTGCCTGCAGGGCGTCGTCAAGTTCGTCGAATCGGCTGTCGCCCTCCGCCCACCATTGATCACGCTTCGCAAACGCCTCCGGTGCCGCCGTCGAGAGCCCGAGCAGCCAGTCGCTACCATACCGCACCATGTCGATCGCAAGGTCATTGCCTGTGAACACGTGAAAATCGGTCCGCACCCGGTCTCTCAGGGCCAGTCGCTCCCACTCCAGCCGCCGCGACAGCGACGAATGCTTGGCACCGATGCAGTTGGGGATCTGCAGCATCTCGGCGTAGGCGTCGAGACCAAGCACGCGGCCGCTCGGCACGAACTCGGTCGAGAGCTCGAAGCCGATGAACGACTCGACGCGGCGGGCCAGTTGTCGATACCGACCGAGCATGTCGGCATCGCTGCCGACCGTCAGGCCAAATGACGGAAAGATCACCGGCAGGCCGTCGGCGGCGGCGATCATCTCGAGCTGCCGTCCATACGCCGACTCGTCGAACACCGCGCCGGGAGCGTCGACCACACAGGCGCCAGCGACCAGTTCGCCCCCCGGCCCGAGCGTGTCACGGGCGATGCTCAGCGCCTGCTGTCGCGTGCTGTCGTCGATGAGCTGCACGTAGCCCGTGTCCATGTTGACAGCGGGAGTGATCCCAGCCGCGGCCGTGCGGGCGACGTGCGCCGCAAAGCCGTCCCAGTCGATCCGCCGATCGGCGGTGAAGGGGAGGAGAATCGCGGACATGCCGCGGACGCGACGCCGCGGCCGTACAAGCGTGGCCGGATCGAGTGGCCGCGGAAGGCTGTTGGGTGTGTTCATGGACTGAATTATCGGTGAATCGCCACGATTCCGCCAGCGACCCCGCGATCCGTACAGCGGCTCGGGGTGACGGTATGTATGATGTCGGCTGTTCGCCTCAATCATTGGATGAAACAGCCGCTTCCATGACCAGCCAGCAGCCCCGGTATCCACGCGTCGCACGATTTCGCTCGACCGCAGATCTCAAGGCCCACCTCGCCACGCTCGATTCGCCGATCCCCCTCGACGACACGGTGCTCTCGGCGGCGGAGGGCTCGCCATTGGCCGCTGCAATTGACATCGGCAACCGCCGCGCCGGCAACCGCTGGTGCGTCCATCCGATGGAGGGCTGGGACGCCACCGACGACGGCCGGCCCACTGACATCCTCCTCCGCCGTTGGCAACGCTTCGGCGAGAGCGGTGCCAAGCTGATCTGGGGGGGCGAGGCCGTGGCTGTCGTGCCCGAAGGCCGCGCCAATCCCAACCAGCTCTGCGGGCCGGTCTGCGGACGCCCCGGCTTTGAATCGCTGCTCTCGACGCTCCGCGAAGCCCACCGCAACCGGCACGGCAGCACCGACGATCTCATTGTCGCCCTTCAGCTCACGCATTCAGGGCGATTCTCCAAGCCGACGGCCGCGGGCCGGCGGCCGCAAATCGCCTACCACCATCCGCTCCTCGACAGCCGGCATGCCATCGACCCCACCGATGCGTCGTGCCTGCTGTCGGACGACGACGTGGAGCGGCTCATCGAGAGTTACGTGGCGGCGGCCCGTGATGCCGAGGCGGCCGGTTTCGACATGGTCGATCTGAAGGCCTGCCACGGCTATCTCGTCCACGAGTTTCTCTCGGCCCGCCGCCGGCCCGGTCGGTTTGGCGGCGATTTTGCCGGCCGCACGCGGCTGCTCGTCACACTCGTCGAGCGGGTCCGCGCGGCCTGCCCGGGACTACTCGTCGGCGTGCGGCTCTCGCTCTTCGACACCGTGCCATGGCACAAGGTGGGAGACCATGGCGAGCCGTGGCCGTACGCAGACTCGCTCCCGTACGACTGCGGCTTCGGTGTCGACGAACGGGATCCCACTCGAATCGATCTGGCAGAGCCGATCAGGCTGCTGACGATGCTTCGCGACCTCGGCGTCGCCGCCGTCAATCTCTCCGCGGGCAGCCCCTACACCGTGCCGCACATCATCCGCCCCGCGGCATTTCCACCCTCGGACGGCTATCCGCCGCCGGAGGATCCGCTCGTCGGCGTCTGGCGGCAGATCGATGCGGCCCGGCAGGCCAAGGCGGCCGTGCCGGGGCTCGTGATGGTGGGCTCGGGCTACACCTATCTTCAGGACTACGCCGTGCATGCCGCCCAGGCCGCCGTGCGGCAGGGCTGGATCGACATGGTGGGCCTGGGGCGGATGGTGCTCTCCTATCCGGAACTTCCCGCCGACTCGCTGGCAGGGAAGCCGCTCGTTCGCGGAGCGGTCTGTCGCACCTTCAGCGACTGCACCAGCGCGCCGCGAAACGGCCTCCGCAGCGGCTGCTACCCACTCGACGACTTCTACAAGTCGCTCGAGCCAGAGGCGGCGGAGATGAAGGCGATCAAGCAGCGGGCGTAGCTACGATCACACTTCCCCGCTGCGCCGTCTCCAGCCACACGGCTTGTTCAGTCGGCCTCTGCGTCCGCCACGATGCGGCCGGTCCGCTCCGCGTGCACGAGCGCGGCATGGTCTTGCTCGGTCTGGTCGGCGTAGGCGACTGCGAACTTTCCAATCGCCAGATCGAACTGATCACCCCCTCCCAGATAGCCGCCGATCGCAGCGGCGTCACCCGACCGGGCATGCGCCCGCGCCAGTGCCCAGCCGCAGAGATCCGCATAGCGATCCAGACCACACGGCTCCAGTGCATCGATCGGCACGGAGTATTTCATGTCGCGCAGCTGCCGCACGTAGTAATCGTGGCCATCGCGAGCCCGCAGCCACCCGAGAAAAATATCACTGGTCGCTTGAATCATGCGTTGCCCCGCCACGACCCGCTGTCCCTGGTTGGCATACGGCGATGGTCCTGCGAATGGGGCCAGGACCGACGGCCGCGCCTCCTTGATCTGCAGCAAGAGGGGATTGCGATCGTCGCACACCAGCAAGGCCACGAAACAGCGTGTGCCCACGCTGCCGATGCCCACCACGCGGACGGCGAAGTCTTCCAGGCTGTAGCGATCCATCACAAATCGGCGTGAATCGTCCAGTGACTTCAGATACTCGGCGATGCCCCGCCGCACGATACGCAACGCTCGCTCGTCTTGCACGCGGGTCGTGAGCGGTGGCGACTCCACGAATTGCCGACGCTCGCCCACCTGCTCCGTGATCTTTGGGATCAACCGCTCACCCACACGCAGCCGAGCCTTCGCGGCCATCCGCTCCCCCAGCTGGCGTGATTCCTCGTCGGCCGCGTTGGCAACCAGGTCATCGGCGTCGATGTGAAAATACCAGGTCTCCAGCGGACTCATCTCGGCAAACTCATGCATATGCCCGCGATAACTTGCCACACTGCGCACCGCCACCGCGGCGCAACGATCTTCGGGAAACCCGTTCACCCGCGCTGCCACCACGAAGCTCGCGGCCAACCGCTTGACGTCCCACTCCCATGTCGCCCGCAGTGTCTCGTCGAAGTCGTTGATGTCGAACATCAGCCGGCGCTCAGGCGACGCGAACACCCCAAAGTTCACCAAGTGGCAGTCACCGCACGCCTGCACCGTCAGACCCGTCGTGGGGGTGCCAGCCAGGTCGGAGGCCATCACTGCCGGCGCGCCGCGCAAGAACGCGAAGGGATTTCGCAGCATCCGGCCATACCGAATGGGCGTCAGGTGAGGCAGTCGACCTTCGTTCGACTGTTCGAGCATCTCAATCACGTCGCGGTCGCCTTGCCGCATTGCCCAGACGCCGTGCGCCGATCGCGGCACGCTCTGCCGCAGCGAAACCCCTGACTGTTGCCTGGCGGCGAACGAAAGATTGTTCATGGTACTCGTGTCCACATCATGAGCGCGAGCCTGCCGGCCGACCGGCAAACCACATCACGACCGAATAAAAGACGGGCGTGAAGAAGATGCCGAACACGGTCACGCCCAGCATCCCTGAGAAGACAGCCGTTCCCAGGGCCACCCGCATCTCCGCCCCGGCCCCCTTGCCGAGCACCAGCGGCACGACGCCGAGAATGAACGCCAGCGATGTCATCAGGATCGGCCGCAGCCGCAGCTTTGCCGCCTCCAAGACAGCGTCCGCGCGGGGCACCCCCGCCGCCTCACGCTGCCGGGCAAACTCCACGATCAGGATCGCGTTTTTCGCCGCCAATCCGATCAAGACCACGAGGCCGATCTGCGTGAAGATGTTGTTGTCGAGCCACGCGATCCAGAGGCCGGCGATCGCCGCCAGTAGGCACATCGGCACGATGAGGATGATCGCGAACGGCAGCGACCAGCTCTCATACTGCGCCGCCAGCACGAGAAACACGAACACGGTGCCGAGCACGAAGACGGCAGTCGCCGTGTTGCCGGCGAGAATCTGCTGCAACGACAGCTCCGTCCATTCGAAGTCCATGCCCGGCGGGATCAGCCCCTTGCCCACAGGCGGCTGGCCGGCGAGCGTTTCGAGGATCGCGATCGCGTCGCCCGAACTCGTGCCTGCCAGCGTATTGCCGGAGAGTTCGGCTGATGGGTAGAGGTTGTAATGCGTGACGATCGAAGGGCCGCTCGATTCCTTCACTGTCACCAGCGTCGAGAGGGGCACCATCTCGCCGACGGCGTTGCGGACTTTGAGCCGGCCGATGTCGCTCTGCCGCATGCGGAACTGCTGCTCGGCCTGGGCGGTCACCTGCCAGTTGCGGCCGAAGGCGGTGAAGTCGTTGACGTAGGCGCCGCCCAGATAGATCTGCAGCGTTTGGTTCACGTCGGCCAGGTCGATGCCTTGGGCCTTCACCTTGGTGCGGTCGACCTCCACGAAGAGCTGCGGCTGGCTCGATCGGAACCCGGAAAAGAGCCCCACCAGCCCCGGCTGGGCGGCGGCCGCCTCGGCAAGCGTTGCCACCGACTCCTCTAGGGCCGCCGGTCCCTTGCCGGTGCGGTCGCGAACCTGCAGTTTGAAGCCACCGGTGTTGCCCATCCCCTCGACCGGTGGCGCGGGGAATGTGACGACCTGGGCCTCCTCGATCTCCGCGAACTTTTTTCGCAATGTCGCCGCGATCGCGCTGGCCCGCAGCGACGGGTCGATGGTGCGACGGGCAAACGGCTCGAGCAGCACAAACATGCCCCCTGAGTTCGGCAGATTGGTGCTCGTCAGCAACGAGTAGCCCGACACGCTGATCACGTGGGCCACACCGGGAGTGTCGAGGGCCGCCTCAGTCAGCCGGGCGACGACCGGCTCCGTCCGCTCGATGCTCGCGCCATCCGGGAGCATCGCATTGACCACGAGGTAGCCCTTGTCCTGTTCGGGGATGAACCCGACCGGCACCGTGGTGAAACCGTAATAAGTGAGGGCCATCAGGCCGATATACGCCGCGATGACGACGATGCTCAGTCGCAGCAGCAGGCCGACGATCACACCGTAGGCCCCCGTGGTGAGATCGAAAAACAGGTTGAAAACCCGAAAGAACCCCGTAAGCAGCAGATTCACGAGCGGACTAGCGGCACATCCGGCAACGGCTCCGGCGGCGAACAGCGCCAACCGGACGGCCCACACCCACCATTCGTTCGGCACTCCCGCGGCTGCCAGTCCCGCTCGAACCACGGCCAGATCCTCGAACAGCCAGATCGCGAACAGCCCACCGATCAACGCCAGCCCCGCCGGGGGCAGGGGCTGGCTGCGGGCGGCGTCGCCATGCTCGTGGCCACGGAACAGGATCGCCGCCAGGGCAGGGGAGAGGCTCAACGAATTGAAGGCCGAAATCACGGTGCTGGCCGCGATCGTGAGGGCGAACTGGCGGTAAAACTCGCCGCTGATCCCGGTGATGAAAGCCGTCGGCACGAACACGGCACAGAGCACCAGCGCGATCGCGATCACCGGACCGGCCACTTCCGTCATCGCCCGCTGGGCCGCCTCGCGGGCGGAGAGTCCCTGCGCCAGCCAGCGTTCGACGTTCTCCACAACCACGATGGCGTCGTCAACGACGATGCCGATCGCCAGCACGAGACCGAACAGCGAGAGATTGTTGAGCGAGAAGCCGAGCAGTTGCATCACAGCAAACGTGCCCACCAGAGACACCGGCACGGCGATCATCGGGATGATCGTGGCCCGCCATGACTGGAGAAACACGAGCACCACGACGAACACGAGCACGACCGCCTCAAAGAGCGTCTTGTAGACCTCGTGGATGCTCTCCTCCACGAACTGCGTCGTGTCGTAGTGGATGGCATGCTCGAGCCCCGCCGGAAATTCGGCGGCGAGCTTCTTCATCGCCTGCCGTACGCCCGCCGCGGTCGCCAGCGCATTCGATCCAGGCCGCTGAAAAACGGCGATCGTGATGCTCTCGCGACCGTCGAGCCGGCTGGACATGTCGTAGCTCTTAGCACCGAGTTCAACCCGGCCGACGTCGGAGAGCCTGACGATCTCGCCTCCGGTCACGTAGCCGTCGCGGCCCGCGGCGGGCGAGCCGGGCTGCCCCACCTTCACGATCACGTCGGCAAACTCGGCGGCCGAGGGGAGTCGTCCGGTGGTGTTAATCGGCAACTGGAAGTCGATGCCGGCGGGGGCAGGGGGCTGGCCCAACTGCCCCGCCGCCACCTGCACGTTTTGCTCGCGAAGCCCGCGGACCACGTCGGTCGCCGTCATGCCGCGGCTGGCGAGCTTGTCGGGATCGAGCCAGACCCGCATCGCGTAATCTCGGCCTCCGAGGAAAGAGACGTCGCCAACGCCGTCGAGCCGCGCCAGCGAGTCCTTGACCTGGAGCAACGCGTAGTTGGAGAGGTAGAGCTGGTCGTAGCGGCCATCGGGCGAGAAGAGATTTACGCAGAGGAGGATGCTGGAGGCCTTCTTCTTCGTCGTCACACCTTGGCGCTTCACCTCTTCGGGGAGCTTGGCCAGTGCCACCGCGACCCTGTTCTGCGTGAGCACCTGCGCCTGGTCGATGTCGGTGCCGAGTGAGAACGTGACATCGATCACGCTCTGGCCGTCGTTGGTGCTCTTCGACGACAGGTAGAGCATGTTCTCGACACCGTTCACTTCCTGTTCGATCGGCGTGGTGACGGTGTCGGCCACGACCTGGGCGCTGGCGCCTGGATAGAAGGCCTGGATCGAGATCGTGGGCGGGGTGACATCGGGATACTGCGCCACCGGCAGACCGAGGACCGCGACGGCGCCGAGGATCAGGATCACGACGGCGAGCACCGTCGCGAAGATCGGCCGGTCGATGAAGAAGTGCGACATGAGGGGCTGCGTCAGGGCTGCATCGGGACCTCGGCGGGCCGAACGACGGCCCCCTCACGGGCCCGCTGCAGGCCGGCGATGACCACGCGATCGGAGGCCGTGAGTCCATCCGCCACGACCCGCAGGCCGCCGTCAATGAACGTCGGCCTGATCGTCCGGTGCTCGATGCGGTTGTCCGGCCCGACAACGGCAACGTATTTCCGGCTCTGGTCCGTGCCGATCGCCCGGTCGGCGACGAGGAGCGATGGCGTCGCCGAACCGAAGGGCATCCGCACACGGACGAACATACCCGGGGCGATCAGCCCGTCGTGGTTGGCCAGGATCGCGCGGCAGCGGACGGTGCCGGTGGCCGCCTTCACCGCCACGTCAACAAAGTCGAGAACGCCCCGGTGCGGGTAGCCCTCGTCGGTCACGAGCCCGACGTCAACCGGGATGGCGAGGTCTTTGATGTTCCGCCAGCCGTCGGCGGCTGCGCCGGCACGGCGATCGAATATCGCCCGTTCGCGCGAGAGCAGCAGCGACCGCTCGTCGGCGTTGAAGACGACATAGATCGGATCGGTGCTCACGACCACCGTCAGCGGCGTGGCCGAGCCCGACGCCCCCGAGACCAAGTCTCCCACGGTTACCCGCCGCGTGCTGACGCGGCCCGTGAGCGGCGACTCGACGTGGCAGAAGCCGAGGTCGAGTTCGGCCTGCGCGAGCGAGGCCCGGGCCTTGTCGAGCATCGCCTGCGACATGTCCCGTCGGGCAACGACGATCTCGTACTGCTCCTGCGAGATGGCGGCCCGCGGCAGGAGCGACTTGTCACGGATGACCTCGTTCTCAAGTTCTTTCAGTTCAGCGACCGATTTGGCCACCTCGGCCGCCGCCTGGTCGCGGGCGATGCGATACGGCCGGTCGTCGATCTCGAAGAGCGGGCTGCCAGCCTGCACATTCTGCCCGTCGACGAAGTGAACCTTGGTGATGAAGCCGGAGACGCGGGCCTTGATCTCGACCATCTCGACGGCCGCGGCGTTGCCCGTGAACTCGACCCATTCAGTCACCTCGCGGGCGACCGGCGTGGCGACGGTCACCGCCGGCGGTGGCGGCTCCACCAGCGGCGGCGTCTGGCGGCCGCAGCCCAGGCAGATCACACACATTCCAAGCAGTCTGCCAAGCTGAGTGCCAAGCGCGACGCGGCGTTGGCGCAGCCAGCGGTGGGTGAACTGCCGCATATCGGGAGATCCGATGGCGATGAGCGGAGGAAAAGACAGAGTCTCCGGAGGAGCATAGACCGGATCCCGGCCCATCCGCAATCGGCTGCTGTGCCGCGCAACCGAAGCCACGTCGACGGCTGGCCAGCGACCGACTACCTTCTCTCCTTTATGGAAGAGATCCTGTCGACGGCGTGGCGGTGGTGGCTCGTGCTCTGGCCGCACGTGCTGGCCACCTCCATTCTCGCCATCAACATCGCCGCCTCGGCCCACGCGATCCTGGTGAAGCGCGACACCCGGTCGACGATCGGCTGGGTCGGCCTGATCTGGCTTTCGCCTGTCTTCGGCGCGGTCGCCTACGCTGTCCTGGGAGTGAACCGCATCCGCTCGCGGGCAGGGCAGCTCCGGGCTGGTCAGCAAGAAGTCATCCACGAACTGCGGGCGGCGGTGCCACCACAAGAGCGGCTCGATACCGTCATCGGCCCCGACCACGCC
>Ga0214921_10008041_pt1 | contig 13840 bp, 7 predicted proteins | sample LL1505_MetaG_FD_177992 | JGI IMG/M metagenome (GOLD analysis project Ga0214921, IMG submission 177992) | Freshwater microbial communities from Lake Lanier, Atlanta, Georgia, United States - LL-1505 | ecosystem: Environmental > Aquatic > Freshwater > Lake | place: USA: Georgia | collected 2015-05-28 | reverse complement strand
GAGGAGCCCGCGCCGGCGGTGGCCCCGGGGCTGGACCTGACCGAGCTGGAGCCCAACGACACCCCGGACAAGGCCACGCGGCTGCTGCCCGGCGGCACCGCCCGCGGCGCCATGGGGCCGGCCCGGTCCAAGGACGCCCCGGACGTGGACCTCTACCGGTTGGACGTGGACGGCGGCGCGGTGACGGTGGAGCTCACCGGGGTGCCGGACCTCAACCTGGTGCTGGACATCTCCCTGAAGGGAGAGGACGGGGTGGCCCACCGGCTCGTCATGCTGGATGACGCCCCGGCCGGTGCGGGCGAGCGGGTGGAGGGGCTGGTGCTCCCGCCGGGCACCGCCTACCTCCGCGTGCAGGAGCGGGCCTGGCACGGCGAGCCCGCCCGCCCCGCGCGCGAGCAGAGCCGCACCCCTTACACCCTCACGGTTCGCCCGGTGGAGGACGGCCCCTTCGCCCGGGAGGCGGAGCCCAACGACGAGCCTGCCGCCGCCACGCCGCTGGATGGGGCCCACGCCGTGGAGGGCACCACCGGACCGTTCGTGCCGCCGGAGTTGCAGGGGCCGGACAACCGCTTCTCCACCGTGGACGTCTTCTCCCTCCCGCTGGAGCGCCCCCGTGCGCTGTTGGTGGTGCCTCCCTCCCAGGGGGCGCTGCTGGCCGTTGACCTGTCCTCCCCGGAGGTCCTGCAGCGCCCCGGGCGGCTCCCGCCAGGGCAGCTCATCGAGCAGCGCCCGGCCCGGCTGCGCGCCCCCGCGGGGAAGGCGGGCTTCCTGGTCCGGCTGCAGCCCGCCCATGGGCGGACCCCCACCGGGGCCCGGTACCGGCTGGTCCCCCTCAGCCCCGAGCCGCAGGGGTTGGAGCCGGCGCTTGCCGTGGCGGAGGCGCTCGTGAAGGAGGGGCGCCCCCAGGAGGCCTCGGAGCTGCTGCTGCTGGCCGCCCAATCCTTCCGGCAGGCCCCCTGGAACAAGGCCGCCCTCCAGGCCGCCCAGAAGGTGGCTCCCACCGCCCGTCGGTGATCGTCGCGCCGGTGAGACAGGCCCCCCTGCCGGCACGTTGAAGTCCGCCGTGCATCAAGGGTACTCGGGACGGCCCGCTGCATCACGCTGCGGGCCCTCGCCATGATTGCCCTGTCCCTCGCGCTCGCGCTGTCCGCCACGCCCGTTCCGGCCTCGGCGCAGCCCCCGCAGCAGGGGGCTGCCGCGGCCCCGGCGGACCCGGCCGAGCGCTTCAAGGCGCTCTTCACCGAGGGGGAACTGCTGTTCGGCAAGGGGGACGCGGCCGGGGCGGTGCGCGCCTTCCGCGAGGCGGACCGCATCCGCCAGACGCCCGAGGTGGCGTGGGACCTCGCCCGCTGCCACCAGAAGCTCGGCGAGCCGGCCATGGTGGCCTACTACTACCGGCAGTACCTCCGCCGGGCGCCCAAGGCGCAGGACGCGCTGGAGGTGGCCGAGACGCTCGGCAACCTGCTCGAGCACGCCGAGGCCGAGGGACAGGGGCTGCTGGAGCTGGAGGGCGTGGAGCCGGGCACCGTGGAGCTGGAGGCCGGGCGGATGGGCGGCGGGCTGCCCCAGGCGGCCTTCCTGCCCCCGGGGGACTACGCCGGGCAGGTGCGCTTCAGCGCGGGGACGCAGACCTTCATCGCCTCGCTGCTGACGGGGAAGGTGACCACGCTGAACATGGCCCCGCCCGCGGCCAACGTGGCGGCCCCGGCCGGCTGGGCCCCGAGCGCGGACCTGGCCCGCGTCCAGGAGCGGGGCGCGGCCCAGCGCACCCGCCGCTTCGTCCACGACGCCTCGCTCGTGGGGCTGGGCGTGGGGGCGGTGGGGCTGGCCGTGGGGGGCGCCTTCGGGGTGCTCTCCCAGGTGGACCGGCAGTCGCTCGCCAACGGCCCCGGCGTCCTCACCGTCTCGGAGGGGCGGGCGCTCGCGGCCCAGTCCGCCGACCGCGGCATGCTGGCCAGCATCATGCTGGTGACCAGCGGCGCTGCCACCGCGGTGTGCGCCGCCACGTTCCTCTTCACCCTGCCGGAACCCCCGGCGCGCGCGGGAGGCAAGTGATGGGGACGCGCCGCGCGTGGGTGCTGTGCCTGCTGCTCGCCGCCTGCTCGGCCGAGGTGGAGTTCAACCCGGAAGGGTTCCTCTGCGACCCGGGCAACGCCTGTCCGGACGGGTACCTCTGCGTGGAGGGCGCCTGCCGGGCCGCGTGCACGGGGGATGGCTGCACGGTGACGCCCGTCAACCGCTGCGCCACCGTGACGTGCGACGCGGCCCCCGCCGCCACCTGCGTGGACGCCGCCACCCGGCGCAGCTACCTGCAGTCCGGCACCTGCGAGCCCACCACCGGGCAGTGCACCTACCCCGTGATGGAGACCTCCTGCGAGGAAGGCTGCCAGGACGGGGCGTGCGTGGGACAGTCCGGGGCGTGTGCGGGCATCACCTGCACCACCCCGCCGCAGCCCCAGTGCGAGGGCGGAAACCTGCGCACCTGGACCGGTCCGGGCACCTGCTCGGCCGCCGGCACCTGCAGCTATTTCTCCTCGGTGGAGGGCTGCCCGGGAGGCTGCGCGGCCGGGGCGTGCGTCCCGGTGCAAATCTCCTTCGCCGAGACGGCGCCGCAGCTGCGTTCGCTGCTCACCGCGGTGGACGTGGCCCCCGGCAGCTCGGGCAACCACGTGCTGGTGGCGGGGCCGGGCGGCTACGTGGCGCGCTGGAACGGCGCGGCGTGGACGCAGCTCACCTCCGGCACGCAGGCCAACCTCGGCGCCGTGTCGCTGTACGGCAGCGGCGGCGCGGTGGGCGGCGCGGTGGTGGGCAGCAACGGCACCGTGCTGCTGTACGACGGCACCTCCCTCGCCAAGGCCACCGTGCCGGGGCTCACCGCCGCACTGCTGTCCGTGCACGCGGTGTCCGGCACGCAGGTGCTGGTGGGCGGCGGGACGCAACTGGCGGTGCGCAACGGCCCGTCGTGGTCGCTGCTGTCCACCAACGCCGGCACCGTGGGCGGCGTCAACGCGGTGCGGTTGGAGTCCGGCAAGGCCTACGCGGCGGGAGAGGGCACGCGCGGCAGCGCCACCGGCCCGGCCGCCATGCGCTTCGGCTCGCTCACCACGGCGGGCACGGTGGACGTGGACACCTCGCCGGGCATCCCCTTCCGCGCGCTCTCGCCGGACCTGGACGCCACCAGCAGCCAGTACCTGTACGTCTCCCAGGAGACGTTCGTGCGCCGGTACAACACCCAGACCGGGGACATCGACCTGGCCGAGGACTTCTCCGTGCCGGAGGGGGACGAGGTGGTGGCCCTCTCCCCGGCCGCCTCGGCGTCCGGCACCAGCGCGCTCTGGGCCCTGAGCGCCCCGTCGGTGGGGGACAACCCCGGCGCGCTCTTCCGCGTGCAGCGCAGCGGCGGGGCAGCGCCCGTGGTGACGCGCGTCACGCCGGTGTACGGGGAGGTGGCGCTCTCCCGCAACGACGTGGGCGGCGTCATGCTGATGGACACCCTGGACGCCGCCTCCAACGTCTCCCGCCAGGACGGCACCACGGACACCTACCTCCACTTCGGCGAGGACTGGGTCTCCGGGGCGCAGGGCAACGCGGGGCGGGTGCTCGTCTCGGCGCTCGCGGACGTGGGCTGGCAGTCCTCCGGCAAGTGGCGGCTGTCCCGGATGGAGGACTTCTTCGAGGCCAACGCCTCCGCGGGCGCGGGCCCGGTGCTGGTGGTGGGCCAGCAGGGCGGGATGCTGCGCTGGACGCCGCAGGGCGGCCACGTGCCCGTGGACAGCGGCTCCACCCGCAACCTCCATGACGTCTGCCGCGTCAGCGACACGCTCTGGTACGCGGTGGGAGACGTGGGCACGGCGCTGCGGGTGTCCGGCCCCACCGTGGACGCGCTCACCTCCGTGCAGCAGCCGGTGACCGGCACCACCGCCAACCTGCGCGCGCTGGCCTGCGAAGCCTCGGGCCCCAACTGGGCGGTGGGCAACGGCGGCACCGTGCTGAAGCTGGTGGGCACCAACTGGCAGCCCGTCACCCCCGCGCCCCAGACGACGGTGAACCTGGTGGCCGTGGTGGCGTCCGGCAACACCGCGTGGGTGGGCGGGGACGGCTTCCTGGCGAAGTACGACGGCGCGGCGTGGACGACGCTGCCCGCGCTCGCCGGACTCTCGGGGCTGGCCCGCAACGCGGACGGCGTCCTCTTTGCGCGCGCGGGAAACAAGGTGTACCGCTTCACCGGCTCGGCGTGGGCGCAGGAGCTCACGGCCAGCAAGGTGCTTCGGGGCGGTTTCGTGTCAGGCAGGAACGTCACGTTCGTGGGGGACGACGGCGTCGTCGTGGACGGGAGATAGGGCAGATGCAGACGCAGGGCATGTTGGAGCAGCACCAGGCACTGGCGCAGGTGGCGCCGCACATCCGGCTCGGGGCACCGCTGCGGTGCGACGGCCCCGGCCGGCTGGACGCCGCCGAGGACATCCGCACGGGCACCCCCATGGCCGTGCGCTGGATTCCCTTGGAGGCCAAGGGCGAGCAGGCCGCCGCGGCCGCCACGGCCCTGCCGCGCCACCCCGCGCTTCCCACGGTGCGCCTGTCCGGCGTGGCCTCGCGCCACGCGTGGGTGGCCCTGGACTACCCGGAAGGGCGCCTGCTCACCTCGCGGCTGTCCGAGGGGATGAGCGCCGAGTGGGTGGGGCTGGTGGGCGAGACGGTGGCGGAGGCCTTCGCCCTCCTGCACGCGCGCGGCGTGGTGCACGGGGAGCTGTCCGCGGAGAGCATCCTGCTGCACGGCAAACACGTGGTGGTGTGGGACCTGCCGCTGCTGGTGATGGGCCGCATCTGCGAGCGCCGCAAGGAGCAGCGGCAGGTGAGCCGGCTGCACGTCACCGCGCCGTACCTCGCCCCCGAGCGGTTGCGCGGCGGCGCCCCGAGCGAGGCCGCGGACGTGTACGCGCTGGGCGTGCTGGTGGCGCGCATGCTGGGGGCCCCCGGTCCCACCGCGGAGGCCGGCCTGGCGCTGGTGCACCAGGTGACCACCGGCGAGTGGCGCCCCGTGGTCCCCCCGGGGACGCCCGCGCCGCTGCGTCCCACGCTGGAGCGGATGCTGGACGAGGAGCCCGAGGTGCGCCCGTCCATGGCCGAGGTGGCCGCGCGGATGCGCCTGGCCATCCCGCCCCCCACCCGCACCGAGCCGGAGATGCCCGCCATCGTGCTGGGCGTGCCGCAGGGGGGCGCCCCCATCCAGGTGGCCGTGGCGCCGCCGCCCCTCAGCCCCTCCAACCCCTTCCTGCCGCGCACCGTCTCCGGGGATGTCCCGGTGCTCGAGGCCGCCCCTGCCATGGCCGCGCCGCGCCCCGCGCAGGACGTGGCGGCCGGGATGACGCTTCCGGTGGAACCCCCGCGCCCCAAGCAGGACGTGGCGACGGGTTATGCGCTCCCCGTGCGCGCGCGCCCCGCGGCCGTGGAGGAGGAGCCGGCGGAGCTGCCCGCGGATGCGCTGGAAGAGGTGGGTGGCTTCGAGATGCCGGCCTCCTTCCCCGAGCCGGTGGCTGCCGCCGCCTCCGCCGCTGCGACGGAGTTGGAGCTGCCCGCGGTGGCCGCGGCGCCCGTTGCGCCTGCCGGGCTGCCCCACGCGGCCCCCTCGGCGGCGTCCCGCGACGTGCCGCGTTGGCTCTGGGCCTCGGTGCTGGCCGGCGTGCTGCTGGGGTGTGGGGTGGCGTGGACGGCCCGTCGCCTCATGGACCGCGCGCCGCAGCAGGGCGCGCTGTCCGCCATGGAGGACCTGCTGGACGTGGCGCCGCTTGTCGGCGGAAACGGTGAAGCGCAGGACGGGCTCGAGGACGCGCCGCTCGTGGCGCCGGGCCGGGCCTCCAAGCGCAGCCCCGCGGGCCAGAGCCTGTCCAACGCCTTCCGCGGCAATCAAGCCCGCGGCGCCGCGCGTCCGTCCCGGGAAGATGCCGAGGCCGGTGAGGCGCAGCTGTCCGCGCCCGCACCCGCAGAGCAGCAGTCCGAATCCGCCGCCGGGGACACCGCCTCCGAGCCGGCGACCGCGGCGGAGCAGCTGCGGCGCCCCAGCTTCTAGCGCGTGGGGGCACGCACCCTGTCGTGGGTGTGGATTGCGGTGTGGGCGGGACTGAGCTTCTGCCCGCGTGCAGCGTTGGCTGCCCCTACGGGCATCGGGGGCACGGCGCGGGTCGTCGGGCGCGCCCTGTCCGCGGCGAAGCGACCCGAGCAACTGCGCATTGCGCTCCATGGGCGGGAGCGACCGGTCGAGGTCGCGGTGACCGGCGCGGCGCTGCTCGCCTGTGAGGGTCAGCCGGTGACAGCGCCGGTGCGGGAGGTCCCATGGGTGCTCCGGCGCGAGGGGGACCGCGTGCGGCTGGAGCAGGCCGTCTCGCGGAGCTGCCGCTCGGTCCAGCTCTCTGCGCCGCCTTCTCCTGCCTCCGATGGCCCGTGCCGGGGGCGCGCGGCCTTCTCCCTGCGCGTGGGAGGCATCCAGCGGTGCCACGAGGGGACGCTCGAGGTGCGCGCGCAGGGCGGGGCCTTGCGGTTGGCGCTGACGCTGCCGCTCGAGCGCTACGTGGCCTCGGTGCTGGTGTCCGAGGCCGCGGATGCGCCAAAGGAGGCGCTCGCGGCGCAGGCGGTGGTGACGCGAAGTTGGGCGCTCGCCCACCGCGGGCGGCACGGGGACGCGGACGCGTGTGACCTCACCCACTGCCAGCTGTACCGCGGCGAGCGCTCCCCGGAGGCGGACGCGGCGGCGCTCCGAACGGACGGGCAGGTGCTGCGGGCAGGCGGGCGGGTGGTGCCGGCCTTCTTCCATGCCTCGTGCGGGGGACACACCGCACCCGCGCGCGCCGTCTTCGGAGAGCCGGGCCCCGCGGGGGTACCGGACCTTGCCGCCGAGGGGCGCCCCTACTGCGCGGAGCCGCCCTGGACGTTCGAACTGGACCGGGGCGCACTGGCCAAGGCGCTGCGCCTGCATCCGACCGGCGCCGTGCGCGTGCTGGGACGCACGGCGGATGGCCGGGTGCGCGCGGTGGAGGTGTTCGGCCGCGTGGTGGCGGGGGCGCGCTTCGTGGCGGAGGTGACGCGTGCGCTCGGCTACGGCTCGCTGCGGAGCGCGCGCTTCCGCGTACACGCCGACGGAGAGCGGCTGCGCTTCGAGGGCGAGGGGCGCGGCCACGGGGTGGGCCTCTGCCAGGTGGGGGCGGCGGCACGGGCGCGGGCAGGCCAGGGGTACGGGGCGCTCTTGCGCGCCTACTTCCCCGGGGCGGAGGTGTCCGCCGTGGGCCGTGCTATCTCCCCGGGGCCATGAACCCATCCCAGCTCCAGCCCCTCGTCTCGGCCGCCTTCGCGGACCGCGCACTGCTGAAGGACGCCGCCCATGCGCAGGCGGTCCGGGACACGCTCGCCCTGTTGGACGCGGGGAACCTGCGCGTGGCGGAGAAGGGGCCGTCCGGCTGGACGGTGAACGCGTGGGTGAAGGAGGCCATCCTGCTGTACTTCGCCATCGCCGAGATGAAGGTGATGGAGGTGGGCCCCTTCGAATTCCACGACAAGGTGCCGCTCAAGCGCGGGCTGGACGCGGCGGGCGTGCGGTTGGTCCCGCCCGGGGTCATCCGCTACGGGGCGCACGTGGAGCGCGGCGCGGTGGTGATGCCCGGCTACGTCAACATCGGGGCGCGCGTGGGGGCGGGCACCATGGTGGACACGTGGGCCACCGTGGGCAGCTGCGCGCAGGTGGGCAAGAACGTCCACCTCTCCGGGGGCGTGGGACTGGGCGGCGTGCTCGAGCCGCCTGCTGCCTCTCCGGTCATCATCGAGGACGGGGCCTTCGTGGGCAGCCGCTGCATCGTGGTGGAGGGCGTGGTGGTGGAGGAGGAGGCGGTGCTCGGGGCCAACGTGGTGCTGACCGCGTCCACCCACATCGTGGACGTCACCGGGCCGGAGGAGAAGGTGTACCGCGGGCGCGTGCCGGCCCGCTCGGTGGTCATCCCCGGCATGCGGGCCAAGGCGTTTCCCGCCGGCACGTACCAGGTGCCGTGCGCGCTCATCATCGGGCAGCGCTCGGAGAGCACGGACAAGAAGACCTCCCTCAACGCCGCGCTGCGCGACTTCGCGGTGGCGGTGTAGGGGCCATGGCCGCCGCCGTCACGGGAGACTCGCTGGCCGAGGCCACGCTGCAGCTGTGCCGCGTGCAGAGCGTCATTGGCCACGAGGCGGCGCTGTGCGACGCGCTGGAGGGCTGGGCGCGCGGCCTCTTCCCCGCGGAGCAGGTGCGGCGCGTCTCAAACTCGCTGGTGCTCGGGCAGCTGGAGGATGCCCGTCCCACGGTGGTGCTGCTGGGCCACCTGGACACCGTGCCCGCCCATCCCGGCGACGGCCTGCCGCGGCGGGAGGGGGACCGCGTCCACGGGCTGGGCAGCAGCGACATGAAGGGGGCCATCGCGGTGATGCAGGCCCTGTGCGAGTCGCTTCAGCTTTCGCAGCTGCCCGTCAACCCGGTGGTGGTGCTGTACGAGCGGGAGGAGGGGCCGTACCTGGAAAACGGGCTGGGGCCGGTGCTGGAGGCCTTCCCCGCGCTGGGCCGCGCCGCCCTGGGCATTGCGCTCGAGCCCACGGACAACCGCGTGCAGGTGGGCTGCGTGGGGACGCTGCACGCAACCCTCACCTTCCACGGGAGGAGCGCCCACTCGGCGCGGCCGTGGCAAGGTGAGAACGCGGTCCACAAGGCGGGCGAGCTGCTGGTAGAGTTGAACGCCCTTGCGCGGCGCGAGGTGGTGTTCGAGGGGCTCGCCTTCTACGAGGTGATGGGCATCACCAGGGCCCTGGGCGGGCGGGCGCGCAACGTGGTGCCCGAGTCGTTCGAGCTGAATCTCAACTACCGCTTTGCGCCGGGCAAGACGCTCGGGCAGGCGCAGGAGGACGTGCGGCAGTTCGTGCGCGGCCGGGCGGAGGTGGCCTTCACGGACCTGTGCCCGTCGGGGCGCGTGCCGGCACACTCGCCGCTCTACGCCGCGCTGCTGCAATGCGCCGGTGCGCCGCCCGAGGCGAAGCAGGCCTGGACGGACGTGGGCCGGCTGTCCACCGCGGGGATGGACGCCGTCAACTTCGGCCCGGGGGACACGGCGCAGGCGCACCAGGCGGACGAGTCCTGTTCGGCGGCGGCGCTGCTGCGCAGCTACGAGGTCCTCGCCGCGTTCCTCTTGGGCGTGCAGGTGCGCTAGAGGCGGGCCATGTCCCGCGCCCCCACCGCCGTCCTCCTTCTCCTCCTCTGCATGGCCTGCGCGGGACAGCCGCCCGTGGCGACGGCCCCGGCGGACGCGGGCGCGGAGGGGGTGGACGCGGGGCTCCCGGCGGACGGCGGCCTGGAGTTGCCGGACGCCGGTGCAGCGGTGGCGGACGCGGGGCTGCCGGATGCCGGCTACGTGCCGCCGCCGGTCCTTTCCGAGCGGCCGTACCGGCTGGTGGTGCCGGTGGGCTACACGCCCTCCACGCCGGTGCCGCTGGTGGTGCTGCTGCACGGCTTCGGCTTCAGCTCGGCCATGCAGGACGGCTGGTTCGGTTTTTCGGACGAGGCGCAGGCACGCACATTCTTGCTCGCGCTTCCCGAGGGCACCTCCACCATGACGGGACAGCAGTTCTGGAACGCCACGGACGGATGCTGCGCCGCCGGGGCAGACGTGGACGACGTGGGCTACCTGTCCGCCGTCATCGCGGACGTGAAGGCGAAGTACGCGGTGGACGGGCGCAAGGTGTTCCTCGTGGGCCACTCCAACGGCGGCTTCATGGCCCACGCCTTCGCGTGCGCGCGCGCAGACGAGGTGGCGGCCATCGTCTCGTTCGCGGGGGCCACGTGGGCGGACGCCGCGAAGTGCCAGCCGTCACGGCGGTCTCCGTGGTGCAGCTGCACGGGAACGCGGACGCGGTGGTGCTCTACCTGGGGGGCTACACGCCGCGTGGCACCGGCCCGTACCCGTCCGCGGCGCAGACGGTGGCCACGTGGGCGCAGGAGAACGGCTGCGCCGGAACGGACTTGCAGCGGGTGGAGGGGAACCTGGACCTCAACGCGGACGTGCTGCTGGCCGAGACGGCGCGCGAGGCCTACCCCGGCTGTCCCGCCGAGGGGGCGGTGGAGCTGTGGACGGCGTGGGGCGGCTCGCACGCGCCGCTCTTGACGTCCGATTTCGCCCCCACGCTCGTCAACTGGCTGTTCGCCCACGCGCGGCAGTGACCATCACGGCGCCGCGCAGATGTTGAGGATGCGGTTGCAGGCGTAGAGCCCCGAGCAGTAGTCGGCGGCGTTCCGGTCGAAGAACGGATCGTTGGCGCAGGGCAGGGTGCTGCCGTCGGGGAAGGAGGTCTTGTCCTCCCAGTAGCGGTAGCTGACGGCGGCGTTGTGGGTCCCCGTGGGCGGCTGGCACTTGCCGAAGAAGTTGAGGGTTCCGGTGACGCCGTCGAAGTCGAAGCCGTTGACGCGGCTGCGCGGCAGGTCGTCCTTGTTGCACACCGCCGGGTCGGTCACTGAGCTGATGGCCACCTTCAGCGTGGCGCTGATGGGCGGGCGGGCCAGCTTGTGGCCGGTGGTGGCAATGGTGCTGTCCACGATGGCCCCCATGGCGTTGGAGATGGAGACGCTGTCGTTGATGTTGCCGCGGACGCCGCCCGTCCTCGCCACGACGATGCCGTTGCGGTGCGGGTTGTACTGCGTCTCGCCGCAGCCCTGGCCCTCCGGGCAGATGATGCCGTGCACCGGCACCGGCTTGCGGGAGCGGTTGATCCACCCGCCGAGCGTTCCCCCGGGGGTGTTGTAGAAGGGCACGTAGCTCTCCCCGCCATAGCTGGACTGGTCGTCCGCGTCTCCCAGCAGGATGAGCACGATGTCCGCGTCCGCCCGGAACTTCACGCTGGACGAGCCGCCCTGGCCCATGTCCGTGATGGCCGCCGCGCCGGCGAGCAGCATCCGCTCGTCGCCGCGCCCGCTGGTGCCCACCCAGCCGGAGGCGCCGCGCGTCAGCCAGTTCTTGAAGGTCTGGATGCCGTTCTTGTCCACGAAGCCGCGGATGCCGTTGCCCGGGTAGCTCGTGGTCACCAGGGCAATGCGGTAGTCGAGCAGCGTGTTGTTGAGCTTGTTCGCCATGGCGTTGGCCGCCTGCGCGAGCGAGTCCTGGTAGGACGCCATGGAGCAGCTGTCGTCCACGACGAAGAGGAAGTCCACGTTGCCCACCTTCGGCTGGAAGGTCTCGCACTGGGGCGAGTCCGGGGAGGTGTCCCCGAACTGGGCCAGCCCCGAGCCGCCGGCCACGTCTCCCACCTTGAAGAGCGTGGGCTCGGTGAAGGCGGACAGCGGCGTGAGCGCAATGACGACCACGAGCGTGAGGTTGGAGCGCCGGACGTACTGCACCTGCAGCTTGAAGGGCCCGCTGGGGCCGCCCGGCGGCAGCACGCCTGCGCCTGCGCCCACCAGCGTGTTGGCCAGCTCGTTGGCGCGCGCGTACAGGGTGCCCGGGTCACCGCCGGCGGTCTCGTAGAAGGCCTGCAAGGCGCTGGAGCCGTCCCACGTGCGGAAGGTCTGGGTGGTGGTGTTGTTGTTGAGGCCCCGCACCCCGTTGATGCGGGCGCGGAAGGAGGCCTCGTCCGCGGTGACGTCTGCCCCCGGGGGAGAGGCGCGGAAGGCCAGGAAGGCGACGTTGCCGTCCGTGCCCTGCATGCCCTTGAGCGCGCCGCCCGAGGACATGTTCACCACGTTGAAGGTGGAGGCCACCGCCAGCTGGATGTCCGGCACCTCCACCCTCCGGAAGGAGATGGGGCGCTGGCCGGCCGCGCCGCACGCCTTGCCGGAGGGGCCGTTGCCGTCCGAGAAGTTGCGCGGGTTGAGCTCTCCCGCCTCGTAGAGGCCGTTCTTGTTGGTGTCCTCCGAGCCGTCCGGGATGGCGTCGTCGTCGGTGTCGAAGTCGAGCGGGTCCGTGAGGACCTTGCACACGGGCGTGGAGCCCGGGCCGCACGCCCCGGCGGTGGAGCCGTTCAGCGTGGCGCCGAGCGTGTTGAACGAGGTGCAGGCGCTGTCCGGGCTGCGGCCAATGCCCCGCTCGATCCCGTCCAGGATGCCGTCGTCGTCCGAGTCACTGTCGGTGGTGGAGGTCTCCCCCGGGTCCTGCCGGCCGTTCTTGTTGGCGTCCTCCACGTCGTCCCGCAGGCCGTCGCAGTCGGTGTCCAGCCGGAGCGGGTCCGACTCGAGCGCGTCCTTGCGGCCGTCCCGGTTGAGGTCCTCGGTGCCGTCCAGGATGCCGTCACCGTCCGTGTCCGGGTTCAGCCGGTGCGTGGACCGGGCGAGCGTGTCCTGGTCCCCGGGGTAGATGCCGGTGCAGTTGCTGTCCGCGCTGACCGGGACGCCCATGCCGCCGTCGAAGCTCTCGAGCCCGTCCAGCAGCCCGTCACCGTCCGTGTCCGAGTTGAAGTAGTTGGACTCGCCCGTGTCCACCAGTTGGTTGCCGTTGACGTCCTCGTCGCTGTTGATGAGCCCGTCACAGTCGCTGTCCACGGCGCCGGGCACGCTGGGGAAGCCTTCAATCTTGGTGCAGCTGAAGCCGTCCCCGCCGTAGGTGGGCAGGCACGCGCAGGTGCGCCCTCCGGGGGTGTTGGTGCACTGCGCGAACAGGCTGCACCCGCCGTTGTTGGACATGCACTCGTTGATGTCCGTGCAGGTGAAGCCGTTGCCGGTGTACCCGGCCTTGCACGTGCACTCGAGGAAGCCGGTGGCCACCGAGCAGGTGGCATGGGCATCACAGCCGCCGTTGTGGGTGCTGCAGGTGCCGGCGGCAATGCAGTTGGCCCCGTCCCCGATGAAGCCCGTGGGGCAGTTGCACCGGTACCCGCCCACGGTGTTGTAGCAGGGGTTGGTGCCGCACCCGCCGTTGTTGTTGGCGCACTCGTCCACGTCCGAGCAGGTGAAGCCGTCCCCGGTGAAGCCGCTGTTGCAGTAGCACTCGAAGGTGCCGGTGCGGTTGACGCACAGCGCGTTGGGGGAGCAGCCGCCGTTGTTGGAGGCGCACTCGTTGAGGTCCACGCAGCCGCTGCCCGACTGCACGTACCCCACCGGGCAACTGGTGGTGCCGCCGCCGGACGCCTTGCAGCGCATCCCGCCGAGCAGGTTCTCGCAGGTGGTGCCCGCCGCGCAGCCGCCGTTGTTGGAGGCGCACTCGTTGACGTCCACGCAGTTGATGCCGTTGCCGGTGTAGCCCGCGGGGCAGCCGCAGCTGGACCCGCCGGCGGTGTTGGTGCAGGCACCGGTGCCGCAGCCGCCGTTGTCCACGAGGCACTCGTTGATGTCCGGGCAGCTGACGCCGTCCCCGCCGTACCCCGGGCGGCAGGTGCAGGTGCGGCTGCCCTGCAGGTTGATGCAGTAGGCGTTGGCATCACACCCGCCGTTGCCCGCGAGGCACTCGTTGATGTCCTCGCAGCCCGAGGCCGTGGCGGTGAAACCGGGCAGGCAGCTCACCGCGCCGCCGCTGCCCTGGCACCGCATCCCGCCGGCGGTGTTGGTGCAGGTGCTGCCGGAGGGGCAGGGGATGCACCGCTTCGCCGTCACGTCGCAACTGCTGCCGGGGCCCACGCCCTTCGCGCAGTCGTTGTCGGTGGCGCAGGCCACCCCGTCGCACTCGTTGATGTCCGCGCAGTTGAGGCCGTCCCCACTGAAGCCGGTGGGGCAGCCGCACTTGAAGCCGCCGGCGGTGTTGGTGCACGGCGCCGAGCCGCAGTTGCCATTGTCGGTGGCGCACTCGTCCACGTCCGCGCAGGCGGTGCCGGTCCACGCGTACCCCAGGGGGCAGGAGGTGCAGCCTCCCACGCAGCC
>Ga0214921_10008040_pt1 | contig 13840 bp, 16 predicted proteins | sample LL1505_MetaG_FD_177992 | JGI IMG/M metagenome (GOLD analysis project Ga0214921, IMG submission 177992) | Freshwater microbial communities from Lake Lanier, Atlanta, Georgia, United States - LL-1505 | ecosystem: Environmental > Aquatic > Freshwater > Lake | place: USA: Georgia | collected... | reverse complement strand
TGTCGCCAAACCGAGCTTGCGTGCGATGTTGGCGCAAATAGCCAGCTGTGGTTCAACGCAACGAAGTTGCAGAAGTTTAACCAAAAAGATACAGATTGTGGTGCGCGTTATGATTATAGAAATGGGCGCGCGCCAAGCGCAGGTAATTTGCCGAAAGTTTGGGACAATGAAGATTAGGTACACCCTCACTAAAAAATATATTTTATAAGTAGAATGAACAATAATTATAATCTAGAGGGGCAATATACTGGTATTAATAATTCAGAGGAACTATATACTGGCATAAATAACTCTGCAAACAATAACAATTCCGGTAATCGTAATGGCAACTATTCGGCAACTTCACCTGTAATGCCTAATACTAATAGCTTTGTCAATTCTGAGTTGGGAAACCCCCCTAATAATATGCGGTTAAATATGCCTACTAACTATTCTCCTAATGATCCTTACCGTAATGAATCTTATCCTAATAACGCAAAAGCACCTCGACTTACCAATAACAATATGAATATTGAGGCAGGAATCTCAAATAATGGTTCTGTTGGTGGCAGGAGATCCCGGTCTCGCAATTCCCGTAAGGGAAACCGTAAGGGTGGACGCAAGTCTAAGAAGTCCCGCAAGAATCGTAAGGGAAGCCGCAAGTCTAAGAAGTCCCGCAAGAATCGTAAGGGATGCCGCAAGAACCGCAAGGGAAGCCGCAAGAACCGCAAGAACCGCAAGTAAACTAACCTTGCTTTCTAGACCATAAATCAAAGATATAACAATACAGTTTGTGAAGAATACCTATAGGTATTGTTTCCAAAGTTGCAACAGACCCGCGATACGGATTCACAAGTTGAACCGATTCAACCTCGGTTCCAGAAGTTATAAAGCAATATGCCTTCAAAAGACTCTCAATCCACAGAGCCAAATCTGGTCTATTCTCTCCCGTAAGAACAACCAACGTAGAATCAACAAAGCAATCAATATTCACAGGATTGATATTATCCACAACACATTCTGGACTCAAAATACACTCTTGTTTTCCTACTGCCCATAGTGTCAGAAAATACTCGGTTTTCTTCAGAAACGGCTCAAGGCCCGCGATATTTGCTGTCATACTTGGGACTTTATAAAGCGCTGCATTGCGCCCTTCTGCAACCAAGTACAAGGCACTTAGACGCCAAATATCTTCAATACAATTCGACCAGTCCACACTCATATCCACGAATTTCCGCCAGCTCCGAAGAACCGCTGCACGATATTCTGTCGGTACAACAATACGTGTTGGGCAGATTGTGAACTCGTCTAGGCTGTATTTTTCGAAGCGTAGAGGGCGTAACTGTCCACGAATCTTCGCCAATATGCTCGTCGCCGCAATACAGTCTTTCTGGTCCCAGTGAAGACCGTGTCTCTGTGTCCACTCGAAAATATCCGAATAACCTGCTGGATAAATCTTTGCCGTATCGGCAAAAAACTCCTTCGCCATCTCTGTGAGTTCGTCTTGCCATTCTGTCCAGAAGGGCGCGTCCTCTGCAAAAATACGAATACGAAATATCAAACGTTCCAAGAACGGTTCCTGGAAATCCCCCTTATTGAATTTCTTATGAATACAACGGCGCATAAACAAATGTATAAAGGCATTGAAACTCGCGGCATCGGTCCAGGACGGTGGTTTCCATGTATCCTCATACGGCAAATGACACAGCTCTTTTATTCCGAAAAAGTTTATATTCGGCAATAAGCCCTTCTCTCTTATTTCCTGCCAGTCGTCGCCATCTACACAATCAAGTAGCGAGCGCAGACTCGGCTGTTGCTCACCGAGCTCCACATCACTCAAGGCAAATTTCGCAAGACCGTGAAAAGAGAGGAAACTGTAGCCGATTTCGCGCACGAACCGCGATAGATGGCGCTCATTGCCGTGATAAGATAAAAAGAGGCGCTGTCTAGCCCTCGTTATGCCAACATAGAATAGTTTTCGGTCGTGAATAATCTCGTCCTTACGTTTTTTACCTGGAAGGCGGTCGTCGCTCAAGCAAATACAAAATGTAATGTCCCATTCTAGCCCCTTACTGCCATGAAAGGTTGATAAATCTATCATCGCATTATTCTTTTCAGATTTATCAGAGTCGAGCGATTCTTGACTGAGAAACCTACAAGGAATTGCGTTCTGTAGAAGTATCTCCTCAACTCTATATAGGTCAATATTATTACGGGCTAGAACAGCAATTGTTGCATCTGGCTGTTTTTTTCGAAATTCGATAATGCTTTTGGCAACCCACGTGCTCTCGTCGTTCAATCTCCAGAAAAATAGCACTTCAGGTTTCAAGCCCCCCTTCTTATTGGCAATCATTGTCTGTTTCCAATCTAGCGTGGGGATTTTCAACATGACGCGGTTCGCCACGGCCACAATAGCATCTGAAGAGCGATAATTCATTCTTAATTGATAGTCTACCACGTTCTTCACATATATATGATAGTCTAGCAAGTATCTTGCAGAAGAGCCACGCCATGTATAGATATTCTGCGCGTCGTCGCCGACAATAATAAAACGAACACCAGGATGGCGCATTGTTTCGAGAAGCCTCCATTGAATCTGATTAATATCTTGGAACTCGTCCACGATGACGTATCGCAGAGAACCCACCCATTTACGACCCTTTTCGGTGCGCATCCATTGCGTCCATTTCACAGGAAGTTCGTCGATGAAATACAGGTCTTTGAAATTTTGACTATCGTATGTTTTGAGAATATTCTTAGCGATTGCGTGAAATGTCCCTGACCAGATATTTACAGGTCCACAAAGTTGCCGAATACGCTGTGTCATTTCGCGCGCGGCGTTTCGAGAGAAAGTGGCGAGAACAATCTGCTCAGGATTCACATTACAGTTCTCAATGAGCCAGCTAATACGCGCAGTAATTGTTGTCGTTTTTCCAGAACCTGCAGAGGCGAGAATACGCTGTGTTTCATACGGTTCTGCAGTAACAACTCGAAGCTGTTCTTCATTAAGTTTTGCTTTACCGTGGCTGAAGACAATCTCCATCTTATTAATGACTATTCAAAGGCGCTTTGAGTCCTAATTATAAAGATGGAACAAATATTAGAGAAATGGAAGACCTGTGCAATCGATTCTCCTATTTGGAATAAAATTGTTCTACAAACTTGGTCCTACGGATTTCTGTGCTGGTTGAAAGATTCGTCCGAAATGGGTAAATGGGTAGAAGTAACTTTTGAAGAGTTTTTCGACTATGCAGATGAATTCAGAGATATGCCTATAGGTGGTGTCTCTGGATATTTGATGCCAGCTTTTAGCAAGCTTCTTACGAAACCTCTTCTTAGTGCCGAGAAAATAGATGAATTTCATGAGAAGTTGTTGGACTTGGTTGAAGAGCATGTCCAGAAAGAGATAAATATTATTGATGAATTGTTTGAGGGAGAGCCTTTGAAAGAGGAGACGCGTGAGAAAGTTTGGCAAGAGCTGTCTTTTATTATAGAGCCTTCTACTAAAAAACCGAACAAGACAAGGCATGTTAAAGGAAAGAGGGCGATTACGCCTATAAAAAGGCGTGGTCGTCAAGCAAAAACTCGCAAGTTGTAGTAGAATGAACCATTTTCAATATCATTTCAAAGAGGTTAGGACTTCTCCAGAAGGAATTCGCAAGAACACTGTTAATATTGTCGATGGAAAAGGGAATAAGACTGTTAAGATTTATAACAAGAAAGGCAAAGTGATGAAAAATAAGACAATGAAACTAAACAAAAATGAAATAAGTAATATTCAAAATCTGAAATTCATGCCGAATCTTTTCGAGACAAAGATGCGTCAAGGTAACCGCTCAACGCGTAGAAGGAGACACTAGGAGGTCGTCCCGCAAAGATGATTTTGGAAACAATACTTATTTTCGGTATTATTTTCGGCATTCTTATTTTCTTTTATAAACAAGCGATAATGGAATTCCGTCTCGCCCAGACCGAATCATTCGACAAAGTACCACCGCTTCTTCAAGAAAAAATCCCTATTGTTGTCCAGCCATTTCCGATACCCCAACAGCTCTGGACGCATGCAGATATTGAACAGAGACAGAGCCTCTCACAAATACCTATAGAAGAATACGGTATTACTATTGGCCAAGCATCGCAACAATCTAATATGTTAATACCGTGGAATCCGACCTTTGCAGGACGAGTCGCCCTTGCCACAGGTCTCAATGTCTGGGCCGAGCAGACGCTAAGACCCATTTTCCAGAAGGCCACTCCTCTCGCCTCAATCTATTCTTATAGGACAGAAGTGTATCTTGGCCCTCAAGGTCTGCAGAAGACATACGGTCTCGCAACAGTACTTGCCGTTACAGATGGAATCGGCACACTCACTCTTCTAAACGAACAATCAGACCCGTATTTACCACCCACATGGAAGGGTAAGCTTATGTCAAGGCTCACCAGAGATGAGGCACCTCTTATAGCCCAGATTCAATGCATCGACGTGATTTTGAGGCCAGGTACTGCCATTGTTATACCGCCTCATTGGAAATACTGCTTGGAAGAAAAAGAGGGCGTCAGCCCCATATGTTCGGTAAAAATAAATGTGCACCATCCTATAAGTAGATTTATGGAACATGTTTCGACGATTGACCGGACCAAGGCGAGGGTCTAAATTTGAGTTTCGTAATTATCCTAGAGACAAATGACTTATGCTAACTTGATACATAGTTATCCTGAGTCTATCAAGGTTTTCAAAATCGAGAAGAGAGTGGAATTAATTGTTCATGGACAGGGTGTCTTTATTTTCAAGAATAATGGAAATATTCAACCGTGCTATTTCACTATTTATGACAAGGAGCACAAGAACGGTCTGCGTGTCGAATTTACACTCGATTCTGTGAAAGTGAATTGTATACCGACTAACATACCTTTAATTGATAAGAATAATAAATCAGGGCTTTCGAAGCTCGATGGTGCCTATTATTGGTTCAGTCTCGATGCACATAATTTGCGAATTTGTGCAGGAGTTGGTGAGGCGCGAGTTGACACTTCCATTTATCATTATCAATTTGACAATTCAGTTAATAAGAAATTCCTAGAGAGTCTCGAAGTGATTCGTTTTAATGAGAATGATTCTATTAAGCCGATGCGACTTTTGCGAGACCCTATTACAAGCACCATTCCGCTTCTTGTAAAAGATACGAATAAGCTATCTATGGATGATGTTGCAAGTGGCCAGATTTTACCGAATGCGAATCTGTCATTTACTTCACAGAAGCTTTATAATTGTATTTCTGGAAAGAGATTTGTCCTAAACGACGAAGATTTTCCTGACTTTTCAAATGCGATTGAATACAGTATTGCGACTCCTGGCCTATGGTGTTATGAGAGGCTAAAACAGAAGGCGAATGAATTCAGTAAGGATAAGCCGAATCCTTTAGAAACCTACTTGCGAATCACTTTAGGTGAAAATAATGGAGAGTCTCCTGGCATTCCATATGTGATGGAGATATGGCCAGTTGGGCATTATTCTCCTATTCACAATCACGGTGGGGCAGATGCAGTGATTCGCGTTTTACACGGAGAAATAGATGTGAGCCTATTTCCGTTTTTATCTGATAAAGTGGGTAGTTTCGCATCTCATACTTTTAATAAAGAGGATGTTACTTGGATCAGCCCTACATTGAACCAGGTTCATCAGCTTCGTAATCTGGGAAAGGAGACATGTGTCACTATTCAAACTTATATGTATGATGGCCAGGATAATGCGCATTATGATTATTTCGACTATTTGGACGAGAATAGCAAGGTACAGCAATATGAACCTGATTCTGACATGGATTTCGTTGAATTCAAGAATCAAATGAAAAAGGAATGGGAGGCGAGGCCACTCAGCTTTTTCGAAATATGCGCAGAATTTTTTTCGCAAATGTTTGGCCAGCGAATCTAATATGTAGACCAAGGTTGAATGAGATTTAGAACATGATTTTTTGTATGAATAACCCTAAATAGATAATTATTTTTTTGAATAGAATGCTCGTATTCGGTTGGCACTGGCGAGAAAGTGTTTAAGAATAGCCCCTTGAATGAATGATAATCCTTTATAGATGTGCAATAGAAGCATTTCATATCTGTAGACAAGCTGTCACACATTGTACCGTTTCGAAGAATGCATAGACAGGATTGAGGGTCGAGAGTGTTACAGAGTCCTGCAATATATTCTTCAATATCGGTCCCTTCTTTGTAATTTGCAATAATATTGAAATCTCCAAGGGAGGCAAGATATAAATCTGTCTCTTTTTCGCAGATAATAGTTTCGCGTAGCTTAGTTCTTTCCTCAAAGATGCGCTGGATTCGTCTTCTTTCAATTTCTTTATTGAAGTTCTCTTGCATTTTTTTATTATATACTAGTTCAACGATTTCTTTAATTAATTCGGAATAGGAGCTCATTTTATAATTGCTTTTCTTAATAAGTGGCCTTCATTTTTTAGTGGTTTGACCAAGCTCACCTATAAAATTGACTACCTTTCAACATCAACAATATAAACAATGAACAAAGAACAACAGGAATTTATCAACGCAGCTCTCAAGGGAGATAACATCTTCTTGACAGGTGCAGGTGGAACAGGAAAATCCTTTATCATCGGCGAACTTATCGCGCGATACAAAAACAGTGGTCACACATATGGCCTCACAGCCATGACAGGTTGCGCGGCACTTCTTATAGGTCATTCTGCAACAACTCTTCACAGTTGGGCATGTGTTGGACTTGGAAAGGAACCTGTGAGTAAACTTGTATCAGGAATACGCAAATCGCAGAGGGGTATGCGTAGATGGCTTCTTACAGATACTCTTATTGTTGATGAAGTGAGTATGATGGCGCCAGATTTCTTTGAGAAATTGGACCTGGTTGCAAAAAAGATTCGCAACTCTTCTAAACCTTTCGGTAAACTTCAAGTCATCTTTGTGGGGGATTTCTTCCAGCTTCCACCTATAAACAAAGAGGGTAATAGCAACAGTATGGAGTTCATCTTTGAATCGCCTCTATGGGCGCAGATGAATTTCAAAATTATAGAACTCAATGAAATTATGCGACAGAGAGACCCAGTATTTCACAAAATTCTTTATGAGGCGAGGCACGGCAAGGTGTCAAAAGAATCGCTGGAGATTCTCCAGGGACGACAGAACTTGAACTGGAAGAAGCTGGAAATTAAGCCGACACTTCTATTTCCACAGAAGGCGATTGTCGCGAGCATTAATTCACAGAATCTGAATAAGCTTCCTGGAAATCAGTATTCTTATAAAGTGAGCACTGTTATTGCCACAGCTGGACCAATAGATATTAATTCGCAACATGTCAAATATGCGATTGAGAAGACGAATCGAGATGCACAGTATGACGAGGAGGTTCTTCTGAAAGTCGGCGCGCAAGTTATGCTTCTTATCAATATGCAAAAGACAGAATCAAACGCGCTCGAACATGACCTTGTGAATGGTAGTCGCGGTATAGTCACAGGATTCTTGGATGACCCAATTCACACGCCTCTTGTGAAGTTCCAGGGATTTACGAAGCCGATTCCAATTATGCATGAACTCTGGTCCGTGGAAGATATTGAAGGAGTAAAGCAAAAGCAGATGCCATTGAAGTTGGCGTACGCTTTGACAATTCACAAGGCGCAGGGTGCAACTCTTGATTCGGCTCTTATTGATGTTGGACCGAACACGTTTGAAAAGGGGCAAGCGTATGTTGCTCTGAGTCGCGTAAAAGATCTTGAGAGTCTGTATTTATGGGATATTGAGCCGACCGCTTTCAAAGCGCATTCGAAAGTAAGTGCGTTCTATAAGTCTCTTAGTTCATCAAGCTAAACAAAATTGAAGGGTTCGGTCAAACGCATCAAATCCACGCATATTAAAAATGTCCCAAACCAATAAGACGCTTCAAATGTCTGCAATCGGTTCTCCTCTGCGTAAGTCACGTAAGTCATCTATGGATGAGATGCCAGCCATTAACCTTGCATCTGCTGCTGCGCAGACAGCTCCTTCCCCTGCTTGCCCTACAGGGCAGACAGACCCCGCTCCCTCTCCCGCCACCATCACTCTAGAGCCAAAGGCCGAAGAACCCCAAGAGCCAATGCTCAAGGAAAACCCCAATCGTTTTGTGATTTTCCCTATTGAGCACGCCGACATTTGGGCAAAATACAAACAGCATATGTCCGTCTTCTGGATTCCTGAAGAAATCGATCTTTCAAAGGACATGAAGGACTGGGTCACACTGAATGACAACGAGCGCCACTTCATCAAGCATATTCTAGGATTCTTTGCGGGTTCTGATGGAATTGTTATGGAGAATCTCGCCAGCCGTTTCATGCGTGAAATCCAGGTTCCTGAGGCGAAGTTCTTCTACAGTTGCCAGATGCTCATGGAGGCCGTGCATTCTGAGACATACAGTCTCTTAATCGATACTTATATTGAAAATAAGCAAGAGAAGCTCGACATTCTACGAGCCATTCAGACGATTCCCTGCGTACAGAAAAAGGCAGACTGGGCGTTGAACTGGATTTACAACGACAACGCCGATTTCGCCACGCGTCTTCTAGGATTCGCCGCGGTAGAGGGAATCTTCTTCTCAGGAGCCTTCTGCGCAATCTTCTGGCTAAAGCAACGCGGTGTCATGCCAGGCCTCACACTCTCCAATGAATTCATTGCGAGGGACGAGGGACTGCACTGCGAGTTTGCGTGCATGCTCTATGGCAAGATTCAAACGAAGCTTACAAAGCAACAAGCGCATAAGATCATTCGCGAGGCCGTAAAGATCGAGAAGCAGTTTATTACGAAGGCGCTCCCCTGTGAACTTATAGGTATGAATGCGAAACTCATGGCACAGTATATTGAGTTCGTCGCCGACCGTCTGCTTCTGCAACTCGGCTATCCCAAGGCGTACAGTGCAGCGAATCCGTTCCCTTTCATGGAGCGCATCAGTCTCGAAGGCAAGGATAACTTCTTTGAGAAACGTGTAAGCACGTATGCCAAAGCAGGTGTGGGCAAGGACAAGGAACAGATGACGTTCTCCATGGAGGCTAATTTCTAGGCTGGCCTAACACGAACATAGAGCGCATCACCCCAACCAAGATCTTTATAAATATATTGTGCTGCGAGCGCAAACCCTTTTTCCTTGAGGTATTCTGTGATATCTGTCATCTGGTCACAACCCTCATAAACATCTTCAATATTGACTTCCGTGTAGATTGCATCGACATTATTAATATAATGTTCTGCAGAACGGATTGCTCTCAATTCAACTCCCTGAATATCTAAATTCCAGAAGTTGAATTTCGCAAATGCAGGATTCTTATCCAGAAAATGTTTCAAAGTGATTGTCTCAACCATATCTTGGCCAGTAATATGAATATTCGGATAGTTCTTCGCATGCGTATTAAATTCTAGAACACTACTGCTCTGCCCATTATTCGTCTTCCAAAAAGGCACAGAAGTCTCTACATCGAGAATACAATGTGAAAAGATGTTTTTCACACCCTTCTCCTTCATCTTTTCGACAAGCTCGACTTGAGCCTCAATCCAAGCAATATTCTCTTCCTGAACACCTTGCGCCTTATAGTCGACAAGTTCTTCGCACTCGTGCGCACCGATGTGGAGAACGCCATTAACTTTCATGCCCATCGAAGCCAGAATCTCAACAATTTTAGAGAACGTAATCAACATATCTTATAGGTTTTTCTATTTATTTCTTTAGACGGCGGGTTTTTCTTTTATTACCACTTCTACGTGTTTTCACATTATGCATAAATTTATTTCTTGCTCGTTGATACATCGGCCCACCCTCGTTATTATTAGGAGGACGGTATAACATTTCTAGACTCTTTTTTCCTATTTTTTCTGCAGATTCATTTAATATTTTCAATAAAACAGCTTTTACTATTTCGTATATACGAAGATATTCACCGTTATGTATTTCTAAAAAATACCCCTCAGGTTTACCATAATCTAAATCATTAACCTTTAAATAATATGTATAATCTGTTTTTGAAGGTGTTCCATCGCGTCTTATTTCTGTTCCATTTCCAAATTGCTGTCCATATATAGTTATCTCAATTACATCATGATAAATTCCTCCTAACCTTACAGTTATCTTAGTATCAGGAAATTTTGTTTGAAGCTCTTTGTGAATTTTTGTATAAAATTCTCTATTAAAATTCATCATACGAATATATTCTGATTTAGAGAAGTGAGTGTCTACTATTGGCCTTCCAATACGATCGGTTGTTTGTCCATAAACATTTAAAATACGCGAATTTATTCCATGAATATTACGCCAATTTGCGATATTCTCTGCAGACATCTCTCTATAATTTATGCTTCTATTAAAAGTGTTGTATTTCATAGCTTTTCTTTAGACGGTAGCCTATTAAAAATTGACGAGTTTCCTCAACTTTAAGTTAAGCCAGGAAATGCAACGCCAAATTATTCATGGCATCCCATATTACGTCGACGGCAAGAACAAGCTCTACACGTACTCAGATGACTCCGTCCATATCGGCTCTTACAATCCCACAAACTCCGTCGTCGAATACATCGAAGGAATCCACGCCGTTCTTGGAGACAGCGTCAAGCAGTGGCGAATCGGTCAATCGTCTCGTTCAAGAAAGCCCGAAGATAAGAAGGACGCTTGATGAGATTGAAAAGGAACCGTATCCAGAAGCTCGTATATGGAATATCAAAGCATCTGAACTTGAACAATGGCGTCAAGTATTATCAATTCAAAAGAACTCATTGATTCTGAACATTCGCCCCACCAATCGCATATGACTGGCCGAGATTGTACTGCATTCTCTCCATATCAGAGCCGAATCTGTAAGGAGCTCTTGGATTTGCAGAATTAAATGAACTCACGAAAAGGTATGTTGTCAAGCCCTCATTCCGCCTTGCAAGCTGGCTTGATATTGTTGCTGTGCTCATTGCGCCAATAATTTGAGGATAGGTAAATCGGGGCCCACTACTCATTTCTAACTAACAGTTGCTAGTTTTTTTCAACAAGAATATATGAACCAAAATATAGTACATAGAGTGAGTTTCCATTTATATACTTCGTCCTCTCTTGTTGATTTTCAAATACATAATATGACGGGGAAAGATCTCCGTTTCCGCGCGCGGTTGAAACATTGTAATTGTAATTTTCAACTCTTGCAAAGATATTCATAGATTCTCTTGCTAAATTAACCTGTTTATAGGTAAATCCAGAAATAGTTGATACTTGTTGTAAGGGAGTTAAACAGATACTCATCTACCTTACACAACCAAATGCCAATCACCGAAACGTTTCATATCACCCTCTTTTTGTTTTCCAACACGGTAATTATAATGTAGAATAAAAGCCACCTTTTCTTCTTGAGGACCAATTAAGTTTACAAAGGTTCCATTGGGATACAGGTCGCGAGGAAGTGACATATATGATATAGAATCTTTTTTAAGTTTATAATTCACCCATACTTGGTCTTCTGGTTTCTGTTGCCATATTTCCTTATTATCCATTAAAAAGGCACCTTTATCGGCCCCTTTTCGCCATGCAATGAAACCTGTACAAGCCCATGCACAAGAATTACACGCACATAAAATGTCACGTTGCCGTTCATCACACTGAAAAAGCAAGGGGTTCAGTTTAAGGCGTTCGAGTAGATCAGGTACAAAGTCTTTATAGACCGCTATATCGCCATCTAGATAAATACAGTTCTCTATTCTGTCATCTTTAGAAAGTTCATCGAGTAGGCGTAACTTTAAGAGATTCAGCCGTTGAAAATTTCCTGAACCAAAGGGTACGATATGAATACCGAAATCAGGAAGTTTGCTTGGAGCTTTTATTGCGCCGAATCCCTCGCGCCTCATATATTGGTAAGATGCGTCATCGGCACAGATAGCACAAAGCTTCCATGGGACTTTTAATTTATTAAGAGCAACAAAAAGATTGTGTGTGAGGAATTGGTAGCCGTGGCTAGTAAGTGTCCAGACAAGTGTTTTTGATTCAGGAATAATAAATCTATCGATATTCATGAAAGAGTCCCTAAAAGAACCTAAAAAAATTGCCCTTAGGCTTTGCCCCCACGATATCCTCGTTGCGAATGTTGAAAGATAGCCCCCTGCTTTCAAAGGCTGCATACTGTGGATTTTGTGCAACTTATGGACACTTCTCTTTAACATGTAAGTTTCATAAGCGTATAGAACAAAGTCCAGTTGTTCCGAAGAGAGTATGTTTTGAACCACTCCGAAATAATACACTGTTTATCTGTAAGTCAGAAAAGTCATTACGTTCTTTCCTATACTTCTATAAGTTGTCTGTTTGTCAAAAGCTGGATTCGAATATTAAGAATGTTAGGAAATTCTGTAAAGAGCAAGGATGGTCTTTAGTATTCATTGATCCTGCAGATAGTGAATCCGATAATAATAAGTGGTTAGAAGTAGAGGATGCCGAAGATACAGAGGATGAAGACGCGTAGACTGAAAAGAAGGGGTAAGAAGATGAGACAGTCATTGACTATACGTAAGCAAAGAGGTGGGCTTGGAAACGCCTATCGCTATCCCAATGATGCTGTTGTCGTAGCAGGAGGCACTGATGATGACCCTGAGGCACCTGTTCCCGTTTTATCTTTTTATGGTGATATGCGAGAACAAAAGTTGGGCATCTCCCAAGAGACAGCGCAAGGCGAAGAGCCCTCAGAAAAATTGAATCAACCGCAGCCTATAAATAATAGCACGATTACAGAAGAAGAAAATGCCGAATCTCCAGGGGGGCAAGAAGTACAAGTCGAGCAAGCATTCTCAGGAAACCAAAGCGGTTCTTCACGAGGTAGGCGAAGATCAACAGGTCGCAAGGGTTCTAAAGGTTCTAGGTAATAGGCGTATGTTGGTCTATTGCAATGACAACAAGCAACGCATTTGCAAGATTCGCGGTGCGCTTGGAAAGAGGCATTGGATTGGAATTGGCGATATTGTCTTGATTAGCATGCGTGAAGAGCTTGCAGCAGGTACAACAGGTTCTGGTGCACTTGCCAAGTTTGAGATTAGTGGTGAGCGTGGAGATATTCTCGCAAAGTACGACCAGACTATTATAGGTAAGCTCAAGAAGGAGGATGGAATGAATCCCAAGCTGTTCCTGACACTTGAAACGATGGACGTGGCAAATAATGTGAAGGCAGAAGATATTCTTAATAATCTTGGTGAAGACGGCGAAGACGATATCTTTGACGATGGTGGAGAGGATGAGCCAGAAGAGGGTTATCAAACGAAGCCAAAGAGCAAGGACCATAGAAATAAAGTTGTATCTGCAGATGATGACGACATCGATATCGCCAACATCTAAAGTACTAAAACTCACTTATAAAAGATGTCCTTTAGCCTAGGTTATAATCAAACCTTTTTTCCAACGACACCAGCAAATTCAACAGTGGCTATACCGCTTACACCTGTCGGACCTGTAGAGCCTTTAGTACAAGGACCCGCAGGGCCGCCAGTCGAAATGTACGAGGGCATGACAAACGTAAATTCGTCTATCGGTTTTGGAAGTATACACGAATTCAACTCCAGCTCTTTCACCTGCTTCGAGGTCGAGCAGATAACTACAAATCTGATAAGCAGAATACAGAACGAGCTAAATAAGTCAAATCCAACAGTTGACACCTCGCGCATTCTCTATGAGTTGAAAGAAGCATTCTCCGCCTTTATGAATTATCGAGGCGCAAAGATTTTTGAATTTCTGAAGAAGCCCATCAAAGACCAAGACGGATTAAACACCGCCATTGAGCTAATGATTCATTTCTCTTCGAAGGACTATTCACCTCACGCTGATATAACGGAACTTTTTATCAATACG
>Ga0214921_10008039_pt1 | contig 13843 bp, 12 predicted proteins | sample LL1505_MetaG_FD_177992 | JGI IMG/M metagenome (GOLD analysis project Ga0214921, IMG submission 177992) | Freshwater microbial communities from Lake Lanier, Atlanta, Georgia, United States - LL-1505 | ecosystem: Environmental > Aquatic > Freshwater > Lake | place: USA: Georgia | collected... | reverse complement strand
AAAAATAAAGATAATGGATGTGCTCTCTGTAAAAAGTCTGTGACTGAGGCTTTTGAACGAGAGGAACGCCATAAGAAATTTCGCTTTTACTGTAATACTTGTTATGGGGGTTGTATAGCGGGTTCTTTAGTTACTATTCTTCTAGTTCTTATAATTTAGTTATAGAAATTAGCTTCGTATGATTATTTACTTTTCATGCTTATTTTAGACATCATGTTAGCGATTTCATTCATATTTTTGTTTTGCGCTCTAGCTTCTGGAACTACCGATAAACGCGCCGGCGGAGGCGACGGCGGAGGGGGCAGTGCGGGAACCGCAGGCGGTGGTAGAGCGCGCATACGATGTCTTCTGGTCTGGTTGTTTCTCGCCCTTTTATGACGCGTCATCATGCGCTGAACAATTGACTGACTTTTGGAATAATCACGCTTTAATCCCGCAAGTTTTTTCATCGTTATCAACCTTTTATGGGAAACACCCTTATACAACTTTGAATATTTCGCCACTTCCTCGTCTGCCTTCTTCTGGGCAGCTTTCATTGCCTTTATTTGGGAACGCACTTGAGAACGCTTCTGAGTATTTGAATTCTTCTTTAACTTTTCCCACATAGCATTTATTCTTTGCTGTTGGTATACACGAGCTTTTTCACTGGGCTTCATTACGCGACCGGAACGCCGTGTTAGAGTAACACCCTCGGGTCTAGCTTCTTCTTCCATTCTATATATTCTTCATATAATTATTTGCTATTTGTATACTTCATTAATCATTATGATAACATAAAGAATAAGCATAACTATCAGGAGAATCAATAAGACAACATTCATAATACTTACGCAGCATTCTTTCTTTGGCTTATATTCTTCATATTCTTCATATTCTTCATCACTTAATAAGTTTATTTCTATCATTTTCTCTGAAACTTCTTGTGTAATACTTATTATACAAAGTTTAAGTCAAATTTATATACAAATTACACTTAAACTGTCTATGATTTACTTATAAAGAAATATTATGAATCGTCATATGAATATATCGCGCGGTTTTACTGAAAATGAGATTCAAGAAATTTATGAAAAAAAAGTAAAGTTACCCGTATCTTATTTTACAAAGTATCTAGAAGTGCCACCCTGCCCACTCAAATCATGGGATTATCAATGGGGTAATAATGATTGCCCCCGTATTTTTATTGTCTTGGATTTTAAAGAATGGGTCGAAAAATACAAGATTCAGCCAGAACAAATGGCATGTACCTATGAGTTTGACCCCGAATTAGAATTAATATCTTATAAGAATTTAACTGTTTTAACTTACCCCCCTCATGATTTACATGCCATAAACTTCATGCAACAATTTGACTTTTTCTTATTTAATCAAACTATTGAACACTTGTATAATCCATTGTTTGCCATTCAGAATATTTTCAGGTCATTGAAACCGGGTGGTTACGTCTTTACGAGCGTTCCAACAATTAATATTCCGCATTTAACTCCATTTCACTATGGTGGATATAATCCTATGGGTCTTGCCTTACTATTTATTTCTGCCGGCTTTGAAATTCTTGAAATCGGTCAATTCGGAAACCTTCGGTATATTGAGTATATTTTTAAAAATCAAGGGTGGGGTGGGTATGATACATTTAATATAAATGGACAAATTGAAAATGAAGAAAATAATGTATGTCAATCCTGGATTCTAGCGAGAAGACCTAATGCTTAGCAGCAGTGACAGTATTCAGCGAAAGATATAAGCTATATAAATGATACCCCAGGGCCGCAAAGCCAGTCATTAATAGTAGCTCAAAGGCCGCACGAGATGTATCTTTACCGTAGTATCCAATCCATACAAGTAAGGGGGCAATTAAAAGAATGTGGATAAGATTTACCCAGACACCTGAAGTTCCTGTGCTCCATTTAGTGAAGGCCTTGTAACCATGATAAAGGATCATGAACAATCCCAGCCCGACAAGCCCTTTAAACATAAGATCCGACGTACCGGCCCGCTGGACGCCTACATATATGAAAAGGGGAGCAACAATTCCAACATGGAAGAGAGCCAGAATAACATGTTTGTCCATCTACCCAGCCTTATAAAAGAAGAAGCTCCAAAACTCTTGCACATTTTTACGGACGGAGCGTGTACAAATAATGGAAGACCGAATGCCAATGCCGCCTGGGGAGTTTTATTAGTATCTGACATTGGTTATATTGTTTTGGACCGTTACTCCGGTGCTGTGCCAAAGACAGAAGCTCAGACAAATCAGCGGGCTGAACTTCGTGCCTTGTTATATGGTCTTGAACTTGCCGAGAAACAATTACAACGTGACCCTACACTAAAAAAGGTTCAAATCTGGTCTGATAGTCAATATTCTATAAACTGCGCATCCGTCTGGGGACCTAATTGGAAAAAGGCCGGGTGGAAAAAGCAAGGTGGTCCCATACAACACTTAGATCTTATACAACCCTTGGTGCTAACAACACAAAAGCTTGGATTTTCTCTTGAATATAAGTGGCTCAAAGGACACAAGGGTGGAGAATCACAACACGTATTCCCTTGGATGTTCAATCATCAAGTCGATATGCTAGCAACCAGCGCTTTAGCATGAACCAATGCTCCCTCTACCCAAGCTTGCTTTGTAGACCAAGATTCTCCACACATATACAAGTTTGGCATGGATTTAATGGGTGAAAATGCCTCATATGATACGGTTTCAATATCATAGTTACCTGGAGTCCAATAAGAACAGCCATCAGGCCATGCGTGAATCTTATGAAATATAGGATTGGGAATCGTTCTATCAGGAAACAACGAACGAAGTTCATCCATACATTCATGAATCACCGTTATTTCTCCAAGACGCTTTACACGATCCATCCAGTATTCTGCTTCCTTTCCATCAGTATAAGATATCATCATGGAACCAAGAGTTGGATTCATAGGAATCACAAAGCGAATTTTATTCGAGCATATGAATTTGTTCAAACCTTCAAACCATACTCTATTATTCATCTTGGGAAATACCGCATAGATACGAACCAGAGGTCTCATTTTCACTTGTTTCAAAAGAGGTAAACCTTTGAAACATGGTAGACTGGCTACAGCATCACGAGGTATAGTTATAATTACATTTAATGCTTGTATGAGTTTATTATTATTTATAAATACCTTATGAATATTATCTTCCCATTTTATTTCTGTGACCTCATGCTCGCGAAAAATAGGGACACGTAATTCTTCCAGAGAGTCTTTGAGACCTCCAATGAGAGCCGAAAATCCCTGTTTTACCACATAAAATCCCGAATTGTGACCAAGCTCTTTTGATAAAATATCTAAGGCCTTGTCCGCACGAAGAGTATCAAGTTCTGATCTGTATTCGTAGGAATCTATGAGATTCTTTGCCTCTTTCTTGTCAAAGACTTCTTGAATTATTTGTTTTACAGTATGGTTACGAAGTATAGAATCTGATAGTTCCGAAATAGGTTGAATGTTTTTAAGATAGTGACTGAAGTCTATGGGCTCAGATGTTTCAGGTGTTCTCCAATCAATCTCACTGGGTATAGGAACCACATCCAATTTGTATTCCTTCAATAAGTCCATTGTATTATGGTGAGACTTATGAATACGACCTGCCCCTGCTTCCCATTGAATCTGACCGATTCCAGGTATTTCTCTGCGATAGGTTGATATACGACCACCAATAAACTTGTATTTTTCTAAGACACATATTTTTGCGGTTGGATGTAATTTTTTCAGTTCTCTTGCACAATACAAGCCGGATATGCCGGCCCCTAGTATGCATATGTCATAGAATTCCATTTACTATAAGTACTCATTAAAAGCTTTACGTGAAAGCATCTTCTATAAGATCTGACACTGTCTCTGTATCAGAACTTGTAACCTTTCCAAGGAATTTTCCATTTTTAATGAAGGCAAATGAGGGTATCTTATTTAAACCACAGTATCCCAATGTATACTTGTTTTCATCAATGTCACACTTATACCAGACAACACCCTTATAAAGTGATTGTAGATAGTCAAGTTGAAGACGCTTACAAGCACCGCACCATGCCGCAGTAAAATACACAACAACCGCCTTATCCGAAGGCTTTCCATCAGCCTTCTGGGATTTTAGGAGCCCTTCGAACTGCTCTTGCGTCTGGAGGGGAATCATTTTCTTCTTCTACCTCTGTATCAAAATGATTCCTTAAGCTATACAACACATATCCACCAAAGGCCAGCAAGGCAACACTGAATAAAACAACTGAAGATGAAATGGAAATATCGCTGCCTTGAAATCCTCCCTTCATGACAGTTGCAGCGCCCGCAATAGCGCTCGGATCAGATAGTTTATTAGTGACTTTGTCAATGATATTAGGGACCTTTGCCGCTAACTTGGTGAATCCCTTAATCGCTCCCTGGCCCTCTTTGATAGCACCTGAAGATGCTTGAACCGCCGAATCAACTGCGCCTAATGAATCTTGGACGACTTCACTTGCCGTAGCTTTTGCATCATTCACTACACCCTTCGCGGCCTCACCTGCGGTATTGATTGTGCCAATCGTAGCACTGGTTACAGCCTTGGCCACGCCTATTGTAGATGCTTGAGCTACTTCCGCTACACCTATTGTGGCATCTCTGACAACCCTTACGCCTGATGTATAAGCCTTGATTGTTGTAATCGGAGCCTCGATTAGCGCTGCAAAGAAGCGTTTTAGCCAGCTGTTGTTCGGTTCAGGAGGTAGGCGGGCACCAGGGCCCAGTGGAGTTCTGTCAAAAAAATCATCAATTAGCCATCTTGCCGGGAATATACGAGCTACACCCTTTTCAAGGACGAAACGAGTATCAAAGAGTATTTTGAATGTGTCATAAAATCCCCATAATATTGAGATAATTGTCAGTGGGAATATAAAATACATGAGTAACTGGAAAATAGCAGACGGATAGTCTCCTAATACCAATTTGTTTACAGGAAATACAATAAATATTAAACTGGTTAGAATATAAAAGATAAATCTCCAGGGTCTTGGTATCTTTGGAGGAGACTCTTTCAAACCCTCTGTTCCCTTGAATATACCTGCCCCGATACCAATAGGTCCATAGTAAGGAACACCGAGGCCATACTTTTCAATTAATTTACGTTCCCCCGTTGCTTGAGCTATATCATAGAAATACCAGAATCCAAACATAGGAAAATTTAGAAGAGCCTTCAGAATTCCTGTGAGTGGGCTTCGTAAAAGCAGATGATCTAAGCCGAAGAACCCCGTCGGTAAAATTACAAGAGTTAAATATAACCAATATGGAATTTGGGTTCCTTTCCAATATGATCCTTGTGTTATGCCAACATCCAGCATCTAGCCTCTACCTATTAGATTGTAAAGAGAACGCCTCCAAACCCATCCGCAATGCGTAATACGTTGTGATTAATGCCATATACACGAGCGTGTAAAGAACCAAGAGGTTGTGTAGTACCTGTCGTAGGGTTGATAACTGTTGGATTCAAGAATACTTGTAAAACAATAGAGTCCATTCGGCTTGCGTTAAAAGAACCATTTGGCTGAATATCTTCTGGACGTAAGCAAAAGCTATACGAATACACATAAAAGTCTTCAGGAATCACACTATGATACTGCCAAGGCTGAACCAAACGGAAATATGCGGCATCGCGTGCTTGGAACCGATCAAACCCATCCAATTGAAGAATCGCACTCTGTAACATATCTTGGCGGGTTCCAGACTCAAATGTTCCAAGAGAACTATAATTGAAGAGATCATGGAATCTTATCATATCATCACGCTGAATAAACCAAAATAATTCACGAATAGGGTGATTGAATTCCAGGCGTAAAGATGCCGATGTAGCACCGGGAGCAATGGGAATCGGAGCAGTATATTGTACTTGCTCGATGAGATATTCATGTGTATTACTTACAAACCGACGACGTTCTTCAACATCCAAATACATATAGTCACCCCATAACATCAATGATGTTATAGAGGCAGGGTTTACCGTAATATTGGGGCAATAAGAGCTACTGGAAAGGGGGGACGTTCCTGTAATAATGGTTGCCTGGACTGACTGTGAAATATTTACTGTATACGTTCCTGTTCCATTTAATGAAACTACATTAAATGCTGTAATTGTAGTACCCGAAACAATACCAGTTCCTGATAATATCATTCCTACAGTTATAGGGCCACTGTAAATATCAAAGACGGTTAAGGTTGTACCAGTAATTGAGCCCTGCACACTTGTTACAGAAGGGTTCGGGGTTAGGGCGAGTGTAAAGAACAATTGACTTAGCGGGCGAATTGTCAGATTAATTCGGATAGGGTGATACTGAAGGGCAATTAAGGGTAAAGCAAGTCCAGGGTTTTTACAGAACCAAAATTTTAATGGTATGTATAAATTGAGAGGACCCACCAAGGATGGACTTGTATTTGTAAAGCTATCAACTTTACCTATCATATTGTAAAATCCAGTTTCCTTATCTTTTGTTGTAGTATAGGTTGACCAGATTTCCATCCATTCGCCATTTTGACGATCAACCTCCTGTTCGCCGATTTCAATGGTGATTTCCTGGATTAAGGCATGGCCAATTGAATTCACGTAGGCAACAGGAATCTGTGTTGTTGGATCCGCAGCCGTAGAAACAGTCAATGCCGGTAAAGTTACTTCCAATAAAACTTGTCCTAATAAGTCTCCCCGACGTGGAACAAGACATGTAATACGTTTTCCAAAATCCGGTGTTCCGTCAAAATACATAGGCTGACTTTCAATCGCAAAGTTTGTGTAGCGTCGATAGACCATTTTAAACCATGTCATTTGGGGATTTCCCGTTAAAAAGACATCTTGTTTACCTAGTGCTACCAATTGTAGTAAACCTCCTTGGCCCACCATCTAGTGTTCTACTTAGAAATATCAGAAGTAATTAAGCCGCAACTAGTATGTGAATTTTCTGAAGAGATTATGTAAAGAATATTATATAATGATAGTATGCCTTCTACAGATAAGTCACTTACAGTTGATGTATTAAATGTAAGGACTATCTTTGCGAGAGGCGCAAATAATTCAACATTACCCGCTTATTCAGTTCTCGTAACAGATGGTCAAGGTGGAACGCAGTGGGTAAGTGCCTATGCTCTTCAAAATAATCTTGCCTTTACTACGATTAGTACTTCCGTTGGAACCTTTACAGCAAATGCATTATATCCTGCTTTTGGTATCAATGATGGACCAAACGTCACCCTTCTTGGTGATCCTACGGCATCTAATACGATTAGCATGTTTGCGAAAGCCTTCGGTAAGTTTAACTTTCAAGATGGAACATCAATAAATGCCTATGATGATTATAATCAAGTTATTACAAGCAATGTCACATTTACTGGATTAGAAGGTATTGTTATAACGGGAAATTATAATAGCACAAATAATATTTTTATCCAAGACACTGTAAATGCTTCTACGATTTCTACCTTTATTACCAGGATTGGCAGTTTGAATGATTCTATATTATATGATACTATTCACTTTAGCAGCCCTATCTCATCTTTTATTTATCAAGCACTCTCTTCATTTTCTACTGCGATTGCTATAGCAGATCCCACTGGACCCACGATTTCATCGTTGATTTACAATTTATCAACGATCACCGCTACTATCACATCTAGTAGTGACCAATTTGTCAGCCCATTCTCTACATTTTTGTTTCAACAGCTTTCTTCATTTTCGACATCAGTTGCATATGGTAATACCTTTAGCGCGCCAAGTGTTTCCTCTATGATATGGAATATATCTACTCTAACTGGTTCTATAACACAAAGTGCCAATAGTTTTGTCAGCCCGTTTTCTTCTTTTATATATACACAGCTTTCATCCTTTTCTACAGCAATTGCCGCGGCTGACCCTACAGGTCCCACAATCAATTCTTTTATATTGGGCTTATCTTCCCTCAATACGACGGTTGTTACGAAGTCAAGCAATTTCAATAGCCCGATGTCAACATTCTTATATCAACAACTTTCTTCATTTTCTACTTCTGTAGCATATGGTAATACATTTAGTGCTCCTACTTTTTCTTCTCTTATCATAAATATTTCGACACTCAATGGATCCATAATAACAAGTTCCAAAAAGTTTACCAGCCCTATCTCGACATTCTTATTTCAACAGCTCTCTTCCTTTTCGACCTCAGTTGCATACGGTAATACATTTAGTGCTCCTACTTTTTCTTCTCTCATCATAAATATTTCGACACTCAATGGGTCAATCATAACAAGTTCCAAAAACTTTACTAGTCCGTTATCTAGCTTTCTTTATACACAGCTGTCGTCATTTTCTACATCTTTAGGAAGTGTAAATAAGACGAACAAAATCAATGTGAACAGCTTATATACTTCTACATTTTTCATAAATACGATTAAGCAACCCCTAATTCAATTTGGAATCAATAACACATATAATGGGCAAGGAAGTTTAATTACTCTTCCTACTGTTTATAAAGACACAAGCTATGTAGTTCAATTGACATATAGACAGGTGGGGGCATTCAACACGCTTACGCCATTGTCCGCAAGTAATGTAACAACTAGTAATTTTTCTGTAACCGGCGATTTTTTACAGACCTTTCAGTGGACCACGATTGGAACAAATTATTAAAGTCTATATAGAAATATAGAATGTCTTCAAGTTTCTCCAATGTATTTTCAACTCAGGATATTGAATATTTTCATCAACTTCCTGAAGTGATTGCTGCAAGGGCAAAGTTATCTGAATCCACACCTCATGGCAAAGTATATTTTACGATTGCCTTAACTGAAACAATCCGGTCTGCTTTAAAGGAGCGTCTTGGCCTTGATCTTTCCGATATTACCGAGATTCCTATGCGATGGATTAAGGGCGATACAGCTCCTCACGTAGATTCCGGTCCCAGTGATTTTGATAATACGTACTTGGTATACCTGAATAACAGCGAGGGCGAGTTTGTTCTACAGGGAGAGTCATATCCGATTGTAGCAAATACCGCTTTCGTATTCAATGAAGGGCTTTCGCACAAGACTTTAGGAACGGGTTCTAGCCCCCGTCTTCTGGTGGGTCCGATGAATGAATTGGCGGAACCGGTTGGTGGTGTTTCTGTTATTTATTATTACAACAACTATGCTACGGCACATTCCGACGGGGTTGCGGGTATTGGAGGGCCTAATGCTATAGCAGATAATCTTACAAATTATATTCTTGGAAATGTAACAAATGGTAGTATTGGAGCTTATACTGCCTGGAGAATAGCATATATGGGTGGTAGCTCTCCCCCTACTTCCGTATACAATAATGGCTATAACGTAGGTCCAATTATTACTGCGACTATGTTTCTATACCCAGCTACACCATGCTTTCTGGAAGGAACACAGGTTCTCTGTAGCGTAGATGGAACCGATACGTATCTTCCCATTGAAACAGTGAAACCTGGAACCCTCGTGAAAACAAGTCGTGATGGCTACAAGAAGGTGGAACTCATTGGAAAAGGCGATATCAAGAATCCAGGTAATAATGAACGTGTAGAAAATCGCCTATATAAGTGTTCTCCTACTAATTATCCTGAACTCAAGGAAGACTTATATATCACTGGCGATCATTCCATTCTTGTAGATAAGATAACAGATGTTCAAAGAGAAAAGATTATACAGTCTCTTGGGAAAATATTTGTTACTGATAAAAAATATAGATTAATTGCGGCCGCGGATGAACGTGCCGAGCCTTGGAATTCAGAAGGCATTTATACAACTTGGCATCTTGCCCTTGAAAATCCTAATGAGAAAATGAATTATGGAATCTTCGTAAACGGGGGCCTACTTGTTGAAACTTGCTGCATACACACCTTGAAAAATAAGTCTAATATGACATTGAACTAAGTAATTTAAACCCAATAGAGTCAAATGTTGATTTTATTCTGAAATCAACTTAAACTCCTATAATTATATTGACTTAGATGCTTGCCCGCAATCCGAAAACTGGCGGGTCAATTCGTGTTCTTAAATCTGATGCGTCCATATGGAAAAATTCTAAGACTCTGGTTTGGATGAAGGAGTCCTATATTGCTTCTAAGAGCAGCTGGAAGAGATGGGATATCATAGTCAGCGGCATTCAAGCTGGACTACTGGAGTGGAATCCCTATGTAGTCATTCTCACCGAAAATACGGTAGCAGTTCGAAAGTGGCTCAAATCTGAAAAGACTCGCTCAGTTCGTTTTATTCTGGCCAGTTCAGAAATCTTAGAAGCCGTGAAAGAGGATGGGTTTGACTTGGGTTCTGTTGGCAATGTCTTATGTCTGGAAGAGATTGATATTATTTATCCTTTCATTGGGCCTTCGTGGGATGGGACCTTGGAAGATGCCATTGTCTGCGCGGCTGTGATTTTCCGTTTTAATCGGTTAATCGGCAGTGTGGAAGGTCATCCTCGTCTCACAAAGCTCCTAATTGATAAGATACAACTTATACTTCTTCCAAGCTGTGAGCCACCTGAACCACTGGTCTTAATCCAACAGTATTACAAGCCCAAGGAGTCTGTCCGCGCCAAGGAACTTTACAAGTGTCTCAAGAAAAACATCGAGTGCGAATACGTTGACTCTATTTTACTATTCATGGAATCTAATGATTTGTCTTTACCACCCGATCCCAAGAATAAGATTAAAAAGTTTTCCATGAAGTCCCGCATTTCTTATGCCAACTGTATTGAGACAATTCAAAAACAGGTTGGAGCCGGCCATCTTGTCTGCTTTGCCAATATGGATATATACTTGGACTCCACGTGGAGAAATATTTGGTCTACCGACCTCCACGATGTCTTTGTGGCCTTACTGCGTTGGGAAGAAGGCGAGGGGGCACATGCTCATGAACTATTTGGACCTCGTGCCGACTCTCAGGATTGCTGGCTTATCCATAGTGATAGCGTGATGAATAGGTCTTGGACTAATATGTCTGCTCTCAATATTCCCTTTGGTAAGGCTGGATGTGATAATGCCATTCTTATTGAGTTTTTACGCCAGAAATTCAAGATTGTCAATCCTGCCATGAATCTTCGTAGTATTCACGTCCACGCATCTGATGTGCGAACCTATGATAAGAAAGATTTAGTGGATCGTCCATCTTATATGCATGTGGAGCCCTCAGGGATTCATGAACTGAATCCGCTTCAGACGTGGGATGGATGGGCTGACCGAGTTGTGGAACATGTGCCTCTAGATCGCCCCTTGGCTGCCACAAATTATAAGATGCTTGCCATGTTCTGCTCACAAATGAATCGCGACCCTTCCTTTGTATGGTCGGCCGATGGAACAAATAGCTACGTGCCTCCCGTGGGTCAAGACCGATTTATTGATATAAGTGGCGGTGTCTTTGTCAGCGGAAATGGCCTTGTCTGTAAGCATACCGATATCTTGGTTGGAACCACGGATATTCAAAAAGATCTGTGGTCCGAGAATACTATGAGCCATGTGATGCCCGCGTTTTCTACGAAAGAAATGATGGCGTTTCCGTTTGACCCGAAGTGGTTAGATGAACCGGCCTTGTATATTCTGTATTACCTGTCTCATGTTGTTGAACAGAATATGAAGACACCCAAGGCGTCTTTCTGGTGTAAGAAGACCGATGGGCTTTTATCCGCGATTCAGTTGTTTCAATGGGATCCTTCACGCGGTGGACTTCTGGTCTATGACGCGGAATCGCAAGTGTTTTGCCAGCGGGCCGTGGGTCGCACGGCTCACTCGGTGCGCATCATGCCCCGTGACGTAGATGCGCTACGTGCCTCACTTGCCGAACCCTGGGTTTCCAGTCTTTGCGTGGACCCGAAGCCGATTATGGTTCTTGTCGCCGATAATGTCCATATCAAAGATATCTTGCTGGAAACTCTTCTGAAAAAGTCTGAAGATGCCGGTTATGAAGTGCGTGTAGTGTCGTATGATTCTGTTTCCTATGATTGGGCTGGAGCTCTGAGTGGCGCGAGTCGGGTTGTTCTGAGCACGTCAAAGAAGGCAATTCAAGTGCCTTCGTGGGCGTGGATGTGGTTGGCTCCCAGTGGTTGTAAGATTCTGGAACTACAGGAAGAGCGCGAGCCCAGTGATGACTTGGTTCACTTGTCGGCGGCAGCGGGCTTAGAATGGACCCTGCTTCTGTATCCGCGCTCAACGCCCGATGGGTTCCGCAGCATCGTATTGAAGGAATTTTCCAAGTGGTTTAGTCTTATCGTCGATAAACCGGCGTTGCCCGTCATCTATACACCTCCCAAGTCTATGAAGTTCGGATTCTTCGGGCACAAGGGCGATTCCTTCCGTGAAATGATTGACCTGTGGGTTGAACGTGGATTTGTGGAACGCAAGGAAGATCCGTCTTTGACCCAGTGCTGGTTAGGTGGAATTGGAAAAGTGTTACTCTATGACCGCCCTACATGGGATTGGCTCAACAAGGCATCAGAACAAGAGCAGACTTATAAGGTATGTTTGGCAGGAAATCCCCTACCTTCTGAGAAAACGGGAGCGCGCCCCTGGATCTTCTGGCCTCGCCAACCTCGCCTGGTTGAACAGATTAGTGCTTCTGAATCTGGATTGCGCGAGTGGAAAGACCGTTCAGATACTCTGGTCTTCTATGGCCGCATTGAGAATTCCATTCAAGGGTCGTTTCGTGAAGGAATTGACGGGTGGCGTGATGTGTCTTGTAAGTTCAGTATGCAAATGGGTGTCAAGGAGCCCTATGCTCTAAATCCTACTGAATACTTGGAAGCCCTCGGTAATTCCAAGTTCGGTCTATGTCTACGGGGCTTTGGGCCCAAGTGTAATCGTGAGATTGAATTGTTAGCAATGGGAACTGTCCCTGTAGTTGTGGAAGGTGTGGATATTGAAAACTATATTGAGCCCTTAGTGGATGGCATACATGTGATTTGTGTTACAGGGCCTCAGGACGCCGTGGCGAAGATGGCAGCGATAACTGAAGAACAGTGGACCACTATGTCGAAGGCGGGCCTTGGATGGTGGAAACGAAACGCGAGTGTAGAAGGCTCTTGGTATCGGACGAAGGAGTGGATTTAAAATCATACATGTCAGAGCAATCAATAGAGTTCAAAATGAAATGAAAGCAGTCTCCCAGAGTCTTGGGCGGTGGCTTGATTTCGCCAGGATACATCTTGTAAAGCAAAAAAGATATTCCTAAGAAAAGCCCACTCTTTTTGTATTGTTCATTTCCAGGACTCTTATGTATTTTATTAAGAACCGATGTGACAAAGGGGTAAATCTCAGGGCCTATGTATTTTAGTTCAGGCAGATCACTTTCTTCGTCCATACAGTCATCGGAAAAACAGACGATTACAGAATATAGAATACGATTTTCTTCCGAAATAAACGAGTCATCAATTGTCAGCACATTATAATAATAGGTTGACAAGATTCGATAAATAAATTTATCGACAGGATCCGATGATGTTCTTTGAAAATAATCGCATTCCAGGCACTTTCTTAGAAGCTCTTTTTCTTTCGGAGTGGTTTCCACAAAGTATTTCATGAACTCGCGTATCTCAGTCTTGCTCAATGAGTTCTTACAGACGAGCTCAAGGCTTTCTATTGAAAAATCCTTATAGAGGCACTGAATGTATTCAATTTGTTTTGCCATTGGGAAGCCATCAATTACGTCGTCCAGAATATAGGCGACCTTGATTGCCGATTCCGATGAATGGGAGTATTTGTGAAGAAGACCGCGCTTATCTTCATGGGGAAAGTTGGTTGAAAATGAATAGCCCTCGCTTGTCAATTGTTCATAGAGGGGCTTCATGTTAACGAGTTCCGTATATTCCGAATAGAGTTCTTTGACG
>Ga0214921_10008035_pt1 | contig 13848 bp, 8 predicted proteins | sample LL1505_MetaG_FD_177992 | JGI IMG/M metagenome (GOLD analysis project Ga0214921, IMG submission 177992) | Freshwater microbial communities from Lake Lanier, Atlanta, Georgia, United States - LL-1505 | ecosystem: Environmental > Aquatic > Freshwater > Lake | place: USA: Georgia | collected 2015-05-28 | reverse complement strand
AGCACCGGGGGTAGTGCTTAAAGACATAGACTTGGATTTACGCCCGTTGGCCACGGTCGCTCCACGACGTATTACCCGCGTTGATTCCGTCTGATAAATGGAAATCGGCGTCTCTGCTACAAGTTGGGTGAATGTTCGCATAAACGAGAGAAAATAAAAGAGATACAAATTACATACGATATTGCGGTCGAACACCGAATACATCGTGAAAATATTCTTGCGTGTAGTATGAGGGACACGCTCACCGAGCTCCTTTTCAATATCTACCTCACGCGCGACACCCGGGTTTGGTTGAACCGCTAGGGCGGCAGCATTCGCCGCAATCTTAGCATCCTTTTCTTCATCAAAGAATATTTCCGCCATGAACGGGGTATTTTCCAACATAACCTTTAAATCGCGAACATGATGGTCGGCATGACGCAAAACCTCCTTGATGACACGGTCGTTGTAGAACGTCTTGAGAGATGTATAATGCGATGAAATAATACCTTTGATATCCTTCATATGTGTTGGAGAGAATCCCCAGTGCTTTGGAATATTTGTATCATCGAAATCCACGCCATAATTTATGACACTAGGAATAACATCGATTAGACGCGTTAATGTATTCTTCATGAATTGGATGCTTTTTGCTCTTGTTTCATCTGTGGCCGACATCAGAACCGTGCTACTCTTATTAATTTCAAAATCAAGTATCGTATCTATGATACGCTCAATCTCTCGGAACTTGGATTTGGGTTGTTTCGCGTTTTGTTGGATAAACCCTACAACCTCCGCGCGCATCTCTCGGTTCTTCGTCTGTAGATAGTTTTTCAGGTCGCGCATTTCTTCCGTGTCTTCTTGAACGTATTTCGCCCCCGACTGAAGTATTGCAAGTATCATTTGGCGTAATTCTCTCGGAATGATACAGCGGTCTAGTTCGCTTCGACGCTCATCACGACGTTCTTCGCCGTGTTCGAGCTCGCCTTCGTGATTATCACGGTCATCCAAGTCAAAAACCGCATCCTGGAACCTTTGAAATTGCCGTGTTTGCCAAAGGGGTCGTTCCATTGCTAATGTTTTATAACTCGCATCCACCATCTTATGTCCATTCACCGCCTTTAATAACCGTTCCAGACTCTTTTCATCGAAAATATTCGAATCACGTTTCAGTTTGCGTATTTTATCGTCGAGAATATCTGTGGAACTCCAATCTTGTGGTTTCGGTGGGCATATCTCTCGAAGTGTTGGATGTAAATACATAGCGATAGCAGCGGCTACTGGATTATCAGTTCCACCGCTCGCGCCTTCTACACTCGATGACGACAATGACCCATATTGTTGATTCATCCGACAATAATGAATAAACGCGCGATATATGGTTTGTTCATTGAAAGCGGCCGGAATATTCGGATATTGAAACCGCGTATTTCGATTATCAATAATTGTAATCGCTCGCGTCATCACCGCCATCTCTCGCATCGTCTTTGTTAAGAAACCAATAATTCGATTATGATGATGGATATTCTGCTCACGTTCCATAAAATAGTCGATGACGCGCTTGGACCGACGGTCAGTCGGTTCATTACAGCAAGCATTTTCGAGAAAGGGCTCATTCGCCATATTCAGCAGTAACGGGCTGCTATTCTTCACAATATGGTGTATCATTTGTTGGATAGACAAACTGAAATATTGACACTTGCTTTCAAGAACACACAATTTGACATGCTGGCCATGATACCCCCGCTTCATATCGGTGATGAGTTGGTCTGCGAAATCCGCAGCGACATTCTGAGGCGTCGGCATATTGTCGAGAGATTTCATAGGGGGCATAAAATTACCCCATCGTAGGATAGACAATTCTTCTGGAATTGCGGATTCCGCGCCGGTGCCGGCTCTAGCGTCTCGCAAATAATCCCGCTTCATTTGTAATCTTTCCTTGATGGCTGGTTTTGTAAGGATTGTTGCGTCCATTAACGTCTTCATCTTTGCGAGAATATCACCCTCCTTCTTGAATGATTTCAATGTATTCCACGGCTCAATACTTGTCTTGATTTTATACGCAATACATGCGATATACATCATACCTGAAACATCGGCATCGCCATCGATAGGATAACCGGAAAACGACCGAACGCATCCCGCATGAGTTTTACGCGTCTTCGGTGAAGGTATCACACATTGGATTGATATACCTAGGTAGCAGAGCGTTAAAAGAAGAAGCGTCTGGAAGAATATCTCCTTATACGGTGGAAGGTGCTTGCCTTTCTCTCGGAAGAACTTTTCGGATTTATCACGATACTTGTCTTCGGACGGAACAGCCACTTCTAGAAGTGTCAGTGTATTCTGAATAATAAATTCACGTTCGCTATGTAAATCAATTCCCATATAACCAGTCATTGTGGTAACAATATTGTTGATAATGCGCGCATTTGGACTGTCATACTTTTCGACGATATTCATGCCAGTAAGTCCGCCACCACCTGCGGCGGCTCCCGCCACTCCCGCTGCCGGTGCCGCAGGTTTTGCGACCTTTAATACCCCTTCCCCCAAGTCGGCTTCAATAATATCTCTCGTGATTAGGCGAAATCCTGAGTCATCAAACCCTTCTTCGGCGATATGTTCTATTTTTTTGATAAGTGCGCCACTATATTTATCAACCCACGCTTCACCATCATCACTTATTGTTCCACGCTCTTTACATATTGTGTCGATAACAACTGACAATGATGAAGCCGCCAACGCCGACGATGACGACGATGATGACGATGATTGAAGAAATGCTACCGCGATAGTCTCATAAAACGATGGCAACAACTTAGCATTAGATTTAATACAATATAACCAGTTCGGGTCTTCATCCATGATTTCATTCGCCTTGCGTGTGAAACTAGTGATAAACAGCATAAGGTCATGCTGACGTTTCACAAAATCGGTTTGCGCTATAATCTTGTCTTTAAGTGGCTCCATAGGTGAAATAATTGCATCTAATTCGTCATCTTCTTCAACGCCGCCGCTAGTTGAACCTGTCTTCGCAGTATGAAATCCAAGCTTGTATTTACGGTCATTATATTTATAAAACTCCTTATTTTGTATTTCTAGGATTCGCGCGATATTTTTAAGGTCATATTCGAATTTTTTATTCACGAATTCCATGAAGTTCTCTCGGGTCACTTGATACTTTGAATCGAATTCACCCTTCATCTTGTCAAGAAATGCTTTCTTCACTGCGTCGGTTCCTTCCTTTGTGGTGATATGCGCCATGGACATGCCACCGCTGTCGCCGCCGTCGTCGCCTCCAATTGCGCTACGTTGCGATAATAAAGTTTCGGTTGCTTCCATCGCCAACGGAATACAGTCTCGATTTACATTACAGAAATAATTACGGTCACTGCTTGGAATAATCGCAGGAATACTTGTATCACGAACCCATTTTCCATTCTCACGTTTAAAATACAAGAATTTGGTTTCAGTTGAACCTATGTCTTCTTCATCTGGAAACATCTGGCGCGGTGTTACAGCCATATTCGGTTCAACGTATTCTTCTTCTTCTACAACTGCATAGTCGCCATCATTTACTGGACGCATTCCGGGTCCGACCATAATCGCATCGGCTTCCTTCTTCGCATCTTCATATGTCATTTTCTTATTCTTAATGAGTTCATCTACGATAAGCATGGTGAAATCGGCGGAACTCATCGAACTCTGTTGATCACGATACGACTCAATAAACGCATAATCGGTTGTATCATATTTCTTATCAAAGAAAATCGTTTGTTCGCTATCATTGTCTTCTTGGAGGGCTTCTTCATTCGGGTAATTCTTCGCAAGAACAAGACCAAACCGTTTAGGGCCGACCGTTCCATCTCCTTCTCCTCCCGCCGCCGCCGCCGCCGCCGCGCCTCCCCCGGGAGCACCTCCACGCATCGCACCCAAATCTCGCAATTGTTGGCTTTGCTCACCTAGCACCAAATTAAAGTCGAATGGTGTGATGAGTTCAGTTGTAGTAATTGCGACAGCATCCATATACAACTTCGCATAATCAACAGCCAACATCCGAGAAAGAAGCTCTGATGACGAGAGAAGGTTCTCGTTGTATTCGGTCTGTTCAGATATTCCAGCCGCATACGCACGGCCACGCATTTGCTGACGCCGACGTTCATCAAATGCCTCTTGAGGCTGACCCGTCGCCGAACGCACCTGTGTATCCTGAAACCCATACGCCTTAAATACATCCGAATCCATCATTCTCCCCGTTACGATTAGTTTATATATCATCGACACGCCCATATACCGCACATTATAATGAAACGCGCGCAACCGCCCAAACTTACGGAAATTCGTAGCATAATTCCGTTTATATTCAAGCACACGTTCATAAAGGAATGTCACGATTTCATCATATTGTTTCACATTAAGGTCTTCTTGATAGACAAGAAATGGCTCTATGAATGCGAGAACGTCCTGTAATGTAAGACGACCATGAATATACTGCCTCATCATTTCAAAAATATTACGGGTTTTTGGTATTATAACTTCAAGGAACTTCCGATATTTGTCACGCGTCGAGGATGCGGCGGCGGCTTCTGGCTCGAGGACAAACTGCTTTATTTCGTTAAGAAGGCTGTGCGCATTTAAAACTAAGGGGCGGTCGAGGTCATTAATATCATGCGTTGTAAGTGTAGTCATCTGGCGCAACATTTCCCAGTAATGAACATGTTTGGTATTGAGGTCGCATTTATCAAGAATGTTAATACTAGGAAGTGATATACGTGAATGATAAATAACCGGCTCGGGAAACGTCATAAAACCGACGACATTCATTCGGTCGTTTGGAGTGAGATTCGCAAACTCGGTTGTTCTTTTAAGGACAGCACCACCACCATCGCTGCCAGATGACGACGACCGAGCTTGCTGAACCTTCGACATTCCAAGATTATATTTCTGAATAACGAATCTACAACGTTTCACTTTTTCGCCCTGAACAACTGATGAATAAAAATCATCCAAATTGTCGATAACCGCGGTAATATTCTCATAAACTTGTCGGGTGCTTATTACATCCTGCATGTAACGGGGCTCATAACTCGGGGAAAAATGACGTGACGAGAGATTTGTCATATACTGCGCATACGTTAATGAACCGTCATGCCATTGACGTTGAAGTTGATTCTCAGCCTCTCGTTCTTCTTGAATAAGACGAGGCACGATATCCATTTCCGCAGCGGTTCGTTCATCGATTGGAATATCGTAAATGACTTTCCGTGATTTTACAATCGGAATAATCCATCGTAGCGCATGGTCCATCCGCATTAAAGTATCCACCAGCGGGCGATAAAGTGCGCTTTTCGGAGGCGGGATTGCGGGGTTGCCGTTGGCATCAAACTGAGAGAATTTATGGCGTAATTCGCGAAATCGGACCACCATGCGTTGTATCTGTGCCATAACCGTGCGTGTTTTTTCAGTAGAAGGCACATTCGTCATGAGCGTATCCAGTAAATCATCACACTGTTTATCTAAATTGAAACGGCGGTTCTCTTCTGGAATGTCCACAGTCTGGACAAGAACATCTAATTCTTCTCCAACCTGAATTTGGTCGGCATCGATTAAGATTGTGCGTAATTTCTCTCGAAGTGCGGCGGTTGGAACTGGAATCTCACCACCCGAAGCGGCGGCCGCACCGGAGGAGCTCATGCGCACATCTGAGAGAACAGTATGCTCTGATGCGCCGATTGGTTGCTCTGTTGCGTCTTCACCTCCTTGCGCGCTTCGCTCAATCTGACGCTGTCGTCGGCGTTCTTCTATCGGTGTTAATGTTTCTCTTGATATCGCATCCATACCCATCGTTAAGAATCCAGCTTCTGCTCCAGATTCTGCTCCAGATTCGGCACCTACTCGCTTCTCAGTGCCAAATGAGGATGGTGGCGCGCGTATCTTGATTTCTTCAATCGGTAAATTTTCGGGAATACCCATATAACCAAAATTAATGTATATCATTTCATCTTCAGGGTAGGTGCGTATCTCAATCATATCTTCTTCCACGTTTGTAATCATACCCGTAATAATGGTTGGAATATCTCCCCCAAAACGGATATCCACCCATGTAGATACGACTAAATTATTTTGTCTAGCATATCCCTTCTCGTCGGCACGACTTAAAAGTTCGATGGATGTTATACTTTCATCTGCGAGTTTCCCCGCCGCATCAATTTTTAATATGACCTCGTCGAGAGATTCTGTATCGACAAGTTTGATTTTACGAGAAGATACATAATTAACGAAAAATATCTGGTCATGGATTTCTTGATGTGTTGGGGCAATTACTCTTATAATATCACCGAGCTCAATAGATAATGATACTACTTCGTATTCAGGCGCGCCTTCACCTTCACCCTCGCCTTCACCCTCAGCAGCTATTGTTGGTTCAACCTCTTCTGGATCCATGTTACTATTTTATCTAGTTATTATATATTTACACCTTTTTCGAAATGATTTACAATAATCGATATAAAGATTAATTATATGATTATATACATTATCGTAATGTTTTCTATATCTTCCGCTGAATTTCCAGACCTTACCGAGTTCGTGAGTAAGATAAAGTTGAGCTCGCATGAAAAAGCCGAGTTTGATGGAATCCGTTCATGGTGTGCGGATAGAGGATTTCTTCTTCATTTTTCTAAAACTGGGTCGTCGTCATCGTCGTCATCGTCGTCGTCCGGCGCATTTTATACATTGAAATATGACCGCGCTAAACTCAACGCTCAAGAATATGATACGGTAGGACGGTTGCGTTCGGTTGTTTTTGATACATCTGGACGTATTTGCTGTGTTGCGCCATCCAAGATGCTCACACTTACAGATGATATGAAGCAGTTTGAGGTGAATTCGGTGAATGGTACGTTGGTAGCAGAGGAGTTGGTAGAAGGTATCATGGTGAATCTGTTCTGGAATGCGGAAGATGGAAAGTGGTTTATTGCCACGAAGAGTTGTGTTGGTGAGGTTTCATTCGACCATATTCTCCAAGCAGAGGCGGAAGCTCAGGCGGCATCGACGCCAACAGCTATTGAAGCCGGAGAGGATTCAACCAAAGGATTTCAACGATTGGGTGTTCAAGAGCTTTTGCGTCGTCGCATTTGCGACGTTCTTAGCTTGCTGCCTGGTGGATTGGAGACGCTTCCTAAGCAATACTGCTATTCACTTGTTGTTCAACATCCAAAGAATCAAATCGTGAATGTGATTAGTGTTCCGAAGTTGTTTCTAGTTGCGGTATATGAAATTACCGCGAAGGACAGTGACGCCGACGGAGTGAATATAATCCGTATTAACCGCGATATCTTTTATTCAAACTTCGGCGGTAATGTTTCACATACGCCTTCAACGCTGACATGCGTTCTTGATGATAGAGAGACAGAGGCGGCTACCGCGAGCACCCCTAACACAGTAGAGGATTACATTAGATTGTATGCGTCGGCCGACACTCGAAGTGTTTCTCTACCCGGAGTTGTTTTCGTAGATAAAGACACTGGTTTCTGCTATAAACAGCGCAACCCCAAATATGAGAGCGTGAAGAAGCGTAAGGGGATGGAACAGAAATTGATGGCACAGTATCTTCAGTTGCGTAAGGACCATGCGATTGACGAGTATTTGAAGTATCATCCACAACATTCACGCGCATTTCGCCAGTTTCGCGACCGTCTTCACGATTACACCCAACGACTCTATGATGCGTATATTGAACACTATGTGAAGAAGGACGCAAAGCCTTTGAAGGAGTATGACCGCGAGTTGAAGACACATATGTATAAGCTTCATTATGATATGTATTTGGCGACAATGAAGCCGGCTGGTTTGTTTGTGACGAAGCACACGGTGATTAACTATGTAAATCAGTTGGCAGCGGCGCAACAGTTGGCGTGCTTGAATGCTACACCTGGTTCCGGTTCGACTGTTGGTACTGGCTCTACATACACAGACGCTACCGCAGGTGGTGGTGATGGTTCAGAGATGGCAAGAAAGCCGTTTCAGAAGAGACAAATTGAGAGATCAAAGCCTAGTGAAGGAAACGATACATCTGGCGGATTTCGTAGCGCACGACTTTCGAAAGGAGGACGCATGGTTCCTACATTATCAGTTCAGATTCCGAATGTAGATGATTCGGCTCAAGTAAAAGGCGCAAAGACTAGCGGAACTGTGAAAGTGCATAATCAGTTCGCAGGATTGGATGTTGATTAATAATCGACTATCGGGACGCAACCGCCACCATCACCACCAGCGCAACATATAGCACCGTGTCGTAGGGGGGGGGCGCCCTCAGAATAAAATTGAATTATTTTGATAATAATATTTTACTATTATCAAACAACCACGACCACTAACACGATAATGACGTATTGCCCTCCTGCGCCACCATCGACACCTTACCCCGAAGACCCAACATTGTTTTTCGGATGGTATTCCGAAGCACAACAACAAATGCGTCTATCGTATCCAACCGAACATAAATATAATGGAAAAATCATCATGAGCCCGCCGTATTGTTACTGGATTCAAGGCGACAAAAAGGTTCTCGTCACTGAAGTCACACATACAAGCATCCCGACGCCGCGACAGGTGAAAAATGGCGATATTTCTCTAGGACAATTAGACAAATATTTCGGAAGAACGTATTCAAGGTTGTAATTATAGAGTATTATCGGACTAGCTAAGGATAGGGCCTAACCGGACTAGATAATGATAGGTTTTCATCCGGAATAAATGATAGGCGTTGGCCAACCGGACTAAATGAGTTGTGTTTATCCGGAGTAAATGATAGGCGTTGGCCAACCGGACTAAATGAGTTGTGTTTATCCGGACTATCGAATAGAGGTTTAGCAGTACTAGCTAATAGATTATTTGGACTATACAATGAACGTGGATTAACTAATGAAGAAGGATTTGATGGTTTGCTTGACGTGCGGTTGTCAATTGAATATTGTGGATTCCTTAAAGTATTCGGTGACGTAAAAATTGGACCCATAATCCCCCTAAGCGCATCATCACGGTCAATCGGTTTAAAATAAACTGCCGTCTTCAAAGAAGATTCCAATAAAGGAGATTTCGTAGATGGCGAGAATGTCGGAGTCGTATTTGGGGCTAACGTCCTAACACGTTCTTTCGCTTCTTGTTGTCTTTTCTCTTCGTCTAACTTTGAAATTACTTTATCATAAGCTAATTTTATTTTATCATAATTTTTAACCGGGTCGTCTAGCTCCTCTAGTCCCCTTTTCAAATTATTAATATCTTCTTTGAGTCCTTTATCAATCGGTATATCCGCAAATGTTCTGTAATACCTTTCACCATATTTAACAACACTACCGTCAGATGGATGAGGATTATAGCCTAATACATAATTGTCATACGTGGTTATTAACGGTATTGCGTTGTTAATAATGAATTCTCTCATACGTTGTGTATTACTACGAACCACCGCACGCAGCATCCCTCCTCGTTTCACTCGATAACTAACACGCCTACGACTACAACTACGCGCACGACTGCGTCGTTTGATTTTATTATTGCGTTTAGAAAGCGACGTCGCATGTTTTTTCTTCATAATAACTAATATCTGGATAGATTATTTATTATGCTACAGTCTTCGTCTAAAACCGGATAGTTCCTCCGACCATACCACCAACACTAGGAGGACCGCCTGACCATCCGCCACCGACTTGGCCTTGGACATAGACGCTACGATTTTCGTTGCCGAAAGTAACACGACCAGTGCCACTATAGCCTTCATTGTTGGCGTTGATAGAACCAGAGAACCCCGCAGGCGAACTGCGCGGATTTGGATTGGTGAATTGTAGAGATTGCATAATGAGCGTAAGCGATGGGTCAAAGAGTTTTATGATACTAAATGAGATAATATTTTTATATATCTTTGCCTTATCTTATTACTTTCGGGAGGTGCGACGACGGCGACGTTTGACCTTACACGCCCTTGTTTTTATCTTTCGTCTAGTAGCATAGTTATTTTTCTTGGTTCTTCGTTTTCCACCAGATGGTGTTCTTACTAAATAATCTGCGTATGCCTCTGTGTATTCCTTCCTCAATTCTTCAATGTTTGCATCAATCAGTTCGATTGCCTTGATATCGCCCAAACCCCTAAACCAATCAACATTGGGTTTTACGGCAGCAGCAGCAGCAGCATCAGCATTAATGATATCCGGTAATTTATTAGGATCTACGACATAAACTGATGTATCTGACAATGAACTTGTAATATTACCTATGGGTATTATTTCGGTTCGTTCCATCGAACCATTACTCTCTAGTGAAAAAACGAGAACATTGCCGGTTTGAGTATTGACAAACATAACTTTTTTTAAATACCGGTTATCTAAACGAATATCATCCCTTATTTTATCTGAACCAACAACATTAATTATAACAACAATCTTGCCACTACTTATTCTTTTACAAAGAATCTGTTTTTCAACAATGTTTGCTGTTGGTCTACCAGTAGCATATGCTTTGTCACCTATCGACATATCATCCGCCGTGTCGGTTTCTGTTAAAAGACCCGCTATAATCCACGCGGATTCCCCATTTCCTTGAGCGAGAATATTTAAAAAATGAACAAATTCATAATAATCATATCTGAACGCAGTTGTAGTTGAGTTTCTTGATAAGATAGGTGGAATAGTGGTACCTATATATCTTGGTATTCTTGAAATATAATCTGCATCAGGCCTACTACTAACTCTGGTGTGTGTTAAAAGAGAACCACCAAGCCCACCATCTGATGGATGGACCCTGTTTGGAAACATTTTTCTAAAAATCTTTCTAACACTACCAGACATATTTTCTCTATATATAACACAAATATTTAATTATTTTCTCCATCGCTTCATTACCACTGTTGGCGCGGAGCGAAGCGACGCCAGCGCCGTAGGGGGCTCACCACACACACACACTAAAACAATTTTGGTTCCGCATGCTGAAACGGCCTCGCAGCCTTCTCAACCACAAGCGGTTCCGGCATAAACATCGCCATCCTATCAAAGAATTTAACTTCTGGCAATTGCTTCAATTGGGGGACAACCTGTGCCTGTGGTTCTACAAGGTTCGTAGAGTTAATTCCGAATAACGCGGATTCAATATCCACAGAATTACGGGAGAAATGCTCACGGGACATCTTCGTCGGAAGGATGCCGACACTTTCATATGCAAGTGCCGGTTCATATGCCTTTCCAGCGTAGCCATTTTCAAACGCGACGTAATTGCGTGCGATGTTCTGAGAATTTTGCTCGATTTTAAAATCGGTGCGCGTATTCTTGTTTCGAGTAGATGCCATTCGTATGTATGTATATATGTATGTATGTATGCGTTTTCGTTATAATGTAATGTTATTATTATTATTCTATATAATATTACATTGTGAATACTTCTTCGCCTAAAACATCGTCCGAAAACATTCGATAATTTCATCCCGTAGTGCTGCCGGTATATCTTCCTTGTGCTTGGCATGGCGCATACAAGCATGGAATAAGTCGAACAACTGAAATGAAAACATCATACAGAAAATCATCTCGCTATTATCGCCACCACCGATGCTGCCACTGCCGTCGGCTTGAGTTCGTCTATGGTTGCGATGTGGCGATGCCGATAAAGGGGGGGTCGTAGTATCTTCGCTATCATCTTCTTCAATTATCGTAGATGCCCCCCCTGAATGAAACAGCGGATGTGCTTCTAAAATCTCTCGAATACCGGAATTCTCTCGAAATCGTTCATATAAATCATCAATAACTGCGCCAACTATTTCTGGATGATATTCATCGGTCGTTATCCCAAATGCCTGAAGAAACTGGATTCGAAATAATGTGTCTTGATCATCGACGTCTTCTATCATTTTGTATGTGGGAACAAGGTCATAATGATAGCCAGATAGGTCAATTTCAGTAATGGGTTGTGTATTTATACATTCATTGGACATGGCAAATCGCGAAATTAATATATAAAAATAGGTTATATCTTTATATATTATCATCATAATCCATAATTACCTGCTACCACTAAAAAGATACTCTTGGTCGCGGACCAACTCACGTGACGGCACACCACCACGAATCCATCCATTCACTGCCGCGCCTTCCACATAATTCGCCGGATTATTAATCGTCGCCTTAAACTCCTCCTGAAGAGGATAGTCGCCATGCGAAGCGTTAAGTTGTTCTGAGAGTTGTGTAATGCTCTTCTTATTCGTATTCATATCACCTTGAAGCATCTTCGATTCAAAATCGACATTCACCGCTCCACGTCCTAAATATGGAACAGTCTTAAATGGGCGTTCCAAAAGGCTCAGCTTACACTTGGCGTGGGTATTCAAGCTTCCAATCGACAACTCAGAATTCGTATCAATATTACAGCCACCAAATCCACCGTGACCGCCCTTGTAAAACACATTCGGTTGGCTTGTCGCGAATTGAATCGGACGCTCCATCTGACAATCCGTTGAGAAAAAGTTGCTTAATGCGTAATTCGCGGCATTCAAATTCTGGACGTTGCGTTGTGAGAGGTCGCCTGTATCACATCCGATACGCGACATATTGTCAAAGGTATAACTATTCACATATGCCATTTCGATGGATTGTATATTCTTTTCTTGTATTCTATGTATATAAATAAATATTTATGCGTGTAGCGTCTAAATTTTATTTTTATTGTCCCACTACCGCCCCTAATCTCGAATTAATACGCCCACATGCGAATTCATCGCCCTCCTTACATGACTTCATTTCCCCATAACAGAATTTCGCAAATGCGTCTTGGTCGTTAGGAATGCGCGTATTTGCGACCGGATGGAATTGTCGCATTGATGACTCAAATACTATATTATCACCTAAAGTTCCGAATAATTTCCCATACGTTTCTTCCGGCGTATGGTTGGGTTGTTCTGCTGGCACATTCGACCCGTTAAATATGACATTACTCGCGTTTGTATCAAAACTTCCCGTGACAAATCGTTTCGCCGATTCATTAATATCTTCCTCTACTGCGGGATTAAATGACGGCGCGGCATTACGGCGTTGTGGGTCATCGTTGATTTCTGGAAGAAGAGGGTTCATGAGCGGGTTCTGTGGATGAGGTGCCGTAAATTCATCGCGCATGATATCATACATTTCGGGTTTGTCGATATTATTTGCGAACCCCTCTTTTGTTTTCAGCACTTTTTTGGCTTTGTCTGTCTCTAGACCTGCTTTGCCTTTATGGACGAAATTATATATCATAACAATAATTCCTAAAGTAATCACACCCAAAATAAACAATGAGAACGACGATGTAATAAGGTAGCCTAAAATTGTCGCGAGGATTACAAATCGGGTGATTGCGTTCAGTTTTGCGGGGGGCTCCATCATCTTTTGCGGCCATATCTCACGAATATAATCCTTGTTCATAAGAACTGCTGGGTCTTCCACCCAAAATACTTGGTCTTTACTCATTATGTTTATGTGTTTGTTTGTATGTTTATATGTTTGTGTGATTTGATAATATATAAGATAACTATAATACTTATATATTGTCTAGATTGTTTGTTGTCGTTTGTTGTCGTTTGTTCATCCGCAGCTTCCGCATTCGCGTCCGCTGCTACTGAACAAACCCTAAACTATTTTGGTGCGTTATTTAATCACATTTCTGTTTGTCTGCGGATGCTGCGGATGCTGCGGATGCTGCGGATGCCCCTTGCGCCTGCGCTGGTACTCGTGGCGTCTTCGCCGGTTTTTCACCCGATGTGAATACCGCCGTGCTCTCACCTGACACAACGGATGCCTGTGATGGTCTAGACGCCGCCTGCTTTTCTTGAACCTTCTTCAGTAAGCGCTCACG
>Ga0214921_10008034_pt1 | contig 13848 bp, 10 predicted proteins | sample LL1505_MetaG_FD_177992 | JGI IMG/M metagenome (GOLD analysis project Ga0214921, IMG submission 177992) | Freshwater microbial communities from Lake Lanier, Atlanta, Georgia, United States - LL-1505 | ecosystem: Environmental > Aquatic > Freshwater > Lake | place: USA: Georgia | collected... | reverse complement strand
CATCTTGAAAATAAGGATAATGCTTTTAACTCATATAAACCTTGAACAATATTATTTTCTTTCTCTAAATCATTACCATTTGCATCTAATTCGCCATTTTCCTTTTCATATTTTAATACATTAATAACATTTTCTTCACCATAATTATTAGGATCTTGATCGGATGCATTATTATATGATGTATGGAATGTAGAATGTTGCGATGCGAATTCGCCTTCACAGCTAAAAATAAGTGAATAATTTCCATTAATACTACAAAATTTAATATCAACATGTTCTGCAATAATACTCATATTTTTTATTAAACTATGGAAATCATTTGAAGGCATCATTATTACAAAATCAAATTTTTGTTTACCGATCATGATATTTTCTTCTTTTAAATCCAAAAGATTTAAATAATAATCAGATACACGTTTTTTTGCCTTATTTACATATCTTAAATTTAATTGATTCATACTTCTTTTATTAAAAATCATATAAAGATCATCATCATTATTTAAAAATTTAATTAATTTAAAAAGATTAGACATATTTACACCTAAAACGATGTACTTTTTATTTTCATCTTGAACAGGATCGCATTTAAAATGACCAAATTTATCTGCTTCTAGATGTAATCTAACTAAAATATTAGAATTGGAATTTAAAGCTGTAATATACATCCCACCTTTTGTTTTTATAACTCCATTTTCATCTTTTTCCTCAGTTCTGGGAACAAATTTAATACTAACATCTCTAAAAATTTCTTTAAGTGCTTCTATTAGAGACTTAATTGCCGGAATTTTTCTAGTATAAATATATAGAATTTCATCTTCTTTTATGTTTGCTGAAATATTATTAACAAAATCTGTCATATTTAATTATAATAATGATAGTTATATATTTAAACTTTAAGTTAAATATATAATTTCTCAATTTTTTTTGTTTAGTAATAAATATAATTACTAATGTCAGGAAAATATTACATGTTAGTTAATCCTTATATTGAAGGAAATACCTCAACGGTTTTTAAAGCTGATAATTCACTTAAAGCTGCTAAAATGGCGTATGAAAATTTTTCAGAATATTTTAATAATTCTGTCCATAACTTTAAATTCACTTTGTTAAAATTAAAATCTGAATCAGTTAATACAAAAAAAGATAAAATCAATCATTTTAATCTTGAACAATATGGCGGTGCTGAATCAAATAGTAAGAAATTTAATGCTAGCAATTTCTCCCATTTTACTGTTAATGAAAAAATTAACAAAAATAAATCTGTCAATTATGAAATTAAACAATATACTGGTAAGATTGGTAATTTAGAACATTTAATTACTAATGTTCAAAAAATTCAACACAAATTTGCAAAAGCTAAACAAAATGCTAAACAAAATTCTAAACAAAATAATTCTCAAAAATTAATTTCTACAGAATCAAGTTCAGATCAATCAGGATCTGGATCTGGATCTGGATCTGGATCAAGTTCAGAATCTGAATCTTCAAATAGTTCATCATCACAAAAAGGGGGAGCTGATTACAATGATGACGATCAAACATCTTCGTCATACCAACTCGGTGGCAATGGTGTTGGAGCTGAATCTGATGAAGATCAAACTTCTTCATCATACCAAATTGGCGGCAATGATGATGGAGCTAGTGCCGAAACTGAAGAAGATCAAACATCATCGTCATACCAAATAGGAGGAGCAACTTCAAATGACGAAGACAATACATCTTCATCGTACCAAATTGGTGGTAAAAAATCAAAATCAAAATACGATGACGATGACGATGACGATAGTCCGGATTATTATGTTAAAAATTATTATTATGATCCAATTTCATATTGGTATTATTATCCATCAGTATATTCATTAGATCGTCTATACCTTCCAACTTTTATATCTCCACTAAGTTTCCCATATGTATTAGATTTTGCACCATCTATTAGTTATAATTCATCGACAGTTGGAACAGGAAATGCTACCGTAAACGTTGGTTTATAAGATAAATTTTTAATCCTAAAATCTTATCCTAAAATCTTATCCTAAAATCTTATCCTAAATTAGATTTATAATAAATATAAATTTATTATAAATTTAAATTATTTAATCCAATATATTAAATCTAAAATATTATATTTAACATTTTTTATTAGGATTAAGCTGATATTTTTTACTACTATGATCTTCCACATTTTGACCAACACAAGATTCATTTAATGGTGTAATTTGTGATTTTTTTATTTCAGTATTTTCAATTGATAATCCCCAATAACCATCACTCAATGGTTTATCAAATGTATATGTAGATAGATCAAAGTAAAATTTATTTTTAGAATTTGATTTACATCTAATATTTTCCATACGTTTAATATCATTATTAATGAAATCTTGAGCATCATTTTGTAATATTTTTCTATATGAATGTGAGTCTGGTAATTTTAATGATTTTCTTATTTGATCATTTTGTATTCTGGATGATACATAATTATTAAATAATCTATCACCATTCATTAAAGCAGGGCAATCACAACATTCACCAAATTTATTGTTAAGATTATATTGGCTAGAATTATTTTTACTCATATTATATATTAATGTAATATATTTTTTCAAATTACATCATTTTTATTTATTTTGATAAAGCCAAAATATCATCAATTAGTATATTTTTTTTCTTTGCTTTTCCTAATTTAGATAATGGTATATTATAAATTTTTGCTACACTTTTTAAATAATCTAACGGTTTTAATTTTAAATCCTTTTCTGTAAATATTGATATCGTTGATATTATATTTTTTTTATCTTGATTATTTTTATTTAGATTTTTTTTATCTTGATTATTTTTATTTTGATTATTTTTATTTTGATTATTTGATCTGGAATTTGATACTGATTCTATTAAATCTGTTATAGATACCGAACATTCATCTGATTTATCATCAGAATTATCTAATAATTCATTTATATTAATCACTATTGGTATTTTATTTGATTTTTGATTTAAATTATCTGTATCATTTTTAATAATCATTTTTAAGGTATCTGATTTTTCTTCATCAACCTTATTATTAACAATCTTATTATTTATTTCAATTTTTTCTAATTGTTCATCTAATTCTTGATTTAGTTCTTGATTTAGTTCTTGATTTAGTTCTTGATTTAGTTCTTGATTTAGTTCTTGATTTAGTTCTTGATTTAGTTCTTGATTTAGTTCTTGATTTAGTTCTTCATCTGATTCTTTATTTAATTCTTCATCTGATTCTTCATCTGATTCTTCATTTAATTCTTCATTTAATTCTTCATTTGATTCTTCATTTGATTCTTCATTTAATTCTTCATTTAATTCTTCATTTAATTCTTCATCTGATTCTTCATTTAATTCTTCATTTAATTCTTCATCTGATTCTTCATTTAATTCTTCATTTAAATGTTCGAAATCAAAATTACATTCTGATATTGATTTATCATATAAATTATTGTCTATATCATTATTATTGGTACTATTTAAAATATTATTAAATTTTGTCATAATATCATTTAATATTTTATTATCAGAATCATTAATTAAATTATTAGTATTTGAATTATTAGTATTTGAATTATTAGTATTTGACTTACCTATACTTGATTTATCTGTACTTGACTTATCTGTACTTGACTTATCTGTACTTGACTTATCTGTACTTGACTTATCGGTAATTGATATTTCCAAATAATTTGGTGTAGATTTATTTATTTTATCTTTGTTTGAAGTATTATTAACCATATTAATTAAATTATTAAACAAATTATCATCACCTGATTCACTAACATTAAAATCAAAATTAGTTTCATTTAAATTAATTTGATTATTTGGATTAATTTGATTATTTGGATTAATTTGATTAGTTTGATTAATTTGATTAATTTGATTAATTTGATTAATTTGATTAATTTGATTATTTGGATTAATTTGATTAATTTGATTATTTGGATTAATTTGATTAATTTGATTATCTGTATTTTGTTCAAATAATTGGTTTATAACATCTTTTAGACCTATTTGTATAGTAGTTTTGCTTGTATTATCATTATTTATTATATTTAAATTAATTTGATTCTGACCTTTAATATCTTCCGTTAAATCATTTATATTTGATTCAGAATTTGATTCTACATCAGTTTCAGAATTATTATTTTCCGAATCATCTGAATCATCTAATTCGGAAAATTTATTTTTTTGTGAACCATTTTTTTGTGAACCATTTTTTTGTGAACCATTTTTTTGTGAACCATTTTTTTGTGAACCATTTTTTTGCGAACCATTTTTTGATAAATATCTTGATTTTTTATTTGTTACATTAGTATCAATGATATCCGATTCAGATGAATTATATTCATATGATTCTAAATCATTAGTATTATTTTTCATATAAATATTATTAATATGTTGATTTTGTTGGTTTAATTGATTTTGTTGGTTTAATTGATTTTGTTTATTTGATTGATTTTGTTGATTTTGTTGGTTTAATTGATTTTGTTGGTTTGATTGATTTGATTGATTTTGTTGGTTTGATTGATTTTGTTGGTTTGATTGATTTTGTTGATTTGATTGATTTTGTTTATTTGATTGTGAATTATCAAATTTTTCAACAATATTATTTTGATTATCAGAATGATATTTAATTAAATTTATTTTTTTTTTTGCAGAGCTTTTAATTGATTTGACTTTTTTTTTTGAATTAACCTTAGTATTTAGATCTGCAACAATATCACTGAGAATCTCAACTTGTTGTGTTAATTGCATATGCTTATGAATAAAATATAATATAATCACTAAAATTGCAAAAGTTAAAATTTTTGATAACATTTATTTAATAATTAGATATTAGTAAAAATTATTTTTTTTTAAACTTAAAAAAGTTTTAAAAAAAAAATATTATAATATAGTATATCGAACATAATGTTATCAACCAAGAATACTAACAGAAAGGCATTGGTAAATGACCTTGTTAAAAACGCATGTATCATGACCGTGGTCCATGTGCTCACAAATACTCGTTCAGGCAAAAAACTCTTCGATGAAGAATCCCTATATGGCATTCTTTTCACTCTCTTAGCTTTCGTTTTTTACCACGTTGTTTTTGTTAACTTCGTTCCTCCCGTTTAAATCATTAAATCATTAAATCATTTAGATTTTTTTATTTGATGAAAAACAATCTAAAAATAGCTATTTTTATATGGTCTAATATTTGTTATAATATAAAATTATATAATAACAAAGAAAAAAAAGAAACATCGTAAATACCTAAATTAACGACCCATCATACGCAACAACCGCGCAGTTGAATCAGGCATTTGCGTGCCATTTCCCTCCTTTTGCTTAAAATAGCTCGTAAGCAAATCGTCACCATAAGAGGCGACAAGCTCAGTATCAGCTTGTGTAAACGTGCGAGGCGCCGTCGTCTCTGGAACCTTCCATGGCTCAGGGCCACCGTCCATCAGCCAAGTTTGAAGAGTAGTCCAATCCTTGGTAGATAGACGAGACTCAAAGTTGTCAAATGCAAACATCCCAGCAGAAAGCTTGCCAGCGTCCAGTAATGCCAATGCTGCCAAAACTCCTTGGTCTTGGCCAGCTCAGCAAGTGATGTCGTCATCTTGATCTGTTTATATGTATATTATAAATGGAGTTCGCATTTAATTTTTTTTTCAATTTTTTTAATATGTAAGTTCAAAAAATTAAGATCAAATACTTGCATTATATCTTTGGTTCATCAGTAAAATACTAATTCTTGATTTGATATTCAAAAATACAAAAATAAAATCAAAAACTTTGAAGAAATGCACAATTAATGGTGAAAAAAACTCTTTGATGAAAATTCTCCATCAAAAAATTTATTTACTTAATAAAATTTGATAGGGAATTTTGTAGAAATATTATTAATATCAATATATTAAAAGAGTAATTTTTTTAGTGTTTTGATAAGTATTTACAATTTAAATAATATAAAAAAATTGTAAATACTAATAAAATATATTATGTTATATTTTATTTTATTTTTTGTATTAATAATTGTATTTATTTTAAAAAAATTTGCTTCTTATTTAAATATAAAAGAAATTTTTAATCATTCTTATATCTATAATTTATCATGGGAAGATGGATTAGTGGACAGAAATATATTAAAATTAACAAATAATGATATTATGTTATGCATAACAACTGGTGGTGATAATATTTTAAATTATTTAATAGATGATGTAAAAATAATTCATACAGTTGATGTGAATAAATATCAGAATTATTTATTGGAATTAAAGATGAGCATGATAAAAGTATTAACATTAGAAGATTTTTATAAAGTGTTTAATTCAAGAGATAAAAATAGTGACGGATATAAAATATTTCTAGATAATTTAGATAAATTAAAAGAAAATATGTCAGATGATTGTAAGGAGTGGATTGAAAATAATAAAATTGATTTTTCACATTTTATTGAATCAGGATCAGTTAAATTTTTAGTAAAATTAATGAAAGCATTGGTATGGTTTTATGGATTAAATAATTTATTTGAATGTAATTCAATAGAAGAACAAATAAAATTTTATGAAAAAAATAATGTTGAAAAAATATTTCAAAATATACATAATATATTATGGTATCCAACTATATTATCATATATTTGTCCAATTATCGGAGTTCCAAAAAAACAGTTAGATCTATTAGAAAAAAATGATGCTTATGTATTTAATTTATTAAAATATTTAGTTTTCAATATTGAATTAAAAAAAAATTATTTTTTTTATCCATATATTGGAGGTAAATTTAGTGAAGATTGTTGTCCAGATTATTTAAAAGAAAAAAATTATTTGAAAGTCAGAGAAAGATTAAATAGAATAATTATTCATACTGATTATGTACAAAATGTATGTAAAAAAGTATCAAAAAATGGTGATGATATAACAAAAGTTATTCTTTTAGATCATATGGATTGGTTAGATGAAAATGAAATAATAAATGAATGGGATATATATAAAAAATATTGTAATAAAGATTGCACATATTTATGGAGAAGTGCATCAAAAAAAAAATATATTGGATGTTTAAATGAATTAAATTATTTAGAACATTATATATTGGATCATTCAAGTAATACTTTAAAGAATGATATTATGGCAGATAGAATTGGTATGTATTATTCTACATATATTGCAAAAATACCTGATAATGTTATTATGATAAAGTCAATTACACCTAATTATCATATTAGTTTTGCTAATAAATTATATATATTTTATCAAATGATGATTGCTCCATTTAAAAGCAAAATAAATATTAAAAATCATGAAGATGAATTAAATCAATTTTATGAAAATCAAGCAACATTATATGATGCATATAGACAAAATATGTTACATGGAAAAAAACATTTAGTACCTATGATTCCTTTTAAAGAATATGATAATCTATTGATTCTAGCAGGTGGTACTGGTGATATTATAGATCATATGCCATATATAAATAAACTAAAACGAGTAGTAATAGTTGATTTATGTGAAAAACTATTAAATGTAGCAAAAAAAAGAAATAATTTAGAAAATATTAAAATTATACATCATGATGCTACTACATACAAATCAAAAAAAAAATTCGATAAAATAATAATAACATATTCTCTAACAATGATTCCTGATTGGAAAAAAACAATTGATGTAATTAAAAATAATTTAAAAGATGGAGGTTATGTTGGTGTAGCAGATTTTACAACAAAAAGTAACAATATATTTGAAATATTAAATGGTTATCTTTTTAAAAATATGTTCAAGACAGATGGAGTAATATTAAATGAAAAACATATAAGTATATTAGATAAAGAATTTAATAGAGTTAACTGTTATATTGATTATGGTGGATTTCCATTTATTCCATTTATAAAATGTCCTTATTATTATGGATTATGGAAAAAAGTATAATGATCATTTATTTTTAAGCCAATCCCGTTAACAATTTCTCTCTGATATAATCTTCATTAATTGTATCTGGAGGTAAGATTTTTCTTGCTAAATCAAACTCCTTAACCCGAACAGGATATCCTTTTGTTAAACTTGGGCAAACAGGACATTCTTTTTCAACTTTACATTTATACATATGATGTCCAATTGGTGGTCTCCATTTATCGGTATTAAGTAATACATAATCATTATCCCATTTATTATTAAAAGTTGAATCATTTGCTCCTAATTTTTCATGTTGTTTAGGAGTATACATAGAATATTTCATATCATTATTTATCATATTCTGGATAAAACCATTTTCATCAATATACTTAGCGGAACCTGACATTGATTTCATATATTTAGACATTGTTGCTGAAATTTCTCTTGATTGAGTTTTTGATAATTTCTCCATATCAGTTAGTTTAGTATGTTTATTTGTTAATTCAGATCTTCTAACTTTTAAACCCATTATTAATTCATTTAGAACATTAAATGATTTTGGATTAATATATCCATATACTGAATTTAAATCTTTCTGCATAAATTGTATTAACATTTCAAAATATTCATTTGATCTTGCATTCATTTGTAAACGTTTTTGTGTTTCTTCTATCTCTCTCTTCTTTTTATCATCACCAGATGCAATTAATCTCATTTCATTTAATGTTTTCTTTAAAAATTCATATGTAAAAGGAAAACTAATTATATCTGGATTGGCTTTAGTTGAATTTAATTTTGTATTGGTAGTCGATGGTATTTTATCATTGGGTTTAGTTATTAATTTAGTATTTGGACTAGCAATTGATGTACTTGAATTAGAACTTGCTTTATTTATTTGAGTTTGATGTTCAATTGTTTTATTTTTTCTAGCAAATTTTTTTAATTTTTGTAGAAGTTCAAATTGTTCATTAGTTGGATTAGTTAGATTAGTTGGATTAGTTTGATTAGTTGGATTTTTTTGATTAATTGAATTAGTTGGATTTTTTTGATTAATTGAATTAGTTGGATTTTTTTGATTAATTGAATTAGTTGGATTTGTTGGAATAGTACATTTAGTTGGTGTTATTTTTGGAATTGGACAAAAATTACTAGCCATAGTTTTTTCCAAACATACGCATAAAACAACAGTAATTACTGATATCAAAATAGTATCAAAATTGCTCAAACTATTATTAGGCAGTACCTTTATAATAGAAAATATAAGAATTCCAAACAATGGGTATAATAATATTTTTTTTGAAATATTAGGAATCATTTAATTATATTAAATAATTGCGAAATTTATTTGTAATAAGAATAATTATTAATTTGACTTAATTATGTATATTCTTTTTTGTAATTAATATAGATAATATAATTAAAAGCAATAGAATGGTTATCCCATATAATGATATTATTGTTATAAAGTAATTATATGTCTTTTGATAAATATCTTGAATTAATGGATCTATAATATGTTGATTTAATTTTTTTTTTAAATCTGGTTTATTTAATCCATCCACAAATTTATCCAATAATTGGTTATAAATTTTATCCATGGTATCTTATAATATAATTCAGGTAATTATAAATTTTTTCCAAACAATTTATCTTACTATTATTTTCGCAAAAAATATATATTAGTTTTATATAATAATATGTTTAATATTTCAAGACAAACATTATGGTTTATAGTAATATTAACTACACTAATTACCATATATTACATATTCTTTATTGATGATTATAATATTCACCACGAATATTCATCAAAACGTAAATATAAATATAATTTGAATAATGATAGACTAAATTATTTAAATGATATCGATGATACTAATATTGATACTGAAGAAACATCAGTACCAAGTAGAAAAAAAATTAATAAAAAACATTCAAAGTCTAAACGTATTCATATTTCACCAAAAATACATCGTGATGCCCAATTAGAATCAATAAAATCCATGACTAAAATATTAAAAAATCGTATAAATAAAACTAGATTAAATGTAGTTGAAAAAATGCAAGTTTCTGATTCTATTTCTACTCCCATATCCAAACCCATATCCAAACCCATATCCAAACCCATATCCAAACCTATATCCAAACCCATATCCAAACCTATATCCAAACCCATATCCAAACCTATATCCAAACCTATATCCAAACCTATATCCAAACCTATATCCAAACCCAAACCCAAACCTAAAATTCTAATTAAATTATTTTTTGCAGATTGGTGTCCTCATTGTACAGATTTAAAACCAATTTGGAATAGAATAAAATATAAATATTCAGATAAGATATTATTTAGGGAGGTTGATTGTACGAATACAAATCCAGAATTAGATTATGTTCAAGGATTACCTACAGTTGCATTATATGATTCAAATAATAAATATATTGATAATTATGAGAATAATGGAGATCCTGATAATTTTGAAGAATTTATTCAAAAATTATTAAAATAAATTCAAATTAAATTCAAATTAAATATATTAAATAAATATTATTTAATATATTATAATTTATGACTGACTCTGAAGAAATACCAAATATTGATAATATAGAATTAGAATTAATTCCATATAAAACCAATAATAAATCACATATTCAAAGATTTCATATTGTTAGAAAAAATGGTCATACTATTAAATATCGTATATGTAATGTTTATGCTCCTTTTGGTAGACAAACATCTGCTGATCATAAAACAAAAAATCAATTAGAACAACATAGATTAAATGTATGTTTTAGTAAATCACAAATTGAATCTAATTCAGATAAAGCATATATAGAACTAAAACGTCTAATTACTGAATTAGAATTATATTTTGGATCATTTGATGATTTTTCTGATTATAATTTATTATCAAACATCATAAATAGATCAGAACATGGAATAGTTATTAGATTTCATTTAAAAACTAACAAGAATAATACAATTACACCACTAATTCAAATAACATCTGATGAAATTAACGAAAATAAACAAACTAAATCGATAAAATCAACAGAACCAATACAATGGATAAGTTTTAATAAAAAAAAACAATTTAATTTTAATTTTCATCCAGATTCATTATGGATAAATCATAAAAATAAAACATATGGTATTAGTTTGATGATAGATAAAGTATTTCAATTAATCTAATTTTGATAATATATTAGATGTCAAATAAATTTATAATTTATCATTAGATAAATTTATAATTTATCATTAGATAAATTATAAAAAGTTTGTATAAAATAAATTAAATTACTCTAGTTCATTTTTGTTCTAGATGATTTTTTTGTTCTAGATGATTTTTTTTTAGGTTTAGATTCTTTAGATTCTTTAGATTCTTTAGATATTTTAGAAACTTTGGTTTTAGTTTCTTTAGATCCTTTTTTATCATTTAATTTTTCAGAAGATTCTCTTTCATTTTTTCTTTGTTCACGAGCTTTTATGACAAGTTCTTTTAATTTAGGCAAATGTTTAACAATTTTTTCAATATCAGCTGCATTTGCCATTTCTTTCAACTTAATTGCCCTTTGCATATTACTTAAATTGGGAAATTTATCTTTGATTTGTTGATATAATCCAGCTTTTATATATCTTGCATCATCTTCAGAATGTCCTAATTTTTTAATAAGTTCAATTACTTCTATATGAACATCTGAGGATGGTTTATTTTTTCTAGATACTGAACGAGAACCAGATGATCTTGAAGATTTTGTAGATCTTTTAGAATCTTTTGATCTTTTAGAACCTTTTGATCTTTTAGAACCTTTTGATCTTTTAGAACCTTTATTAGAACCTTTCTTACGACCACCATTTTGATCTACTAAAAGATTAGCAATTCCAAGTGAATCAGATGCAATTGAAGTAGTATTTAAATTATTTTCGTTATCATTTTTATTAATTTTTAATTGTCTAGAACCCTTTATGATTTGAATATTAGAATCAGATTTATTTTTTGAATTAGTTCCACCTACTTGATATTTTGATTGATTTGATTGATTTGATTGATTTGATTGATTTGATTGATTTGATTGATTCTCTCTGAGGAATGCAATAAAACTATTTGTAGATATTTGATCTGATTCATTTGATTTATCTGAATCAGTTAAATTATTTGATCTGACACTTGGTTTGACACTTGGTCTAACACTTGATCTATTATTAATAGCTATAGGTGAATCAGTAGAAATAGTTGTTAATTCTAAAATATTATTTTGTGATGAAATTTGTTTTTTTTTATGTGAATTAGATTGCTGGTTATGTATAAATGGTTTTAATAAATCACCTAAAATTTGTTGTATATTATTATCAGATGAAGTTGCAGATGAAGTTGAAGTTACTGAAAATTGTTGTCTTTGATTAGGTTTTAAATCAGATGAAGTTACTGAAAATTGTTGTACTTGATTAGGTTTTAAATCAGATGAAGTTACTGATAATTGTTGTACTTGATTAGGTTTTAAATCAGATGAAGTTACTGATAATTGTTGTACTTGATTAGGTTTTAAATCAGATGAAGTTACTGATAATTGTCTATTATCTTTTGAACTAGATCTAGATCTTGAACTAGATTTTCTTTCAGATTCAGTCATTCTAATAATAAGATCTTCTTCATTGGCCAATGATAGATCGACACCCATTCGATCTAGTTTTTTAGCAACATTTTGTTGTCCATTAATAATAGCTAAATGGATAGGAGTATTAAGTTGTTTATTTTGTCCATTAAGTAATATATTTTTAACTTCAGAATTATTAAGATTATTCTTTATATAAGAAAGAAGTAGATCAATTCCTATATGATCATTTTGTAAAATCATTTGATGGAGTAAATTATTATTATTATTATCTTTTTTTGTAATGGGAAATTTAAGTTCATACTCGAGTAATTGATGTATAAATTTTCTATCGGTCAGATAAAGAGTATGTAATTCATTTTCGAATTTTTGATTACGTGACATTTAAATATATATATATAAGAATAGATTTTTTATAAATTTTTAATAATATCTTGAAAAATTAAATATTATCTAGATATATAATATATTTATTTCTCATGACTAATGATAATAATCTTTTATTGATAATCCTAATCGGTATTGTTTTATTTTGGATATTTAATATTAATACAACTGAAAAATTTACAAATGATGATTCTATAATTAAGTATTCTAAAAATAAAAAATTTAAAAAAAATAGTTTTGAACATTATAGAGATGATCATCATGAAAATACATCAAAAAGACATAGAAATGTAGAACAAATGCGTCAAGAATCCCCATTATTAAATGATAATACCGACCACGATGCAGAATTAATTAATAATTTATACAAGGAAAAAATGTCAGTTTCTAATGCTCCAAAATCAGTTGAATCACCAAAAATCTTTTCAAATGAAATTAAAAGAAATGAGTCACAAAAAATATTACAAACACCTCCATCTAATCGTAATACAACTCAATCAAATAAGATGGCTCAAGAAATGGCTAAACAATTTAGTTCACAACAACCTATGAGCTATGGTGATAATCCTGCTGGAAATCCTGTTGGTAATTATAATGAAAGACAAAATAATTTTGGGGCATTAGACCAGGGTTTTATGTTACTTGGACCTAATTCTATGATTGATGCAAAATTTGACAAAGTTATGCCTAAAGAAACAAGAACAGCACTAACATCAGGTCAACTTTTACCACGTGAAGAAAATAAGGATTGGTTCCAAGTTCCCAATTCAAAATTTAATTTATTACAAGCAGTTGATTTAGAAGTTCCAGAAATTAAAATTGGTGTTGATACCGTTGGACAAAGTCGTAAAAATGCTACATATGATTTAAGAGCAGCACCACCTAATCCCAAATTTATAGTAAGTCCTTGGTCCAACTCTACAATTGAACCTGATTATAA
>Ga0214921_10008032_pt1 | contig 13849 bp, 11 predicted proteins | sample LL1505_MetaG_FD_177992 | JGI IMG/M metagenome (GOLD analysis project Ga0214921, IMG submission 177992) | Freshwater microbial communities from Lake Lanier, Atlanta, Georgia, United States - LL-1505 | ecosystem: Environmental > Aquatic > Freshwater > Lake | place: USA: Georgia | collected... | reverse complement strand
CAATCAGCGCAAGATCGCCGGGGCCGATTTCTTTACCGGAATCTACGAGACGGCATTGCATTCGGGCGAACTGATCACCGCGGTCAGCTTCCCCGTCCCAACCCGTGCGGCCTATGTGAAGTTCAAGCAACCCGCCTCGCGTTTTGCGCTGGTCGGCGTGTTTTTGGCGCAGACGGCCGATGGGGTTCATGTCGCAGTCACTGGCGCCAAAGGCAGCGTATTCAGGGCGACTCAGATCGAGGCTGCGCTGAACGCGAGCTACACGCCCGAGGCCGCCAAGGCAGTGCATTTGCCGACCGACGACATCAACAGTGACCTGCACGGCACGGCTGAATATCGGGCTGCGATGATTAGCGTGATGGCCGGACGCGCCGTCGCGGCGTCGCTCGGACACTAAGCTTCCCGCGCCACTTACCGGCGGCTCTGGCATATGTGCCGGGCCGCCGTTTTTATTTTTTGAGTCTGTTTTTGAGTCTGATTTATGAATAGGACCGAAGTCGCCCTGCCAGCGACCGTCGATGAGGTCATCGCGGGTCTGGCCCAGCGTAACTACCTCTGTGACCGGCGCCTTGCGACCGCGCTGTTCTTAAGCCTCAAGTTGCAACGCCCGCTTTTTCTGGAAGGTGAGCCAGGGGTTGGCAAGACCGAGTTGGCCAAAGCCTTGTCCGATTGGCTGAGCAGCCCGCTGCTGAGGGTGCAGTGCTATGAAGGGTTGGATATCGCGCAAACTGCCTACGAATGGAACGTCGCCCGGCAGATGATCGAAATTCGTCTGGCCGAGGCCGGCCATGGTGGCAATCGGGGCATCGACCATGACGCCTTGGTCGCCAGCCTCTACTCGCGCGAGATGCTCATCGAACGACCGCTGCTGCAGGCCCTGACCCAGGCGCGATCGCCCGTGTTACTCATTGACGAGCTCGATCGGGCAGATGAACCCTTCGATGCGTTCCTCCTTGAAGTGCTTGCAGAAAATCAGATTACGGTTCCTGAGCTTGGAACGATCAAGGCCAGTGCGCCGCCGTTTGTGTTGATTACGAGCAACCGGACCCGCGAGATTCATGACGCGCTCAAGCGCCGGTGCCTGTATCACTGGGTCGATTTCCCAGAGGTGGATCGTGAACTTGATATCGTGCGCCGAAAAGCGCCCGGTGCGTCTGAGCGTTTGTCGCGCCAAGTCGTCGAGTTCGTTCACCGGATGCGAACGCTCGATCTGTTCAAAGCACCGGGGGTGGCCGAAACTATCGACTGGACCAACGCTCTGGTGGCCCTCAACACGATCCGTCTTGATCCGGCGAGCGTGCAGGACACCCTGGGGGTTCTACTCAAATATCAGGACGATATTGTTCGGATGCAGGGTGGTGACACGGCCAAGTTGCTCAACGAACTCCAGGCTCGCGGAATCCTGGATGGTCCGAACTGACGATCATGCTTGCCGAAAACATGGTTCATTTCGCGCGCGTGCTGCGCAACGCCGGTGTCCAGATCGGACCGGACCGTGTGCTCGCTTCGATCGCGGCGGTAGAGGCAGTTGGGCTTGATCGGCGCGAGGATATTCGGGCCGCACTGTCGGCGGTGATGCTTGACCGGCACGAACAGCACGTGATTTTTGATCAGGTTTTTGATGCGTTTTGGCGTGACCCAAAACTGCTCGAGCGCCTGATGTATTTGATGCTGCCCAAGATTAGCGGTCGGGGCGATCAGGTCCAGCGCGAACGCACGAACCGGCTGGCCGAGGCCCTCGCCGCACCGCAGGCGCCCAAGCCGCCGAACCCAGCCAATCAAAGCGGTCAAGACGAAATTCAGTTCGAAACGACGTTCAGCTTTTCCGAGCGCGAACGCTTGCAACGGGCCGATTTTGAGTCAATGACTTCAGCCGAATTCGCCTTGGCTAAAGCACTTGCCGAGCGCATCCCTTTGCCTGTCAGTCCGGTGACCAAGCGCCGTTTCACCCCGTCGCCACGCGGCCGGATCAACTTGCGTCGGACCTTGCAGCGGATGACACGTCAACCCGATGTGCTCTCGCCAGCCTTCATGCAGGCACAAAAAGAGTTGCCGCCGCTGGTCGTACTACTTGATATATCGGGTTCGATGGAGCGCTACGCAAGGCTGTTTTTACATTACGTGCACGGCCTTACCCGACGTCATCTGCGCGTGCAGACCTTTACCTTTGGGACTCGATTGACCAATATCACCCGCTGTCTGCGCTCACGCGATCCGGATGTGGCCATGAGCCTGGCGGATCAGCAGGTCGATGACTGGAAGGGGGGGACGCGGATCGGACCCTGCCTGGAAGAATTCAACCGGCATTGGGCGCGCCGTGTGCTCGGCCAAAATGCAGCGGTATTACTGGTGACGGATGGGCTCGATCGGGATGGAGAAGGGCAACTGACGGCGGCGGCCGAGCACTTGCATCGGATGGCGCACCAGATTGTGTGGCTCAACCCCCTGTTACGATTTGACGGGTTCGAGCCCAGAGCCGCTGGGGTTCGGGCCCTGCTGCCCCATGTGGATCGTTTCCTGCCGGTGCACAATTTGGCCAGTTTGGCCGATCTGGGACGTGCGCTCCGAGCGCCCGCCATGCGGCCATCTCAATATGAAAGGAAACGAGGGTGATGGACAGTCTCGATCTGCAAGTACTCGCGCAAGCGCGCGATTGGCTCAATGAAGGGCACTCGGTTTGGTTGGTGACCGTCATCGAAACCTGGGGCTCGGCTCCCCGCCCACCCGGCGCGCTGCTGGCGCTACGCAACGACGGGCTCGTCGTGGGTTCGGTTAGCGGCGGTTGTGTCGAGGACGATCTGATTGAGCGGGTCCGCTTGGGTGAGCGCGTCGATCGCCCGTCCCTGGTGAACTACGGCGTGACCAAGGAAGAGGCCGCACGATTTGGCTTGCCGTGCGGTGGTAATTTGCGGCTCGTGCAGGAACCCTTGCGGGCCAGCGGCTGGATCGACGAGGTGTTGGCCCGCACCGAACGACATGAACTCGTCGCGCGTCGCCTGGTCCTCGAGACCGGCGAAGTCACAATTGAACCGGCCCATCGGGATGACGTATTTGCATTCGATGGCCAGACAATGCGCGCCTTGTTTGGGCCCCGGTGGCGGCTGTTGATGATCGGGGCCGGGCAACTTTCGCGAGCGGTTGCACCGATTGCGATGGCGCTCGATTTCGACGTGGTCTGTTGTGATCCGCGCGAGGAGTACCACATGACCTGGGACGTGCCCGGGACGACTTTCAGTAACGCGATGCCAGATGATCTGGCTGTTGAACTGGTGCTGGACCCCCATTGCGCGGTGATCGCGCTGACCCATGATCCGAAGCTTGACGATCTGACGTTGATGGAAGCCCTCAAGTCGCCCGCGTTTTATATCGGCGCGCTAGGCTCCCGAGGTAATACTCAGAAACGGAAAGAGCGTCTCAAAGAGTTCGACTTGACCGAGGAGCAAATCGATCGGTTGCATGGTCCGATCGGTCTGGATCTTGGTAGCAAAACGCCCGCTGAAATCGCGGTTTCAATCGTGGCCGAAATTATTGCGGTACGTAACGGCGTTGCATTGGCCCAGAAAAAAACGGGCTCATCGGTCCCTGGCGTCAAACACTAGCGTCATACGGTTTCAACGTCCTGTGATGAGATAAATCATGGTCTTAATCATGGGCGCAGGCGCTGTGGGCTGCTATCTGGGCGGGCTCCTGCAAGCCTCCGGGCAATCGGTCGTGTACGTTGGACGACCCAAGGTGCTCGAACGGTTGACGAGTCACGGTCTGACGTTAAGCGATCTGGATGGTCGCCAGGACACCGTCGCTCCAGGTGATTTGCGGCTCTTCTCAGACCTGCCATCGGCGCTAGGTTCGGTCGGTGACCAGTCGTCGGTGGAGCCCCCCGTCGTGACTTTGCTCTGTGTGAAGGCCGGCGCAACCCTTGCCGCGGCTCAGTTGCTCGAGTCCTCGCTGCCCGCAGGCAGCGTGGTCGTCTCGATGCAAAACGGCATCGGCCAGGCCACACTGGCCCAGAGCGTTGCCCCGTCCTTATGTTTTCTGGATGGAATGGTTTCGTTCAATATTGCCAACCTGGGCGATGGCCGTTATCACCGTGGGACCGCTGGGTTTTTGGCGGCCACTGATCACCCAGTTCTACGGCCAGTTGCCGAAGCGTTTAAGTTGCAGCAACTTAAGCTGCGGTTGGTGGTCGACATGCGTCCGATTCAGTGGGGCAAGTTGCTGCTTAATCTGAACAATCCAGTGAATGCCTTGTCGGGAATGCCGCTGCGCGAGGAACTGATGCAAGCGGGTTATCGACATTGCCTGGCCGCACTTCAGGAAGAAGCGCTGCAGGTGTTGCGCGCTGCGGCGATCGAACCTGCGCAGCTCACTGCAGTGACGCCCCAGGCGTTTTTGCGGGTGCTGCGCTTGCCGACTTTTTTGTTTCGACTGGCCGCCAGGCAAGCGCTGAAAATCGACGCTAAAGCACGGTCGAGTATGGCCGATGACCTCAATGCCGGGCGCCCGACCGAAATCGCCTGGCTCTGTGGCGAGGTCCAGCGCCTCGCGCAATCGCTCGAATTGCAAGCACCCCTCAATGCGCGGATGCAGGCCCTGGTCGAGGCTTGGCCGCAGCGCGCAGCGCCGTATTCACCCAGACAGCTGACTCAAGCGTTGGGGATCTAAGTCCCCAAAACTTAGAACGAGGGGGTCTCGCTCACGGTGATACGACGCCCGATTTTAAAAATACGCTGATCGCGCGCATTCTTCTCCCGAGCTTCGGGCGATTGAACACGAACTGGGCCCACGCCGCGCCGCGCATCACGCTGCGATATTTCTAAGATTTCCTGACCGTCTCGATGACCTTTTTCAGCAGATTTTGAGGCATCGCCCAGCGTCGAAAACGGCGTTAAAAGTCTTATCGCCTTTTAATTTTCTACAGACACGACCGTCACCCGACGATTCGTCTCAGCCTGCGGATTGGCCGTATCAAACAATTCCCTGAAACCCTTGCCCTCGGGCTGTAGCCGGCTCGCGGCGATTCCTTGCTGTGCAAGATAGCTGACAACGGCATCTGCTCTGCGCTTGGACAAAGCCTCGTTGTAGGTGGCTGTCCCCTTGGCATCCGTGTGCCCCTCGACGCGGAACTTCAGTTCACTCAATCGCTCGTTCCTCATCGCGGACGCCAGGTTATCGATCAGTGGTTTGCTTCGGTCTTGGAGCTTGTCCGAGTTGAAATCGAAGTGAATCGTGAGATCGAGCTTGGCCTGCGTTGGCACCAGATTTCGAGTCATGCTTCGGGTCTTGGGCGCTGGGGCAAGCTTTTCGACCATGGAGTCAACGCTCAAGTTTTCCCGGTCGGTCTGGGCTATCGCGGTGACCGAAAACAGACCAATCAGACCAAGGGCAATCACGCGTTTCATTTCTTTCCCTCATATTCCAATACGCTGAACATCGCGGCGCCGAAACCCTCAGAGCGCCCCTGAACACCCCGTCCAGTCAGAAAATCGATCAGTGCTGCGCGGCCACCCAGGTCAGTCAGTGCGTAGGTGAACGGCGCCGCTGAAGTGGGTTCCGATAAGGACAGGGCTTTTAAATCTCGGGGGCTGTCGGATACCAGCACAAGCAGCTCGTCCTTGCCCGCTGGGCCACCCGCTTTAACTGACCACCCAGGCGTGGGCAGCGTCATTGGTTTGTTGGCTTTGATCTTGTTGTTTGAGTCGAAGCCGTTGGGGTAGAGCAGGTAGAAGCTCTCCCGGTCACTACCCAGAAGAACAACGTAAAGATATCCATCGCGCTTGGCCTGAACGGTGAGCTTGAAACCCTCTTTACCAATCGCGATTTTGGGTTGAGCCGGGGTCGCCTTAACTTCAAAACGTGGGTCTCGCTGGGCAAAAACATCCTGGATCGTGGCCAGAGATGCAATCCGGGGCGGAATTGAAGGTTCGAGCGGTGGTTTTACTGGTTCATACGAAACCGTCGGAGGTGGGGTGACCACGGCGACCGGATTTGCTGAGGGTGGCGCCGGCTTTGGCGGTTCAGGCTCGGGCTTGATGGGTTCTGGCGGCTTAATCGCTACGACCGTTTGTTTTGGTGGTTCCTGCGCGGGGGGCTTTGTGACCGCTACGGGGATCAAATTCTTGTTGCCCAGCACGGTGATCGTGTGTGGAAGAAAGCCAGAGTCTTTGTGTGTGGCGAGTTTGTCGTTGACGTGCTTCTGGGCGCACTGCTGAATTTCACTTAGGTTGACCCCTCCGCTGCCATCCAGATCTTTTGCTTTTCCAAGCAGGCAGTCGCGAATCGCCAGGGTAGCCAAACCACCTGCCGTCGGGTCATCCCAACTCTGCTCATCGGGTAGGGCGGCAGCGATCTCGACTGTATTTTCTTGGAGCGCTCCCAGGCGTGTGACGTTATCGAATAGACCACGTGCCTTGAAGTTGGCGACCTTTTTACAGTCCTGCGAAGACCCGGGTTCTGATTGGGAAAAGAACTTGGCCGAGAATGGAGCGCCAATCAACGAGCGAGTTTTCCCCGCTACCACTCCACCCGAATGGCACGCGTCCACGATGGTCAACAACTTATCGGCGATCTTGCTGACGGGCGCGATGTGCTCGGCGAATTCCGCATGCGAAATGGTCTTGCCATCGTAGGGGTAGAGCCCTTCGACACATTTGCCTTGAGGGTCAGGGAAACGTGACCCATGACCTGAGAAATAAACCAGTACTCGATCACCGGGAGCAATCCGTTTTGCCAGGCCATCCATTTCACGAAGGATCGACGCCTTATCTGCTTTGTCGTCCTGCAGGACGATCTGATTCGATCGGGGTACGCCCATCGCGTCCGCAATTTTCCCGGCACTCACGACATCAAAAGGAACACCCTTGAGGGTCGGTGCTGCCGGGTCTTGATACTGACTGACCCCGATAATGAGGGCGTGGCGACCAACCCGGTCCTGGGCCAATGCCTGGACAGCAAATAGGCATAGAGAGACGAGGAGTGCGACGGATTTCATTGAGAATCAATTCTTGTGGGTGACACAGTGCTGGCTTCAATAAGAACTTGTATGATACTGAACAGGCTCAGCAGTCGTGGCCCCTCCGAACGAGAACTCGTTGAAATTTGTCGTGCATGAAAGAGAGTTATCGATGAAACATTTGACGTTCATGTGCTCCGTTGCCGCGCTTGCGGTATCGACCTCCGCTTTCGCTTTCGATTTGGTGAGCCAGTCTGAATTTTTGTCATCTTCTGCACAAGAGAAACTTACGCCGACCTTCACCACGAGATCGATTCTGGGTCCGACTGATCCGGCCATTGACATTCGTTCGCCGTCCCTTGCCGCGCCGGTCAAAGCCCCGGTGAGCATTGACCTTCGATTCCTGGCCTCAGGGGCCGCGAAGATCAATTGGGAGTCGTTGAAGATTCTTTATGGGGCGTTTAAGCTCGACATCACCGATCGGGTCAAGAAAGAGGCAAAATTTCTCCCCGACGGGATGCAGATTGCCTCGGCCAATTTGCCTAGCGGTAGTCACAAACTCTTGATTCAGGTGTCGAATACTGAAGGGAAGCAAGCCGAACGCGAAGTGCGGTTCACGGTGGAATGAGCCCAAGCAGTGACTAGATCATTTTTTATTATCTGCGCTCTCTTCCTCGTGCTCGCGGTCGAGTCAGTTTATGCAGGCGAGAGCGATCTCATCAAGACAAAGTGCTATAAAACTGAGGACCCTGTCGGGGAGGTCTGTTTGTTTGAGGATCGCAGGGCGGTGGCTGCAAACAAAGAGAAATATCAAGAGACTTGTGAAGCGTCCGCAAAATTTTCCGTAAAAACCCTGTCGCAACCTGAGCTGAGGGTTACGGATTTGAGCGGAATGGAATTAGACCGAGTCAAAATACCATATCTGTCGACATTGAATTTAATGTCTTTGCGAGTCAACGAGAAAAAGAGCTTTTATACGTCCTACCAAAACAGTGCCTGTGGATCGTTTTCGGGCGATGTTCAAAGCCCTTTTTGGGTTTTGGGCGGCAAAATAAATTATCTGAGGATTGAAAACAAGACCAAGGATTTCCTGATTACATTAAGGAGATCTTGGGCTCCGGTTCGTGATGGCTTTCTCGAAGGCGCAAGTTGGCTTGACGATTCAACAGGTGACAAGTGGAAAACATCTTACCGGCGCTACCAGTATGTCGATGGCGCTTGGAATGTTACTGAGCGGGGTGTGGCGGAGATGACTGATTTCTCCGACACACCGTTAAATGAGAAAGACTTCCCTTCGCGCTTGCGAGGGCTTGAAGCGAGGTCTAATGGGGCTCGGAGCACCCCAGCCAGACCGCCTGCGAACCGCTGAGAGTCCCAAAACGGGACCCGCAGTCGATTAGCTCCCCTGCACCGCCCGCGTCGAGGCTTGCGCCGCGTATTTGCCCAACTCGAGTTTGGCGAGCGCTGCGCGGTGAACTTCGTCCGGGCCATCGGCGAAACGCAGAGTGCGGGCACCAGCCCACATCCCGGCCAATGGGAAGTCGTCACTCACGCCGCCACCACCGTGCGCCTGAATGGCCTGGTCGATGATGTCGCAGGCGACATTCGGTGCGACGACTTTGATCATGGCGATTTCGGCCTGGGCGGATTTGTTACCAGCCTTGTCCATGATGTAGGCGGCCTTCATCGTCAGCAGGCGGGCCATTTCGATCCGGCAACGAGCATCGGCGATCCGCTCGTGCCAGACGCTTTGGGTCGATACTGGCTTACCAAAAGCGACCCGGCTCGTGAGGCGCTTGCACATCAGTTCGAGCGCGCGCTCCGCCAGTCCGAGAAGGCGCATGCAATGGTGGATGCGGCCTGGTCCGAGGCGGCCCTGGGCAATTTCAAATCCACGCCCCTCGCCCAACAGAATGTTAGAGGCGGGTACCCGCGCATGGTCGAAGACCACTTCGCAATGGCCATGCGGCGCATCGTCATAGCCGTAGACACTCAGGGGGCGAAGAATCTTCACGCCGTCGGTGTCGACCGGGACCAGAATCATCGACTGCTGAGCATGTCGGCTCGGGTTGTTGGGGTCGCTCTTACCCATCACGATCATGATTTTGCAGCGCGGGTCACCCGCACCACTGATCCACCACTTGCGTCCGGTGATGACGTAGTCATCGCCATCGCGCTCGATTCGGGTTTCGATGTTGGTGGCATCGCTTGAGGCAACCGCGGGTTCAGTCATCGCGAACGCCGAGCGGATCTCGCCCGCCAGCAGGGGCTTGAGCCAGCGCTCGCGGTGCTCGGGCGCAGCGTACCGGCGCAGGGTTTCCATGTTGCCGGTATCGGGCGCGCTGCAGTTGAAAATCTCGGGCGCCCATGGGATCTGACCCATGATTTCGGCCAGGGGTGCATATTCGACGTTGGTCAATCCGGCGCCATGTTCGGCCGAGAATTGCGCATGAAATTCAGAATGAGCGCCACCGGCCTGGCCGCCTGAAGGGTCGGTTGCAGGCAACCAAAGATTCCATAACCCGGCTGCGCGCGCCTTGGGCTTGAGTTCTTCGATGACGGGCAGCGGCGACCAACGCTTGCCGCGTGTGGTCTGCTCGGCCAGTTCTTCCTCGAAGCGATGCTCCGCCGGGAAAACATGGGTTTGCATGAAGGCGCGTACGCGCTCCTGAAGTTCGAGGGCGCGAGGGGTATGTGCAAAGTCCATTAGGTTTCAGTCTCTGGTTTGATTGTTAAGTTTGGTGGTTAATGACGGGATGATCTCAGGCTGAACGAGCGGTTTGCCAACCGAGTTCGGCAAGCGGTCTTGCACGCTTGCCCGATTGAATCGCCTCTGCACTCGAGGCAGTGCCATCGACCGCGCGTTTCATAATGCCTTGGAGAATGCCCGCGAGGCGGAAGAGGTTAAAGGCGAGGTAGAAGCGCCAAGCTTCAGGCGCGATGGCACTACGGCCGGTGCGATCGAGATAGCGGTCCAGATAGGCCTGAGCGGTCGGGATTCCGAGCGCTGGTAGATCGAGGCCGGACATGCCCCGGAACACATTGGGCTCGAGGTGCCAGACCATCACGTTGTACGAAAAATCCGCCAGCGGATGGCCGAGAGTGGAGAGTTCCCAGTCGAGCACGGCCAGCACTCGCGGTTCATCCTTCGCGAATATCATGTTATCCAGGCGGAAATCACCGTGGACGATCGAGGTTTCGTCACCCGCCGGGATGTGGGCGGGCAACCACTCGATCAAGGCCTCCATGGCATCAATCTTCTCGGTCTCGCTCGCCCGATACTGTTTCGTCCAGCGCGTGATCTGGCGTTCAAAATAATTGCCCGGCCGGCCAAAATCACCCAGCCCGATCGCGTTGTAATCCACCTGATGCAGCGCTGCGATGACTCGATTCATGTCGTCGAAAACAGCCGATCGTTCTGTTGTGGAGAACCCTGGCAGGCTGGGGTCCCAAAGGACTCGGCCATCGACATGCTCCATCCAGTAGAACGATCGGCCAATCACCGATTCGTCTTCGCACAGGGCCACCATCTTCGCAACCGGAACGTCCGTGTTGGCGAGGCCTTGCTGGACCCGGAATTCACGCTCGATGGCATGCGCCGAGGGCAGTAATTTCGCCGCCGGGCCGGGTTTGGTGCGCATGACCCAGCGCTTGGGTTGGCCTGCGCTGGCGCCCCGTGCGGTGACCATATAGGTCGGATTGGATTGTCCGCCTTTGAACTGAGTGACTTCGAGGCCGTGCTGGGCCTCGGGAACATGTGCTCGGGCCCAGGCCTCGAGAGACTCGATCTCAAACCGATGACTATCGGCCATGGTTTTGGTGCCGACAAAGGCGTTGGCTGCTGCAGTCTTGCGCCAGGTCAGATACTGCATTAGCAGGTTTTCCATCGTCGAATGACGGATGTTGGGCTGAAGCAGATCAATCGCGGAGACATTGACATGACGAACGATCCAGTCGCGCTCCGCCTCGCCCACGTCGAGTGCATTGATGCACGCGGGTGCCTGCGAAAGCCCGCCCATGAGCGTTCGGCTACCGGTCAACGCGTGCGACAACACCACCCGATTGACGCCACCGTGCAAGACCAGCAAGACGGTGCGCCAGGTCGGGTCAGCGCGCAGGCGCGCGATCGCGGGATGGACGCGGTCCATCAATTCGCCAATGGATTCGCCACCCAGGAATCGGGCTTCTTCGTTGACCGTACCCTCGAACACGCCCAAGAATGATTGACGGAGGTCTTCGTCGGCGATCGAATTGAGATGACCGCCGCGAATTTCTTCGAGTTCGGGCCACGCTTCGACTAACGCTTCTGGGTGATCGGCGGCGGCAAGAACGCGCGCGGCAGTTTCGACGGTGCGGTTCAGGCCGCTGGTGATCACCCGATCGAAGCGGACGGATTCTGTACCGAATAATCGACCGGCTGCGTCCGCCTGTTCGCGCCCTTCTGCATCGAGCGCGATCGTGATCGGGTCGAAGGGTGAGCCATCGGGCGCAAAGTAGGTGACGCTGCCGTGGCGCATCAGGTAGATGCGACGGCGCTCGGGCGGGGTGAAGTAGAACATGTCAGAGGGCGGGTGGTGATCTGCGTGGTTCGGTGGCGGACAGGACGGGCTCCTCGTCGGAGCTAAACCTTCGTCATTCTAGGATAAGGATGTTGTGGTCCGATCGCGTTCCCGATCTTGGAGCAGTCGCCACTGAACTTTACCCGTTCCGGATTTGGGCAGGCTCGCCATGAACTCGACCTGGCGCGGCACTTTGTAGGCGGCCATGTGCGCGCGCGCCCAATCAATGATCGCTGATTCATCCACGGTATTCAAAAAAGCCGGGCGCAAGACCACCACGGCTTTCACAGTTTCGCCGCGCACTGGGTCCGGTGCCGCAATGATGCAGGCTTCGTGGATTGCCGGGTGGCCATACAAGAGTGACTCGACCTCAGCGGGCCACACCTTGAAGCCCGATGCATTGATCATGCGTTTGAGCCGATCGACCATGAAGAAATAACCATCTTCATCGACCCGCCCAAGATCGCCCGTACGCAAAAATCGCTTGCCGTCGATCGTGATGAACGATTCCTTGTTGGCTTCGGGCTTATTCCAGTAACCCTGCATGATGGGGGGGCCATGAACGACGATTTCGCCGGTTTCGCCCTGTGGGCATTCGGTCAGCGTGGTCGGGTCAATGACGCGTGAATCAACGCCCACAAATGGGATGCCTAGGCACTGTCGTTTGGGACGGTGGGGTGGGTTGAGGTGCGTCGGGGCGATTGTTTCGGTCATCCCATAGCCTTCGACATACGACAGGCCAAGCAGTTGATGCAGGCGGCCGGCGACGGCCTCTGGCATGGCCGCCCCCCCCCCGTTGATCCGTTGAACACTCGACAGATCAAAGGTCTCAAGTTGTGGGTGGGCCAGAAAATCCACCACCATCGCGGCGATCATGCTCAGCGCATTAATCCTGTGGCGCTCAATGCAGCGCAGCGCCACCTCGCGGTCCCAGCGCGCCAGCACGACGACGGTCGCGCCGAGATACAGCGGACCATTCATGCTGCCCTGCATACCGGTGACATGAAAAAAGGGCAGGGATGCGAGGAATACGACGTCCTGATGTGTGCCGAACCAAGAGAGCGGGACGACGGCGTTATGCATCACGCTGCGGTGCGTGTGCATGCAGCCCTTTGGATTGCCCGTGGTACCCGATGTATAGGGCATGACGCAGAGATCGTCGGGTTTCGAGGATCGTTCGGTTGCGCGCAAATCCGCCCCCAGCGCGCTCGACCAGGCCGTGAAGGTGGTTGTCGAGCGGATCGTGGTTTCTGCGCGCGGTTCACGAACAAAATCCGGGACGTTCAAATCGGTCGGCGTCTTCAGATAGTCGGAGTAACAGGCCACGACCACGTGCTGGAGCGACTGTTCAGACAGCGGTGCGAGCTCAGGCGCGACCTCAGGTGCGACCTCAGTCAACAGGTTTTGGGCAACGATTGCAACGGTCGAGCCCGAGTCGCGAACCATGTGGGCGAGTTCCTCGGCCCGGTTCATCGGATTGACCGGAACCACGATCGCACCCGCGCGAAGAATGGCGTAAAAACTGATGATGAATTGCGGACTATTCTGTAAAAAAAGAATGACCCGATCGCCTGCGCGAACGCCACAAGGGCCTTGCAGATAACCCGCCAGCGCTTCGCATTCGTCTTTGAATTGAGCGAATGTCAGGGTGCTGTCATAGAAAACAATGAAAGGTTTATCTGGCCACCGCCATGCCGAGATCTCGACGTTGGCGTACAGATCCGTTTCTGGCACTGAAACGGTCCGCGGCAGCCCCGGAGGCCAGTGCAGCCAATGGGGTGAATCCGGCAAGCTTGGTGAACGCGGCGAATCCGGCAACATGCTCGACGGCGACTGACTCATCTGGAACTGACTCATGGCGATCGTGGACCTCAGATGATGCTCGAGCCACCATCGATGGCGATCGCCTGCCCCGTGATATGCCGGGCGGCGTCACTGGCCAGAAAGACCACGGCGCCCTTGAGATCCTCGTCCCCGCCGATGCGACGCAAGGGCGTTCGGGCCATCAACGAATCGGCAAACTTTTCGATCAATGCGTTGGCCATTTTTGAGGGGAAGAACCCCGGGCAAATCGCATTCACATTGATCCCAAACTCGCCCCATTCTGCCGCTAGTGCGCGGGTGAAATTGATCAGCGCAGCTTTGGACGTGTTGTAGGCGATGGTTTGCATCCCCGGTGGGTTACCCCGCAATCCCGCAACCGATGCGAGGTTGATGATCTTGCCGCGACCGGCTGGGATCATCACGCGACGACCCACCTCACGCGAGAGGTAAAACGGGGCGTCGACGTTGAGCGTCATCACTTTGCGCCAGGCCTCATCCGGATAGTTCGCGGTGGGTG